>Ga0209917_1000523_pt1 | contig 16059 bp, 18 predicted proteins | sample SalPon2_C_H2O_MG_FD_185710 | JGI IMG/M metagenome (GOLD analysis project Ga0209917, IMG submission 185710) | Salt pond water microbial communities from South San Francisco under conditions of wetland restoration - Salt Pond MetaG R2_C_H2O_MG... | ecosystem: Environmental > Aquatic > Non-marine... | reverse complement strand
GCGCCCTCGCCACCGCCACCGCTCCCGCTACTGCCGCCACCCCCGCCACCGCCACCGCCACCGCCACCACTGATGACCTCGGCGCCCTCGGGGGCACTCCCGACGACGACGACGCCTTTCATGCCGAGCGCGCGGTGGGGCTGGCAGAAGTACTTGATCACGCCCTCGGACTCGAGGGTCTGTTCGAACGTGAAGCCGGCTTCGGCGGTGAGTTCGCTCTCGAAATCGCCCCCTTCCTCGGTGACGACGTTGTGCTGTCCGCCCTCGCCGTTCCACTCCCAGATCACCGTCGTGCCGGGGTCGACCTGAACGGCCGGCGGCCCGAACGCGAAGTTCCCGCCGTTGCCCGAGGCGCCGACGGTAACCGTCACTTCGCTCTGTCCCGTCGCGTCGACGACTCCCTCGTAGTTCCCGACGTCACTCATCCAGCCGCCGAACGGTCCGGACTGTGCCACCGCCGTTCCGGTCGCCCCCGTACCGACGAGTCCTGCCCCGACGGCACCGGCACCTACCCGTAGTAGCCGCCGCCGTCCCAGCCGAGCGTCGCGTTCCTCGCTCATTGTCGCTTGGCCGTACACACGACCCCCTCAAAAATATTGCCGGTTTCGCGTCCACTTGCCGGTTTACCAGTCACTCGACCGACGGTTAGTCGTCGGCGGGTGCCGACTCGCTCCCGACGACGGGCCGGGATACGTCACGATCGGTCGACTCCCCCTCGATGTCGTAGGGGTACTCGCCGGTGACACAGCCGAGACAGAGTTCGCCTTTCGTCCGCCCGAGTACGCTCGCGATGGCGTCGATGGAGAGATACGAGAGGCTGTCGGCGCCGATGACCTCCCGGATATCCTCGATGCTCTTGTCGGCGGCGATGAGTTCGTCCCGGCTCGCCATGTCGATGCCCATGTAACAGGGGGCGACGATTGGCGGGGCGCCGATGCGGACGTGAACCTCCTCGGCGCCGGCGTCGCGGATCAGGTCGACCAGCTGTGTCGATGTGGTGCCGCGGACGATGCTGTCGTCGATGATGGTCACCGTCTTGTCCTCGACGGTGCTTTTGATCGGGTTGAGCTTCAGGCGGACGGCGCGTTCGCGCTCGTCCTGTGTCGGCATGATGAACGTCCGGCCGACGTACCGATTCTTCATCAGGCCCTCGGCGAACTCCACGTCGGCGCCGTCGTCGTTCGCCGCCTCGGCGTAGCCGGAGGCAAAGGAGCGCCCGGAGTCGGGGACGGGCATCACCACGTCCGTATCGATACCGCTCTCGGCCCAGAGTTCGCCCCCGAGTTCGCGGCGGGCGTCGTAGACGAGTTCGTCGTCGACGATGGAGTCCGGGCGGGCGAAGTAGACGTGTTCGAAAAAGCAGTGGGCCGTGGCGTCGCGCTCCACGAGTTGATAGGAGTCGAAGCCGGAGCCGTCGGGTTCGAGGACGATCAGTTCCCCCGGCGCCACGTCGCGGACGAGTTCGCCGTCGAGCGTGTCGATGGCCGCCGACTCCGAGGCCAGCACGTAGCCGTCGTCGAGTTCCCCGATACAGAGCGGCCGATTCCCCTCGGGATCACGCACCCCGAGGACGGCCTCGTCGTGCATGATCGTCAGCGCGTAGGAGCCGTGGATGCGACTCATCGTTCGTTTGACCGCGCGCACGAGGTCCTCCTCTAAGAGGTTTCGCGCGAGGTCGTGGGCGATAACTTCGGTGTCGCCGTTGGAGGTGAAGGCGTGACCGAGCCCCTCCAACTCCGAGCGAATCTCCGCGGCGTTGACTAGGTTGCCGTTGTGTGCGAGGCCGAGCGACCCGGACTTGAACGAGACGGAGAACGGCTGGGCGCAGCAGGCGTTGACGCCGCCCGAGGTGGGGTAGCGGACGTGTCCGATACCCGTCCGCCCGTTCAACTGGTCGAGAGCGTCGGCGTCGAACGCGTCGCCGACCAGGCCCATCTCGACGTGGCTGTGTTGCTGGAAGCCGTCGTGTGTCACGATACCTGCCGACTCCTGTCCCCGGTGCTGGAGCGCGTACAGGGAGTAATACAGGGGGCGCGCGGCGTCGCGGTCGGACAGCGAAACCCCCACGACACCACACTTCTCGGTCATCCCGTTCGGGGTACGGTGATCCCGCCCGTGTGCCATGGTCGTTGCTACTGTACCGTGAGGTAAAAAGGCACGCTATTGGCGTGCGTCGGGCAGTTGTTGCCGGTTCGACGAACACGGATCGTACCGGTTGAGACGGCAGAAAACGACAGCGAGAGCGAGTACCTTATTCGCCGGCCTTGCTCTGCCACTCGTAGTCGCGGCGCTTGGCGGACTTGCCGAAGCCACACGACGAGCAGACTTTCTTGCGGACGTGGTAGGATTTCTCACCGCAGCGTCGACATTTGACGTGGGTCGTCTTGTTCTTCTTTCCCTGACTCGGCGTTCCGGCTCCCGTCATGTACTTATCGTCACGACGTTGTCGCCGCGTATAATGGTTGTGTTGTCGACCGACTCGATTTCGGGTTCGCCGAGGATGCCCTCGCTGACTTCCTCGACCGGTTCGAGCACCACGTTCATGTGCTGGTCGTAGCCCGCGAGGAGGCCGTGAAACGCCCGGCCGTCCTTGAGATGTACCGTCACGTCCTCGTCCAACGAGGCCTCCAGCACGTCGAGGGGTCGTCCGCCCATGCCAACAAAGGCTACGGGTAGGAGTAATAAACGTACCGGAGGCACGCCGTTCGGGGCTGTCGGGCCTCTCGTCGACAGTCTTTTGTATATTGCACTTCTTCTACAATATACAATGCCCGACGCGTGTCACTTCCAAGTTCGACGGCTCGGCGGAACGGTCGTGTTGATCGGTCTGGTTCTCGGGGTGCTGGTCAACCAATGGTTCCTCGCCATCTCGGCGTTCGCCGGCGTCAATCTACTCCAGAGCAGCTTCACCGACTTCTGTCCGGCGGAGTATTTCCTTCCCGGGTGTTCGGGCGACAGTGGCGCGGCGGACCCGACGGCCGACTGATACGGATTGGTGTCTCTGGTTCAAGAGCGGCGCGACCCCGGGTGGCGACTCCCTTCGGTGACCGACCGGGCCGGGTAGGGGTGTCCTTCGAGTACGGCGTTCCGCCCGTCGGGGTCGTTCCTCGTCGGTGACGGGTCGCCGCCCGAGTCTTTATTCTCCTCTCGACTGTATGCTACGATATGGTCTCCCGTGTACTCGTGCCGGTCGACGACTCCGAGATGGCGATGCGCGCCCTCCGGTACGCCCTCGATACCTTCCCGGACGCCGACGTGACCGTGCTCCACGTCAGCGGCGGGCCGTCGCCTATGATGGGTGCCGCGGCGGACCTCGCACTCTCCGACGACTTCGAGGGAGCGGCCGAGGAAAGCGCCAGCGACGCCCTCGACCGCGCCCGCACCATCGCCGCGGAGTACGACGCCGACATCGACACCGACGTGCGTGTTGGGCATCCCTCGCGGACCATCGTCGACGCCGCCGGGGACTTCGACGTGGTCGTCATCGGCAGCCACAGCGGCAGTCTGTCCGAACGGCTGTTCGTCGGCAACGTCGCCGAAAAGGTCGTCCGCCGGTCGCCGGTGCCGGTGACCGTCGTCCGGTGAGACGCGGAGTATAAGTCCGTCTCGGCCCTACTCGGGGTATGAGTTATCCGGTCACCTACTACTGCCCGCGGTGTGAGGCCGTCGTCGAACTCGAACGCGAGGGCTACCTCGCCGACCGTTCGGTGACGCCCTACCCGCTCGAAGGGTGGACGTACGTCGACGCCGACCAAGACGTGGAGTCGGCCGACGGCGTCCGCTTCGTCTGTGGCGAGGACGGCACGCTCCGCGACGACGACGAGACCGGCTGTGGCGAGTCCTTCTACCTGAGCTACGTCCGGTACGAGAACGGCGAGGAAGTCGAACCCGTCCCGGAGAGCGAGTACGTCACGATCGGTCGGTGACTGGGCACGTGGTTGGCGGTCCCGGCCCCGCTATCAGTCGCCTGTCGCCACGCCATCCCCGAATTCAGTCACCTCGACGCCGCCCGTGAGTTCCGTGTGGGGAGACGGCACGTCGTTGCCCTCGGCGTCCGTTGCGTGACCGCTCCGAGGGACCGAGCACGAACGTCGTCGTAGCCGTGTTCGCGGGGGGTCGATTCACCACCGCCGCGTTCGCCAGACCGGCGTTGGGGACGGTGCCCCGCTGGTTGCCGAAGGTGTCGAGTTTCGTCACCCGCAAGGTGGGCCTCCCGGACGAGGCCGGCGACGACGCTACCCCTTGATGTTACAGACCGGATACGTCCGGGCCACCTTGTCGCCGATGCCGAGGGCGTCCGAGACGCGCACCACCTCGTCGACGTCCTTGTAGACGCCGGGGGCCTCCTCGGCCACCGTCGCGCCGCTCTGGGCCTTGACGTACACCTGGTTCTGCTCCCGGAGTTCGTCCTGTACCGTCTCGCCCCAGTACTCCTGTTTGGCCTGCGTTCGGCTCATCAGCCGCCCGGCGCCGTGGGCCGTCGAGCCGAAGGTGAGGTCCATCGACGCCTCGCCGCCCCGGAGGACGTAGCTCCCCGCACCCATGCTCCCGGGGATGATGATGGGTTGGCCAACGTCGCGGTACGCGGAGGGGACTTCGGGATGACCGGCCGGGAACGCCCGCGTCGCCCCCTTGCGGTGGACGTACAGTTCGCGCTCCTCGCGGTCGGCGGCTTCGCCGCCTTCCACCGGTCGCCCCTGTGGGTCGACCCCAACCGTGTGAACTTCCTTTTTCGCGATGTTGTGTGCCACGTCGTACAGCAGGTGCATGTCCATCGACTCCCACGAGCGGTCGAAGACGCGCTCGAACACCTGCCGGACGCGGTGCATGATCAACTGGCGGTTCACCCACGCGAAGTTGATGCAGGCACACATCGCGCCGTAGTACTCCTCGGCCAACTCGGAGCCGGCGGGGGCGGCCGCGAGTTCCTTGTCGGGGAGTTCGGCCAGAAGGTCGCCGTGTTGCTTCTCGATTTTCCGCAGGTAGTCGGTGCAGGTCTGGTGTCCCAGTCCGCGGCTCCCGCAGTGGATGAGGACGACGATCTGTTCCGGTTCGAGGCCGTAGGCGTCGCCCACGTCGTCGCGGTAGACGTCGGTCACGCGCTGGACTTCGAGAAAGTGGTTGCCGCTACCGAGGCTGCCCAACTGATTTTTGCCGCGGTCTTTCGCCTTCTGTGACACCGCGCTCGGATCGGCGTCCGGCCGGTAGCCCTCGTCCTCGCAGTGTGTCAGGTCGTCCGCGACGGCCCACCCTTCTTCGAGTGCCCAGTCGACGCCGCGGGAGAGGACCGCCTCGATGGTGTCCATATCGCCCTCGACGATGCCGCCCCCACCGAGTCCGGAGGGGATGTTCGCGAACAGGGCCTCGACGAGTTCCTCCTCGTGACCCCGTACGTCGTCGTAGGTGAGGTTCGTTTTCATCATCCTCACTCCGCAATTAATGTCGTAGCCCACAGAACCGGGCGATATACAGCCCTCCGCCACGTCCGTCGCCCCCACGCCGCCGACGGGGAAGCCGTAGCCTTGGTGGCCGTCGGGCATACAGATGGCGTGGCCGGTGATCCCCGGCAGATGCGTGGCGTTTCGCAACTGCTGGAGTGTCTTGTCCTCGCCGATTTCCTTAAGAAGCGCCTCGCTCGCCAGCACCCGCGCGGGAACGCGCATATCGCCCTCGCGTGGCATCTCCCAGACGAACTCCCGAACCCGTTCGAGCTGGATGCCGTCGAACTCGCGTGTGGTCATACGCGAACCGACGTGACCGACGCGGGAATACGTTACTACACGTCCAGCACGACGTAGGCCTCCCATCCCCCGTCGGTCTTCGGCCGATCATCCGAGAAACGTGGTTCATCGCGCTTCTCGACGCGCATCTCGGAGTACGTGACGGCCTTCACGTCGCGTGCGGTCACGTCCGAAAAGGGGACGCCACGGGCGCTCGCCTCGATCACCCACTCCTCGCCTGCCTCGCGGACCGTGGCCTCGTTGTCGACGGGGAGGACGCCCCGCACGTCGCGCTCGTAGATGAGCTGGTCGAGATAATCGAAGAGGAGTGCCTCCAGCCCCTCGGCGCGGACGGTGAGAGAGAACCGCTCGCCGGTGTCCGGAATCGCGTCGCAGGTGGCGGCCGCGAGGCCGTCGGCGACGGCGGCGAACGTCTCGCCGAGGTCGGCGCCGGTGGCCGCGACGGCCACGTCGGCCGTATGCGGGCGGAGTTCGTAGCTCATGGCGTCGGAGACGGGGGCGACCGTGAAAACCGTTGGTTCCGGAGAAGCCGGCGACGATGGACGCCGACGGTGAAGTTATATTGCACGGCCGCGCTAGAACTGCGGTAGTGAGCGTCACCGTCGAGAAACGCGTCGATGGTCCCGGCGCGACGGACCACGCCGACGAAGCCTGGCAACTCAAAGAGCGCATCCGTCGGGAGGAGGGCGTCCTCAAGCAGCGCAAGCGGTTTTTCATGGACGCCTACCGCCGCGCGACGACGCACTTGCTCTATCTCGACGACGACCTGGTCGGCTTCGCGACGGTTCGACGCGACGGCTACATCCTCTTTCTCGCCGTCTCGGCCGACCGTCGCGGCGAGGGGTTCGGGCGGCGACTCGTCGCCGAGGTGGCCGAGGAACACCGGACCGTCACCTGCCACGCTCGGGCGACGAACGAACGGGCGCTCGACTTCTACGAATCCGTCGGCTTCGAGATCAAGCGCCGGATCGACGGCTACTACGAGGACAACGGCGACGCGTACTACCTCCGTCTCGGCCCCGACGAACGGCTCCGGGACCGGCTCTCGGAACTGATCCGGCGGTAGCCAGCCGTCTCGTACGGCCCGTTGCACCCGCGTCCCGGCCGTAGGCGGCGACGGCCCGACGGAACACTATCCCTCTCGGAGTGAGTAGTGTACGTCAGTCCCGGCGTGGTGCCGCCCTGTCGGGCAACACGCCAGTGAAACGGTCACAATACACACTATCAGGGCTCGAACTGCGTCCGATCGGTGACGACCGTCGAGATCAGATCCATCGGCGTCGCGTCGTACGCGGGGTTCTCGATGGTGACGCCCTCGATTGGCTCGCGGATGACCTCGGTGGGTTCGCGCTCGTCGTTCTCGAAGACGAAGTCGCTCTCGATGATCTTCGACTCCGAGCCGACGACGACGACGGGCACGCCGACGACGTTCGCGGCGGCGACGAGCGGAAAGGTGCCGACGCGGTTGTAGAGCGTATCGCCGGCGATGCAGGTCATGCCGACGACGACGCGATCACAGCGGTCGAGGATGGTGCCCGCCGCGCTGTCGACGAGGAGGTGTGGGTCGACCCGGTCCATCTCCGCGAGGCGGCGGGCGGTCTTGCGGCCGAGGTGGCGCGGACGGGCCTCGGTGGCGTAGGCGGTGAGGTGACAGCCCTCCGCGGCGGCCACCTCGACGGCCTCCAGGACGGTCGTCGAGAAGTCGTGCGTGAGAATGGTTTCGCCGTCCTCGAAGGTGGTCGCGGCGCGGGCGGCCGCCTCGTGTTTGCCGGTCTCGATCGTCTCGACGATCCGGTCGATTTCCTCGCGAGTCAGGGACTTCGCCGCCTCGACGGTGTCGGTCTCGCCGAGAACGCCGTCGACGACCTCCCGCATCGCCTTGTGGAGGGAGGCGTGGGAGGTGTTGGCCCGCCGGAGCGCCCCTGCGTTGCGTTCGAGGTCACGCTCGTAGGCCTCGACGTTCCGATACTCCCGATCGAGGAGTTCGGCGAGTGCCTCGGTTGCCTTGACCGCGACCACCGACGAACTGTGGGTCTGCATCCGGCGAATCTCCTCGATGGTCTCGTCGATCATACCGAGAGGTGTCGTGTCGACGGCAAAGAGGTTCCGGCTACGTCGTGTCGGCCTGCCGCCGAGCGTACGCGTACGCGAGAAGCGCGGTGACGAACCAGACGACTGCCCCGACGCGGACGGCGAAGGCGGCGCGGGCGCCCCACGTCGGGAGCGTCGTCGTCGTCGAGAGGGCGGCGACGAGGGGGGCACCGGCGACGATGGTGGCGACGAACGTCACCTGCATCACCCACCCGAAGTCGACGCCGTCGGGGTCCGTTCGTTCGACGCGGTGTGGCACGACCCCCAGTTCGCGGCCGAGCACGTAATGTGTGGCGGTTTACCGGCCGAGGAAGTCGACGAGCGCGTCGTTGAACGCGTCGGGCCGTTCGAGCATGGCGAGGTGGGCCGCGTCGTTGACGGTCGTCCACTCGGCGTCGGGGATGCGTTCGGCGAGGGCCTCGTGGTACCACGGCGGCGTGAGCGCGTCGTACTCGCCGACGACGGCGAGCGTCGGGACGGCGACGCCCTCGAGTCGGCCGCGCACGTCGAACGTGTGGGCGGTTCGGAAGTCACGCTCGGTGACGGCCTGCCCCGCCGCGTGGAAAGTCTCCGTCGACGCCGCCACCAGTTCTTCGTCGGGGTCGTGAAAGAGCCGATCCGGGCCGTGGAGGAACTCGACCGCCCGCTCGAAGTCCGTCCGGAGCCACCGGAGCAGGTCGTCGAGGACGGCGAGTTTGGCGCCCGTCCCCGCGAGCACGAGTCCCGACGGCTCGAAGTCGCGTTCGAGGGCGATGGTGAGGACGACCGCTCCACCCAGCGAGTTGCCACACAGGACCCGCGAACCGGTCGCCTCGGCGACGGCGAGAACGTCGTCGGCGTACGCCGACAGGGTCTCGTAGCCGGGTTCGGCCGCCATGTCCTCACTCTCCCCGTGGCCGCTCAGGTCGAGGGCGGCCACGGGCCGATCGTCGGCCAGACGGGCCTGGGACTTCCAGACCGCGTGCGATCCCCCGCTCCCGTGGACGAACAGGACGGGGTCGGCGTCGCCGCCGCGGTCGTGCCGGCGATACGCCGTCTCCCGCCCGTGGTGGGTTACGGTTTCCATACGCTCGGTAGCGGGGGGAGAGGTATAAACCCGACCGACGGGGACGGATGCCTGTGAACCGCAATGAAGCCGGTTTTCGGTATTCCCGCTTACGTACTGCGATTAGCCAGAAAAAGATTTATATACTTGGATAACTAACTTGGAGTTAGGAATTGATATGGTGAGACAGCAACACGCCGGTGAGGACGAGCGGTTCGTCCGTCGGTACGACTACGACGACGAGTGGGTGATCGCCGCGGACCTGAGCGTCGACGGCGATAGTCTCGACGTCGACGTCGTCGGCGAGACGGCCATCGTCCTCGTCGACGGGGAGACGGCGATGGAGTTCGACCTCCCGGGTTCGGTCGAAAGTGTTGACACGAACAACGGCGTACTCGTACTGAGGGGTAGCCAATGAAGCTCGTCGTCAAACCACTGAAACAGAAAGACGCCGGCCGTGGACTGGCCGCCATCGACCGCGCTGCGGTCTCGGAGATGGGGCTGGAGGTCGGCGACTACATTCGCATCGAAGGAAAAGAGGGCACCGCCATCGCGCGCGTCTGGCCCGGCCATCCCGAGGACCAAGGCGCGGGCGTCATCCGCATCGACGGTCAGCTCCGCCAGCAGGCTAACGTCGGCATCGACGACCGCGTCGAGGTCGAGAAAGCGGACGTGAAGCCGGCCGAGCGAGTGACGGTCGCGCTCCCCCAGCAGATCGGTATCCGGGGCGACATCGGCCACTACCTCCGTGACAAACTCACGGACAAGCCGATCACGAAGGGACAGACACTCCGTGTCCCCTTCGGGTTCGGCTTCATGAGCGGTCGCCAGAGTCAGGCGCTCCCGCTGAAGGTGGCCGACACGGCGCCTTCGGGGACCGTCGTCGTCACCGATTCGACCGAGATCACGGTGAGCGAGAAGCCCGCCGAGCAGATCCGCGAGACCGGCGGCGAGGGCCAACCCGAGACGCCCGACGTGACCTACGAGGACATCGGCGGTCTCGACCGCGAACTCGAACAGGTTCGTGAGATGATCGAACTGCCGATGCGCCACCCCGAACTGTTCCGGCGCCTCGGCATCGACCCGCCCAAGGGCGTCCTCCTGCACGGTCCGCCCGGCACCGGGAAGACCCTGATCGCCAAGGCGGTGGCGAACGAAATCGACGCCCACTTCCACACCATCTCCGGGCCGGAGATCATGTCGAAATACTACGGCGAGAGCGAGGAGCAACTCCGCGACGCCTTCGAGGAGGCCGAGGAGAACGCCCCCGCCATCGTCTTCATCGACGAAATCGACTCCATCGCGCCCAAGCGGAGCGAGGCCGGCGGTGACGTGGAACGCCGCGTCGTCGCCCAACTCCTCTCGCTGATGGACGGGCTGGAGGAACGCGGCGAGGTCGTGGTGATCGGCGCGACCAACCGCGTCGACGCCATCGACCCCGCGCTCCGCCGCGGCGGCCGCTTCGACCGCGAGATCGAGATCGGCGTCCCCGACCGCGACGGTCGCCGTGAGATCCTGCAGGTCCACACTCGTAACATGCCGCTCACCGAGGACGTGGACATCGACGCCTTCGCCGAGTCGACCCACGGCTTCGTCGGCGCCGACATCGAGGGGCTCGCCAAGGAGGCCGCGATGAATGCGCTCCGGCGCATCCGGCCCCAGATCGACCTCGAGGAGGAGGAGATCGACGCCGAGATCCTCGAGAATCTGGAGGTCGACCAGGACGACTTCCAGGAGGCGATGAAGGGGATCGAACCCTCCGCGCTACGCGAAGTGTTCGTCGAAGTCCCGGACGTGACTTGGGAGGACGTGGGTGGTCTGGAGGACACGAAAGAGCGCCTCCGCGAGACGATCCAGTGGCCGCTCGACTACCCCGAGGTGTTCGAGGCGATGGACATGGAGTCCGCGAAGGGCGTCCTCATGTTCGGGCCGCCCGGGACCGGGAAGACCCTCCTCGCCAAAGCGGTGGCGAACGAGGCCGAATCCAACTTCATCTCGGTGAAAGGCCCCGAACTCCTCGATAAGTACGTCGGGGAGAGCGAGAAGGGGGTCCGCGAGATATTCAGCAAGGCCCGCGAGAACGCGCCGACCGTCATCTTCTTCGACGAAATCGACGCCATCGCGACCGAACGCGGCCGCAACACCGGTGACTCCGGCGTCTCCGAGCGCGTCGTCTCGCAACTCCTGACCGAGCTCGACGGGCTGGAGACCTTGGAGGACGTGGTCGTGATCGCCACCTCGAACCGGCCCGACCTCATCGACTCCGCGCTCCTGCGCCCCGGCCGGCTCGACCGGCACGTCCACGTGCCCGTCCCCGACGAGGAGGCCCGGCGCGCCATCTTCGACGTGCACACCCGCGACAAGCCGCTCGCGGACGACGTGGACCTCGACAGTCTCGCCCGACGGACGGACAACTACGTCGGCGCCGACATCGAGGCCGTCTGCCGCGAGGCCTCGATGGCTGCCAGCCGCGAGTTCATCAACAGCGTCTCGCCCGAGGAGATCGACGACTCCATCGGCAACGTCCGCATCACGATGGACCACTTCGAGCAGGCGCTCGACGAGGTGACCGCGAGCGTCACCGACGACGTCCGCGAGCGCTACCGCGAGATCGAGAAGCGCTTCGCGAACGAGGACCTCGACGTGGGTCCCGAAACCGAAGCGAGCCGGACGTTCCACTAGCGCCGGCTCCGCGGCGGTTTCTCACGCCCGATCGGTTTCAACACGCTATTGGGGTCGCTCCGTGACCGACGTGTATGTCCCTCTCGATCCGGCAGCGCCGTGCCGCCCTGTGGACTCTTCTCGCGGCCGGCTTCCTCTTCGTCAACTTCCACCGGACTGCGACGGCCGTCCTCGCCGACTCCCTCGCCCGGACGTTCGATGCCACCGGCTCCCAACTCGGCCTGTTGCACGCGTCCTTTTTCTACATCTACGCCGCGCTCCAGTTGCCGGCGGGGCTCGTCGTCGACCGCTACGGGTCGCGGCGAGTGGGTGCGACGGGACTGGCCGTGCTGAGCGTCGGCACCGTCTGGTTCTCGCGGACAGACACGCTCCTCGCCGCCTTCCTCGCTCGGGCACTGATCGGCTTCGGCGGGAGCGTTCTCTACATCGCCACCTTGCGGTTCTGTGCGAACTGGTTCCGGCCGGACGAGTACGCGACCATGACGGGCTACACCGTCGCCGCGGCGGGCGCGGGCGGCATCCTCGCGACGACGCCGCTGGCGCTCGCCATCGACCGGGTGGGCTGGCGACTCGCCATCTTCGCGACGGGCGGTGTCACCGCCGTCCTCGCCGTCGGTATCGCGGGCGCGGTGCGGGACACGCCGGTCAGGGCGGGGTACGAGGACGCACCGGGCGTCGACGCCGATAGCTCGACAGCCTCGCTCGCCGACATCGTCGCCAACACCCGTGCCGTCGTCCGCGAGGCCGAGACGTGGCTGATGGGACTGCTCCTTTTCGTCGTGCTCGGCGTCAACTTCACCGTCCTCGGCCTGTGGGGGGTGCCCTTCATCGCCGACACCTACGGCGTCTCGGTGGCGCGGGCGTCGACGTATCTCCTCGTCGGCAACGTCGGGTTCGTCCTCGGTTCACCCGCCATCGGCGCGCTGTCCGACCGGACCGGCCGGCGGACGGAACTCATCGTCGTGACCGTCGCCGCCTTCGCGCTGTCCTACGCCGCGCTGGTCACCGTCCCACCCCTCCCCGTCGTCGGCGTCGCGCTCTTCGTCGCCCTGCTCGCCAACGGCGGCGTCTCCCTCGTGTTCACCGTCGGCAAGGAGCGCCACGAACCGGCCGTCGCCGGCACCGTCACCGGCGTCATAAATAGCCTCGGCTACGTCGGCGCGGCGACGCTACCGATGGTCATGGGCGCGGTCCTCGACGCCTACTGGACGGGCGAAATCATCAACGGCGCGCGAGTCTACACCGTCGCCGGCTACCGCGTCGCCTTCGGCATCGCGACGGGCGCCGCCCTCGTCGCCGTCCTCGCCGCCCTCTGGCTCCACCGCCGCGAGGCGCGGACGGCCGGCGGTCCGACGCTCGTCGCGGGCGACGACTGACGGGCAGCTATCCCCCCGACCGTGTGTCCGACACGCCCCGCTGATACCGCCGCCACCCCGTGAGCAGGATGCCCGCGACGACGAGGAGGATTCCGAGGCCGCGGAGCGCGAGACGGACGAACAGCGCCGCGACGTTGACCCCCGCGCTCTCCCGTTCGGTCCGGAGCGAGTAGACCGTCCCCTCGTACCGGACGGGGTAGAGCCCCTCGCCGACGGCGACGTAGTCGCTCGTGTAGCTGAAGTCGGGGGCGGTCGCCGACTCGTTCTCGACGACGTACGGCGAGTCGGCCCGGGCACGGTCGAACGCCCGCTGTCCACGGGCGGAGAGATTTCCGTACACCAGTACGTCGCTTTCCTCGTAGGTGAGGCCGTACGCGAGCGTGCCGTTTCCGGCCGCCTCGACGTGGTGGACGTAGTCGGGGTCGGCCGGCCCGCCGCCGACGAGGGTGGCGGCGAGAAGACAGAGGACGCCGACCCCGAGTAGCGCGTGCTGGAGGGCTGGACGAGGCGCCATACCCCGACGTGTTTCGCCGGCGCCATGTATCTGTAGGTCGGCGTCCCCGCGGCGCGTTCGGAGGCCCTCGGCCGACGACACGGGACTGAAAGAACGGTCATTAATACTCCTAAAATTGTAGAATAGTGGGGGCCAATAGCGAAGGTAGCGTATGAATGAATTAGAAGCGTGGGCTTAGTTGAAATTTGTTACAAAAATTATTAGTAGGCTCGGCGACACCATCGAGTCATGATCGACGTACCCGTCTCCGCCGTCATGACCGAGGCCGCCCCGACCGTTCCCCCCGATACGACTGCCGCCGACGCCGCGCGTCGGCTCCGCCGTGCGGACGTTCACGCCGTCGTCGTGGGCGACGGTGACGAAATCGTCGGCATCGTGACCGAATCGGACATCGTCGCCGTCGTCGCCGAGGGGGGCGAGAATCCACCCGTACGGTCGTTCATGTCGTCCCCGGTGGTGACGGTCGAGCCGACCACGCCGGTCGGCCTCGCCGCCGACCGAATGCGCGACTCGGGCGTGACCCGGCTCCCGGTCGTCGAGGACGGGACATACCGGGGACTCGTCACTGGGCCCGACGTAGCGCCGTATCTCTCCCGGCACCGCCTCGACGTGGACTGGCAGGGCGACCCACTCTCGCTCGACGGTGCAGGGACGCCGGAGCGGTCGGCGGAGTGAGAGGGATCAGCGTAGCCAACCGGCGGTTTCGAACTCCACCCCTCGACGAAGTGTCTCTGTTCTTCGCGGGAACAGTACGAACTCCTCTGACTCGCCGGCCCCCGGGTTTTTCGACCACTGCCGGCGGTGTGTGGATATGCGACACACCGGCCCGCTCGCTTTCGTCGCCGCCGTCGTTCTCTACGCGGGGTCACGCGTCGTTCGGCGTCGTCACTCGGGACTGGTGAGCGTTCTCTTTTCCCTGGGCGTCGCCGGTTTCGCCGTCACTTTCGCCCTCCAAGGAGCGCTCGCCTCCCTCATCGGCAGGCTCTACATCGTGACCAAGCGGCCGTACGGCGTGGGCGGCCGGACCGCCATCGAGGACACCCCTCTATCGGGCGATAATCGACCGCTTCAACGACAACCCCCGACCGGGTGGTCTTTCCCGTCGGCCGCAACCGCTAGTGGGTGTGGCCCTCGCCGACCGCCTCCGCGTCTACGTCGCTCACGTAGCCCACGTACACCTGTCCGAGAAAGAGGAGCGTGAAAGTGGCGTTGAGGTAGGTGGTGTAACCACCCGGCGCGGTGCCGCCCGCCTCACCCGCGGGCGGGATCAACCCCGCGCCCGCCCAGACGTAGTGGATGGCGACGCCGGAAACCACGGCGGCGACGAAGATGCTCACGAACAGGACGGCGGCCATCCGGAGGCCGTAGTAGCGGCGGTAGGCGTCGGTGATGGTCGGCACGATCAGATCGGCGAAGATGAAACTCATGACGCCGCCGAAGGCGATGCCGTTCGACCAGAGGATCAGGGCGAATGGGACGTTGCCAACGGAGCAGACGAAGGTGACCACGCCGACGGCGACGCCGACGACGGCGCTGGCGACAACCCACGTCAGGGTGCCCTCGGCACCGACGCCAAACAGCGTCGTCCACCACGTCCGCGGGACGAACGCGCCGATGAGGCCGGCGATCAGGAAGCCCACAACGATGTCCGTCCACAACATGCCCCACTCGCCGAGGGCGTTCTTCGAGGCGAGCCGCCAGCCGTCGCGGGTGAGCAGACGGTCACGCCACGTCCCTCCCTCCTGTCGCCGAGACTCGGCGTACGCCGACTTGCACGACTCGGAACAGAAGTATTCGGTGCCCCGCTCCGTCTCCAGCGCCACGGTGTCGTCGTCGGTCGGATCGACCTCCATCCCGCAGGAGGGGTCGCGGACGCCCTCCGAGGTGCGCAGGTGGTCCCGCGCCCGGTCGAACCACGCGTCCGGGACGACGGAGTCGAACGTGAGCGCGAGGAGGCCGATGAGAAGCAGGCCTGCCACGTAGTCGGCGAGGACGAACTCCCAGCCGAGCAGAATCCACATCACCAGGCCGAGTTCGATCACGAGATTGGTCGAGGCGAACTGGAAGGCGGCGAGGCTGGCGACCGGCGACGCGCCCTTTTTGAACAGGGACTTCGTGGTCGCGACGGCGCCGAACGAACAGGACGAGGAGGCGGCGCCGAAGAGGGTACCGAGGCCGAGTTCGCGCCACCCGCTCCCGCCGAGGACGGCCGACATCCGCTCCTCGCTCACGAACGTCTCGACGGCGCCCGCGATGGTGAACCCGAGGACGAGCGCCCACCACGTCTCCCAGCCCATCTCGGCGGCGAATCGAACCCCCTCGATCAGCGTCTCGACGACCGTCACGGACGCCACCTCGCTGTGGCTGTTGCTCTCGGAGTCATCGTACGTTTCCCTACGGGCCCTCGACTCAACTGGGTTGCGGGGGTGATTCGGGTGTTTCAGCCCTCCGAAATTTTGGAATCGAAACTCGGACGGGCGACTTACCCGGGATCGACCGATTCCACGACACTGGGAATCGGCGACGGCGTCTATCCATCGTGGCACACGACGCCTACGTGTGAGGTGTCCACTATGGCGTACGACGCTTCGAACCCGCTGGCTGGCGAGT
>Ga0209917_1000522_pt1 | contig 16074 bp, 16 predicted proteins | sample SalPon2_C_H2O_MG_FD_185710 | JGI IMG/M metagenome (GOLD analysis project Ga0209917, IMG submission 185710) | Salt pond water microbial communities from South San Francisco under conditions of wetland restoration - Salt Pond MetaG R2_C_H2O_MG... | ecosystem: Environmental > Aquatic > Non-marine... | reverse complement strand
TAATGCGTGACCTCCAGAAGACGTCCGACGACCTGCTTGCCCGTGCCAACCGCGGCGAGAAGCGCGCGATGGCGAAGCTGTTACACCTCGATGACCTCCCGTTGCTCGCGAAGTACGCCCGCCAGCGGCTCGCGTCTGCCTAAGGTCACGTGGTAGGCGTACTCTGCGGGATCTGTTCGCTCGTAGGCGGCGTTGTGAGGATCGTGACAGACGCGACCGCACGGTCGCCGGACGCCACTTGGGCTACACCCTCCCGGGCCGAGTCGCTCGTCGCCTTCGGCGACTCGCTTCATCCCTCGCACGCGCTCTCGAGGTCGCTTTTGACGACCTCGCGAGGCGTGCGCCACAACGGAGCCTCAGATAAAAGCAGCAGCGAAACCGATGGGCCCGCAGGCTAACTAGCGTTCGTCTACCGGAACGAACTCGGCTGACTCCGGACCGGTGTACCGCGCACGGGGACGAATGAGCCGGTTGTCGGTGCGGTACTCGTTGACGTGAGCGACCCACCCGCCGACGCGGCTCATCGCGAAGATGGGCGTGTACAAATCGATCGGGATGCCCATGCTCTCGTACACCGAACCGGAGTAAAAGTCGACGTTCGGGGCGATCCCCTGGTCTGTGAGCCCTTCGTCGGTGAGGTACGACTCGATCGCAGCGGTGTACCGGAGCCACCGGTCGTCGCCGGAGGCGGCCGCGAGGTCGTCGAGCTTCTCCGATAGGATCTGTGCGCGCGGGTCTTTCACCTCGTACACCCGGTGACCGAAGCCGGGGATCCGGCGACCCTCGTCGGTCGCAGCCTGGACCCACTCGGTCGGGTCTTTCCCCGACTCGTCGACCTCGTACAGCATCTCCATTACGTCCTGGTTTGCGCCGCCGTGAAGCGAGCCCGAGAGCGCCCCGATCCCGCCGGTGACGGCCGCGTAGACGTCGGCCATCGTCGAGCCGATGACGAGCGCGGTGAACGTCGAGGCGTTCAGTCCGTGGTCGGCGTGGAGGGTCAACGCCATGTCGAACGTTTCTTCACGCACGTCGTCGGGTGCCGTACCGGTGAGCATCCGGAGGAAGTCACCGGCGTGTGAGTGTGACGGGTCGGGTTCGAGCGGCGACTCACCCCGTCGGGCTCGATCGAACGCCGCGAGGATGGTGGGGATCTTCGCGGTGATACGGGCGCCTTCCGCGAGCACGTCGCCCTCGTCGGCTTCGGTCACAGCGTCGTCGTACGCAGAGAGCATCGAGACCGCAGTACGAAGGGCGGCCATCGGCTCCTCGTCGGCGTCGGCGAGCCGACGAACGGTCGCGAGCACGTTCTCGTCGACGCCCCGCTCGGCCGCGAGCGCGTCGGCGAACGAGTCGAGTTCGGCGCGTGTCGGCAGCGTGCCGTGCCACAGCAGGTATAAGACCTCCTCGTAGGTCGCGCCGCGCGCCAGCGCCTCGATGTCGTGCCCGCGGTAGACGAGCCTGCCAGCCTCCCCGTCGACGTGACTGAGCTCCGACTCGGCGACGAGGACGCCCTCCAGCCCGCGTTTCAACTCGTTCGACATGCGCTACTCTTCCGACCACCGTCAAAAAAGCGTTATCTTTCGACAAGGACTGAGTACGACGATCGTGGAACCCGGTCGTACCGACCGTCGGACCGTATCGCTACCGCGCCGGAACGACCGTTATCGTCTGGGTGCGGTCGATGGCGTCCTCGAGCTCCTCGGCGATGGCCGACCCGCGTGAGACCTGTACTTCCCCGCCGCGGCCGACCGTCGCGGTGAAGAGGTACTCGCCGTTCGCACGCACCTCGACCGTCTCGCCGACGCCCCCGTCGACGTCCAAGACCACGTGTCGTGAGGTGATCTCCGGCTGCACCACCGACCCGCGGTCGTCGCCGACCTGTGCGGGTTGTCCGTCGCCGCTCGGCCCGTTCGTGGATCGGCTCGACCCACCTCCATCAGTCGGTTTCTCGCTGTGCGTACGGACGTCGATCTCGATGCCGAGCCGGTTCTCGATGTCGGTTATCCGACCGCCGCCTTTGCCGATCACCGTCCCGATGTCGCCCTCATCGACGTAGACGACCGCCTCGTCGTCGCCGCGGAGCGCCACGTCGACGTGGCCGTGTGCGACGGACCGGATCTCGCGTTCGATCTCTTGTTTTGCGATCCGGCCGACACCGGACTCCGTCTGGTCGCCGTCCTCGTCGCCGAGGGGCACCGTCACCACCTGCCGGTTGAAGGTGTAGATCTCGAACTCGGGGCGGCCGGTCTCGAAGCTCGACACCTGTATCACCGGCCGCGCGAGGTCCTCGGCGGTGAGTCCCGCGGGCACCTTCACCTCCGTGGTGACGTCGTACACCGTGTGGACCTCGCCGGCGTCGATGTACACCACCGTGTCGACGATCTGTGGGATCATGCCGAGTTCGACCCGGCCGACGAGCCGCTGGAGCGCGTCGATGGCGCGCGAGGCGTGGACGACCCCGACCATCCCGACGCCGGCCATCCGCATGTCCGCAAACACCTCGAAGTCGCGCGTCTTGCGGACCTCGTCGTAGATCGTGTAGTCGGGCCGAACCAGGAGCAGCGAGTCGGCGGTGTTCTCCATCGCGCCGCCGAGTGCGCCGTACTGAGTGATCTCGGGGCCGACCTGGAGGTCGCGCGGCTTCTCCATCGTCTTCACCGCGTAGTCGCTCTCGTTTAAGAACTCCGCGACCGCCTGTGCAAACGTCGACTTCCCCGCCCCGGGCGAGCCGGAGATGAGTACTCCACGCTGTTGTTCGAGGAACCGCTCGCGCAGGTCGTCGGCGAACTCGTAGTCGTCGAGCGTCGTCTTCGCGATGGGTCGCACCGCGGTGATCTCGACGCCGTCGGCAAAGGGCGGTCGTGCCACCGCGATCCGATAGTTGCGGTACTGGACGATGTCCATGCCGTCGTCGGAGAGCTCGATGAACCCGTCTGCCGACTGTCGTGCGAGGTCGACGATCGCGTTCGCCAGCTCGGTCATCCGTGCTTCCGACGTCTCCGTCTCCTCGATGACGACGTAGTGCATCTCGCCGAGCGAGCCGCGTTTCGCCCGCGGCTTCGTCCCCGTCTTGAGGTGCAGCGACATCGTCTCGTCGGTGAAGTACTCCGCGATCGGGAGCTCGTCGACGACCCCGCGTGCGACCGGCTCGACGAACTCGACGTCGATGCCCTTCGCGCGGGCGACCTCCGCCTGGACGACGTCACTCGAGAGCAGCGTCGCGTCCTCTGCGTCGGCTACGTCGCGGATCAGCGCGTCGACGTCGCCTTCTGCGGCGTGTGACCGGGCGTCACCGCTCGGTCGTTCGCCGACGTACCGCAGGTCGATGGTGCCGTCGTCGTGAAACGCGGCGAGTCGCTTGAGCTCTTCGAGGCCGTCCCAGCCGGACTCGAGTCCGTCGTTGGCCTGCGACTCCAGCTCGCCGACGACGGCCTCGGGGACGACGACCGTCACCGCCTCGTAGGTGCCGTCCTCGACGCGTTCGGACACGCGGCCGTCGACGACCGCACTGGTGTCCGGGACTACGTTCATACGAATACTGCGGGCGGGAACCGTATAAGCGTGTTCGACCGCCCCGCGTCTCACTCTCGCGGTCGCGTCGCCGGCGCAGTCGGCTTGTCTTTTTCACCCGAGACCGCGTCCGTCACCGTCCCAACGACGTCGACGTCGCGGGCGTGGTACGCCTCGATCAACCGGTAAGAAACGACGTAGCTCGGCACGGCGGCGACGACCGCGAGGATCACGTTCCCGACGAGCAACCGGAGGAGTATCGGCGGCCCCGCCGACAGCGAGACCTCGGCCGGAGTGACGCCGGGAACGGGCCCGAGGAGCGCGACGCCGAGGGTGAAGCTGGCGGCGTACACTCCCCACTTCACCGCCGGATTGAACACGACGACGGACGCGAGCAGCGCGGCGTGGTTGATTCGACGGAACGCCCACCCGAGCACGACGAACGCGACCAGGCCGGTCCCGAGCGTCGGCAACATCGTGATGAACACGCCAAGTGAGAAGCTTCCGGCGGTCTCACGGGTCGTGTGCTCGCCCGCGAACGACCCGTGGATCGCCGCCTTCGCCCGAGCGACCCACGCCTTCGTTCGCCGACGTATCATTACGACACGTACACGGCCCCCGCGAAAATAGCTGTCGGCGACGTGCCGGCTCGGGTCCGCCCGCCTCGCGTCAGTCGTCGGCCGCCGCTGGCGTCCGGTCCTGCCGGTGATCGCGGGCGTACGCGACGAAGTTGTCGAAGAGCGGTTTCGCCGCACACGCGGCCTCGAACGCCTCGGGAGTGATGTTCGCGAGCACGTCGTCGACCCGTGGGTCGCCGAGGCGCTCGCGTTTTCCCTCGGTCACCTCGCGGGCCGTCTCAATGTCGTACTCCGGGTGGAACTGGACGCCCCAACAGTGGCCGTCGCGAAACGCGTGGACGCCGTACTCGTTCTCCGCGAGGAGCTCGGCACTCGGCGGCAGGTCCACGACCGCGTCGCCGTGGGTCGTGAACACGGTGAACGACTCGGGGACGTCTTCGAACAGTTCGTCGCCGTGGTGGTGCACCGTGTTGTAGCCGATCTCGAAGTCGTCCATCCCGGTGACGCGTCCGCCGAGTGCCTCTGCGAGCACCTGGTGGCCGTAACAGACGCCCAAGATCGGGACGCCGTCGTCGGCCGCCTCGGCGACGTAGTCGACGAGCGGGGGGATCCACGCCTCGTCCCAGTACACCGACGAGCGCGACCCGGTGACGACGATCCCGTCGAAGTCAGTGTGCTCGGGGAGATGTTCGTCCGTGGCGTCGTACTCGGCGAGGTCGGCGTCGAGTTCGCGCCGAAAGTTGCGTCGGGTGCTCTCGCCCTCGTGGGCGGCGTTCAACAGCGCGAAACGGAGGCGGCTCATGTGTCCGTGTTGAGGGGTGACGGGCTCAAAACCGTTGTGGCCCGACGGTCGTCGGTGTGGCCGTCTTAAAACGCAGCGTTACGGCGAGTCGCTCGCGTGCGTCGCCAGCCAGCCGGCAAGGCGGTCGTTGACCGCCGCGGACGCCTCGACGCCGACGAGGTGACGCGCACCGTCGATCACGTACTGCTCCCCACGGGGTAACCCGTCGGCTAGCGTCTCCACAGCCGCCTGTGGACACACCGTATCGTCGGTGCCAGCCACGACGAGGGCAGGCGTCGTAATTTCGTGTAGTCGGTCGACGAGGTCGAACCGCTCGACGGCCGCGCGCTGGGCTGCGAACGCCTCGCGGTCGGCGTCCTCCGCGAGTCGCCACTCGACGATCGGCGCGAGCGCGTCCGGGTGTGCCTCCCGAAAGGAAGAAGAGAGCAGTCCCGTAAGCGACCCCTCGACCGCCGCCGGATCCGCCGGATCGGCCCACACGCCGTCGGGGTTGTACGCGTCGCCGGCCGGCGGCGTCCCGACGAGCGTCAGGCTCGCCGGGCGCGACGAGGCCAGCGCGTACGCGAGCGCGACCATCCCACCCAGCCCGTAGCCGACGAGGTGAGCGTTCCGGACGCCCGCGTCCGTACACACCGCATCGAGGTCAGCCGCGAGCGTCTCGACGGTGTACGGCCCGGGCGGGGCATCTGACGCGCCGACGCCCCGCGTCTCGGGTGTGACGACCGTGTACGGACCCGCGAGCGCGGCGTGCTGCCAGCCGAACTGCCAGGCGCCGAGCCCGACGTCGCCACAGAACACGACCGCCTCGTCGCCGTCTCCAATTCCCTCGTCGAGCTCGTACCGGAGCGAGACGTCACCGTTCGTCGCGCGGGGCACGGGCAATGATCACGCCTCACTGAGCGTGCGCAACACGTCTGGGGCGTCTGCGAGCGCGTCGTCGAGTGCGTCGACGTCCGGGCCGCCACCCTGGGCGAAATCCGGCGGTCCACCGCCGCCGCCACCGACGCGCTCTGCGAGCGCAGCGACGACGGCGCCGGCGTCGACACCAACCTCGTCTGGGATGCCGACCACGACGCTCGCTGAGCCGTCGAGACCGCTGCCGAGCACCGCGACGCGGCCGTCCTCGACGTGGGCGTTCGCCGTCGCTCGCAGCTCCGCGGCGTCCCCGTCGATCCGCTGGACGACCGCGCTGAACCCGTCGACCTCGACCGGCTCGGTCGCCGCGCCAGACGCGCGCGCCTCCGCAAGCTCCGTCTTGAGCGCCTCGATCTCCTTTCCGCGGGCCTTCCACTCCTCGAAAAAGCGTTCTGCGGTTTCGGGCACGTCGAAGGGGTCAACGTCGAGCGCATCGCCAGCCTCGGCAAGCGCATCCGCGGTCTGCTGTGTCGCCTCGACCGCAGCCGCGCCGGCTGCGAAGACGATCCGTTCGACGCCGTCTTGTACCGGCTCGGTCTTGGTGACGCGTATCGCGCCGATGTCGCCAGTGCGGTCGACGTGCGTGCCCGCACACGCCTGCACGTCGACCTCGCCGACGTGGATCAGCCGGATGCTCGTCCCCGGCGGCACGCCACCCTGGTACAGGTCGAAGCCGTACTCGGCCTCGGCGTCATTTCGGTCGGGCCACTCCTGTGAGACCGGGAGATTCTCGCGGACGAGCTCGTTTGCGACCCGTTCGATCTCGTGAGCCTGTTCGCGGCTGATGCGGTCGTAGTGGCGGACGTCGAGCCGCGAGGAGTTGGTTCCCTTCTGTGCGCCGGCCTGCCTGACGTGGTCGCCGAGTACCTCGCGGGCGGCATGACCGATCACGTGCGTGGCGGTGTGGTGAGCCCGGAGTCGGTCCCGGCGCTCGGCGTCGACCTGGCCGCGGACGATTTCGCCTTTGCCCGGATCGGCGTCGACACGGTGGAGTACGACTCCGTCGGCCGACTGGACGTCGGTCACCTCCGCGGTCGTCTCGCCGTGGACGAGCTGTCCGTGGTCGGCCGGCTGGCCGCCGCCCTCCGGGTAGAACATCGTCTGGTCTAAGACGACATCGTAGCCCTCGTCAGCCTCGAAGACGTCGAGGACGACCGCTTCGAACTCCGTTCGACCCTGGTCGTCGTAAAACAGCTGCTCTGTCTCGGGGAGGTCGCTGAATCGCTCGTCGCGTGCTGCGGCCGTGTCGCCGCCGTCCGCCTCCTCGTGTCGGTCGGCGACGAGCGCGTAGAAGTCGTCTGGCACCGCGACGCTCGCGCCGCGTTCGGCGGCGATCGTCTCGACCATGTCCGGTTGGATCCCGTGGGAGTCGTACAGCTCCAACAGCGCATCGGTCGGAATCGGCTCGTCGGCGTCGGCGTACTCGTCGGCGAGCGCTTCGACCCGTCTCGCGCCGCGCTCTAGCGTCTCGCGGTACTTCGTCTCCTCCGTGCGGACCATCTCACGGATCGTGTCGCGGTTCTCGTAGCCCAGTCGCTCGGCCTGCATGTCGACGAGTTCATCGAGCGGGGCGTCGACGCCGACCTCCTCGACGAGTCGTTTCGTCCGTCGGAGCACCATCCGCGCGAGGTACCCCGTGCCGACGTTCGAGGGTACGATTCCGTCGCCGAACATGTACGCGAGCGTTCGCGAGTGGTCGGCAATCGCGTAGATCGCCTCGAGCGGCTCCATCAGCTCGCGGAGCCGATCGACGTCGACGTCGAGTCGGTCGGCGATGTCGCCGCGGGCGGCCTCCACGTCGTCGACGTCGTCGATGTCGAGCCGGCCGGCCAGCGTCGCCGCACGTTGGACCAACACCTCTTCGTCGTCGGTGTACGACAGCTCCGCGTTCGACTTCAGCAGCTCGATCGCGTCGGGATAGATCGCTTCGTACACCGTCGGCGTCCCCTGGCTCATCCACGTCCATCGCTCTAACCCGTAGCCGGTGTCGACGATGTACGTGTCCATGAACGAGTACGTGTTCCCGTCTTTCATCTCGTACTCGCCGTCTGGGTCTCGTTCCATACACATGAAGACGAGCGTGGCCAGCTCGGCGCCGCGATAGATGACCTCGATCGCCGGTCCGGCGTTGCCGCCGCCGACCCACGGGTCCTCGATGTAGGTGATCTCAGAGAGGTCCGCTCCGAGCGCCTCGAAGAGCCCGTCACAATACGCGACGGTCTCGTCTTTCCAGTACACCTCGCCCTCGTAGGCGTACTCCTGTTCGGCGTCTGCACGCGTGTTGAACGCGTGGTGGGCCATCATCTCGAACGCCATCGTGTGTCGACCCGTCTTGCCGACGTTGTCGATGTCTTGCATCCGGATACACGGCTGTGAGATAGCGAGCGGGTTCGCCGGCGGCGGCGTCTCACCGGAGGTGACGAGCGGCTGGAAGTCGTAGATAGACGCCTGGGTTAAGAGCACGTCGTCGCGCCACCGGTTCGCGGCGACCGGATACGGGTCGATCCGCTCGTGGTCGTGCGACTCGAAGTACGAGAGGAACGCCTCGCGCATCTCAGAGAGCGTGTATGCCTCCTCGAATCCCGGGTTGTCGATGAACGTGTAGTCTGCACACGGCGGTTCACCGCACAGCTCGCGGTCGGCGTCGCGCGTCCAGAAGTGCGCCCCACAGGAGGGACACTCCTTTCGCTCGAATCCCTCCTCTTCGAAGTAATCGAGGCGGTACTCCGCGTCGAGATCGCTCATTACCATGTTCTGACCCGTGTTCGTCTAAAAGGGTTCCGGGGTGGGCTCACGGCCGTCGGTGTACGGGTCACCGCAGCCGGTCCACGGCCGGCGACGACCCCGCGCCGTGGTCCGAAACGGCCTTACGCTGCCGGTCCGCTCTCTGTGGTATGGTCGAGAACGTCGTGTACCCCGCCTACTTCGACGCCGACCGGTCGCGCACCGAGGGCCGTCGCGTCCCGACGGAGCTCGCGGTCGCCGAGCCGACCGTCGACGAGATCGCAAAGGCCGTCCAGCAGGTCGGCTACGACGCGGTGATCGACCGAGAGACGACGTACTCCCGCGAGCACACGCCCCGCGGGTCGGTCGTCGTGAAGGGGACCGACGACACCAGCAAGAACGACCTCGTACAGGCGGTCGCCGCCTACCTCGGGGTCATCCGCGAGTGACGATGCAGCGCGTCGGAACCGTCGTGCGAACCGCGGGCGGGCTCGCCATCGCTCGCGCGTCTCCCGGAGCGGATCCACCAGCCATCGGTGCCGGCGTCGTCGACGAGTCGCTTTCGCGAGTGGGTCGGGTAGTCGACGTCTTCGGTCCCGTCGGCCACCCGTACGTCGCCGTCACTCCCGACGACGACGCGCTCGCCGCGCTCGTCGGCACCTCACTGTACACGCGGTGAGGTCTGTACACGCGGTGACGCCCGTGCGGCCGCAACGCGCTCACTCCTCGACGGCGAAGTCCGCGAGCGTCTTGTCAGACCGCACGAGCCGCTCACAGACCACGAGCTTCTCTATTCGGTCGAGGCGATCCCACGCCAGGTCCGCGGGTGGATCGGCCTCGAACGCCGCGAACTGCTCGTAGACGGCCTCGTTGAGGAAGCGCTCGAATGAGCCACACACAGGACACTGAAGCGAAAGCGATGCGACGTCGAACGACCGGGACACCGTGTGGTCACGACACGCGAGACACCGATACGTCCGAGTTCGGCTCATACACAACCGACGAGCCGAACGAACGAGTATCTGCGGATCGGCGGACCGCGCTCAAAAGAGCGCCGCGGCCGCCGCCTCGGCCGTCTCGATGACGGGCCCGAAGCCGGGCAAGAGCAGCACCGTCGCGACCGCCGCAAACACCACCGCCGCGTACAGCGCCGTCGGACGCGTATCGATGGCCTCCAGTGCGCCTGGCGTCGCCGGGTCGTCGAGGAACATCGCCCGGACGACGCGGCTGTAGTAGTACAGCGAGAGCACGCTGTTGACGGCACCGATCGCCGCGAGCCAGACGAAGCCGTTGTCGATCGCACCCAAGAACAGGAAGTACTTCGAGAAGAAGCCCGCAAACGGCGGGAGCCCAGCGAGCGAGAACATGAACACGGCCATCGCCGTCGACGCGAGCGGCGCGCGCCGGGCGAGCCCGCCGTAGTCGGCGAAGGTTCGCCCGACGCCCCACCGCTCGACCATCGCGACGAAGAGGAACGCGCCGGTGTTCATGAAGCCGTACACGAGCAGATGCGCCATCGCGGCACCCATCACCGCGTGGTTGCCGCTGCCGCCCGCAGAGAGCGCCGCCAGCCCGATGAGCGCGTAGCCCGCGTGACCGATAGACGAGTACGCGAGCATTCGCTTGACCTCCTCTTGGACGGCCGCCGCGAAGTTCCCGAGCGTCATCGTCACCGCCGCGAGCACACCGAACGCGAGCACCCAGTCGACGTTCGCCGCCAGCGACGCGCCGATCGGGAACGCCTCCGTGAAGACGCGGAAGGCGACCACGAACCCGGCCGCCTTCGACGCCGACGAAAGGAACGCACTCACGGGTGCGGGCGCACCCTCGTACGCCTCCGGCGCCCAGAAGTGGAACGGCACGGAAGCGGTCTTGAACGCGACACCGCCGACGATCATCACGATACCGACGCCAGCGATGCCGGCGAGATCACCGACCGAGCCGATGCCCGCGGCGACTCCTGAGAGCACGAGCGACCCGGTCGCCGCGTACACAAGCGAGATGCCAAAGAGGAACACCGCAGACGAGAGCGCGCCGACGAGGAAGTACTTCAGGCCGGCCTCGACGCTCCCACGGTTCGACTTCGAGAACGCGACGAGTGCGTACGACGGCAGCGACACCATCTCCAAGGCGACGAACACGACCGCGAACGAGTTCGCGACCGCAAGAAGCGACATCCCCGTCGCCGCGAACAGGGTGAGCGAGTAGAACGCCGCCGGATGCGCGTGGTCGTCGAAGTAGTCGTGTGCGGCCACCACGACGAGTGCCGTCACCGACGCGAAGATCGCGGTGAAGAACAACGACATCGTGTCGACTTTCACCGCGTCCGCGAACAGCGTGACCGCCCCACCGGTGTCGGCGTGACCGACCCCGGCGACGACGAACCACACGGTGACCGCGAGCGACGCCAGCGCGCCGACGGTCCCGACGACAGCGAGCATGGTGTTCGACCGCTCGTTCGGTCGGATCGTATCGACCAACAACAACGCGAGCCCCGCGAGCCCTAACAAGAGCGCAGGCGAGAGCGACGCCCACGCCGGTAGCGTCTCATACATTAGCGCTCACCCCCTCTACGACCGGCATCGTCGCGTCTCGTATCATCTCGAAGACGAGGTCGGGTGCAACGCCGAGCACGATGATCGCTACGAGCAGTACCGCAAGCGGGGCGACGTCGTGGAACGGCGCGCTGCTGATCTCGTAGTCGGTCTCGAGCCGGAAGGGCCCGAACAACGTCTTCTGCATCGCCGACAGCAGGTAGCCGGCAACGATAACGATACCAAACATCGCAAGCGCAGTGAACACCGGCGCGTATGGGAGCGAGGGAGCCCCGAACGAGCCGACGAAGATGAAGAACTCACCCGCGAAGCCGGCCATAAGCGGCAGGCCCATGTACCCGAACGCACCGGCGACGAGGATGCCGACGGTGATCGGCATGCGGTCTGCCATCCCAGCCATGTCGCCGACCATTCGCGTGTGCGTCGCGTTGTACACGACCCCGACGGCCATGAACATCAGCCCGGAGATGAGTCCGTGAGCGACCATCTGGAACGTCGCGCCGCCGACGCCGTACTCGGTGAAGACGACGAGTCCCAAGATGACGTACCCCATCGACGAGACTGACGAGTACGCGACGATGCGCTTCAGGTCCTTCTGTGCGAGCGCCAACATTGCTCCGTAGATTACGCTTATTACCGCGATTGTGGCTATCGGGACCGCCAACGCGGCGGCCTGGTCGGGTAACATTGTGAAGTTGTACCGCAACAGTGCGTACGTCCCCATCTTCAACAGGACGCCGGCGAGTAGCACCGACACCGGCGTCGGCGCTTCGACGTGAGCGTCCGGCAGCCACGTGTGGACGGGGACGACCGGCACCTTCACCGCGAAGCCGGCGAACATCGCGAGGAACGCCCCCATCGCGATCGTTCCGGGGGCGATACCGAACCACGTGGAGAGTTCGCCCGCCGCGATGGCGGCCGTAATCTCTGGAAGGCCGAACGAACGCACCGACTCACCGAGCGCGAACGTGAGCGCGGTGAACCCGATGAACATCACGAGCGAGGCCGCGTTCGTGTACACGAAGAACTTGATCGCGGCGTACTTCCGGCGCGGTCCGCCCCAGATGCCGATGAGGAAGTACATCGGCACGAGGACCGCCTCCCAGAAGATGAACCAGACGAAGAAGTCGAGCGCGGTGAACACGCCGAGGAGGTTGGCCTCCATGAACAACATCAGGCCGTAAAACTGACTCTGACGCTCGTCGATCGGCGTCCACGCGCTCAGGATGGCGAGCGGCACGAGGAACGTGGTGAGTACGACGAGCGGGAGGCTGATTCCGTCGAGCCCGACGAACCACGACACCGTCCGGCCGCCGACTTCGATCCACTCGACCCGTGACTCGAAGGCGATCGTCCCGCCGGTGAGCGCGTTGCCGGCGCCGTCGAACTGCGACCACGCGTAGAGTGCACCCGCAAACGGGACGAGACTCACCGCGGCTGCGAGCCGGCCGGCCCACGCGTCGGGCGCGACGAGCACGACCAACGCGGCGAGGAACGTGAACCCGATTAGCGCCTCGAGAATCACAGGAACCACCCCCCGTTGAGGCCGAGCACGACCAACAACGCGAGCAGCCCCAGCGTGAGCATGGCGGCGTACTCAGAGACCAGGCCGGTTTGGATCCGGCGCACCCGACTGCCGCCGGCGAGACTCACCGACGAGACGCCGTTGACGACGCCGTCGATGATCCCCTGGTCGACGGTGTCGGCACCGCCGGCGACGTCTTCGATTCGATACGCGAGCCAGACCTGCAGTTCGTCGAGGTAGTAGTTGTTGTACAACACGGCTTTGATCCCGCCGAGTGCGGCGGTGTGTTCTGTCGGCGTCGGCACGTCGTACAGTCGCCAGGCGATCCCGAGCCCGGTAAGCGCCAGCCCGAGCGAGACCGCCGCGCCGACGAGTACGGTCCCAGCCTCACCGCCAACGAGGTACGTACTGCTGTACGGGCCAAGCTCTGCGTAGTGGTGTGAAGAGAGCCCCTCAATGCCGCCCCAGTGGTTGTCGAGCCATCGATGGAGCAGATCGATACCCTCGAGTTCGAGCACCTTCTGTACGGGCACCATGTTGATGAACCCAGTCACGACGGCGAGCGTACCGAGTACCGACAACGGCCCCTTCACGTTCCAGCGGACGGGTTCTGGATCACGGGCGGTGTCGCTCCGCGGCTCGCCGTGGAAGGTCAAAAAGACCATCCGGAACGTGTAGAACGCGGTGACGGGCACCGCGAGCAGCCCCATCAGGTACGCGCCGAACAACAGGGGTTCGCCGGGAGCGTGGACGAGCGCCTCGAAGAGGATCTCGTCTTTCGACCAGAAGCCGGCGAACGGGAAGATACCCGCGAGCGCGAGCGACCCCGCGAGGAAGGTGTAGTAGGTGACGGGCATCTTCGATTTGAGCCCGCCCATGTCCCACATGTCCTCGTTGTGATGCATCGCGATGATGACCGATCCAGCGCCGAGGAACAGCAGGGCCTTGAAAAAGGCATGCGTCGTCAGGTGAAAGACCGCGGCCACGTACCCGCCCGAGCCGAGCGCGAGCATCATGTATCCATACTGAGATATCGTGGAGTACGCGAGCACCTGTTTCAGTTCGTCTTTCACCACGCCCATCGTCGCCGCGAACAGCGCGGTGAAGCCGCCGACGAAGGCGATCACCGCGAGCGTCGTCGGCGTCAGCGCGTAGAAGCCGTACATCCGTGCGACGAGGTAGACGCCGGCCGCGACCATCGTAGCCGCGTGGATCAGCGCAGAGACGGGCGTCGGGCCCTCCATCGCATCGGGCAGCCACGTGTGTAGCGGGAACTGTGCAGACTTCCCGACGACGCCGCCGAGGACGAGCAGGCCGATAACCGTGAACCACGTCTGTGCGTCGAGGCCGCCAGGCGTCCACACGGCCTCACCGGACCCGTTAAGCGCCGCGTCAGCGAGCGCTGGGAACGATCCCTCGCCCGCGAACGCTGCCGTCCCGAACGTCGCGAACACCGCGACCACGCCCACCAAGAAGAAGTAGTCACCGAAGCGGGTGACCAAGAACGCCTTCTTCGCGGCCGACGGCGGACCAGGCTCGCGGAAGTGGAAGCCGATGAGCAGGTACGAACAAAGCCCGACCAGCTCGAAGAACATGAACGCCATGAGCAGGTTGTCTGCGACGACGAACCCGAGCATGGAGGCGGTAAAGAGCCCGAGCCCGGCGTAGTACCGTGGGAGGCCGACCTCGCCCTCGTCGTTCATGTATCCCAGCGAGAAGACGTGCACCAAGAGCGCGACGAGCGACACGATGACCAACATGAGCGCCGACAGCGGGTCGATGAGCGCGCCGAACGTGAGCGTGAACTGCTCGCCTGCGGCCCACACGTACAGCGTCTCGTTGTACGCCTCTCCGCCGGCGACCCTGACGGCGAGCAGCAGCGACAACAACAGTGAGCCGCCCGTCGCGGCGATGCCCGAGAGCGCACCGCGTTTTGGGAGGTACGGTCCCGCGCCGAGCGCGACGAGGAACGAGACGAACGGTAACAACACGACCGCCGGTACGTATACGTCAAACATCTTACCACCTCATCTCCGCTGGAACCGTCACGTCGATGTCTCCGAAGTTACGGTACAATACGAGGATGATCCCGATCCCGACCGCGACCTCGGCGGCCGCGAGCGCGATCACGAACAGCGCGAACACCTGGCCGGTGAGGTCGCCGTAGTACAGCGCGAACGCGACGAAGTTGACGTTCGCCGCGTTCATCATGAGCTCGACGCTCATCAGAAAGTAGAGCGCGTCACGCCGGGTGAGCACGCCGAACAGCCCGACACAGAACACCCCTGCAGCGAGCAGCAGGTACCACTCGACTGGGACCACTACCGCTCACCTCCGTCGGTGAGCGCCTCGCCGATCGCCGCGACGACCGACCCGTCGTCCTCGCGACGCGCCAGGTAGATCGCGCCGTCGACGGCGACGTCGAGCGCAACGGCGACGATCAGAAACGCCGCCAGAAAGCCCTCCGAGGGGATCGACGCGACCTCGTCGAGGTTGAACAGCGCGTAGCCGACGTTGTGGACGACCGACGCGTCCGCCGGAAAGCCGGCAGCGTCGCCGAAGCCGGCCGAGAGCGTCGTCGCGGCCAGCACGGCGAACAGGCCGGCCACCGCGACCGCGGGTAGCAGTCGTCCGGACGGTCCGTCGGTACTCATCCGCTCGTCACCTCCGCGTCGTCGGCTCGGTCGGATCGCGTGAGCATCACGGCGAACGTGACGAGGATCAACACCCCGCCCACGTAGACGAGGATCTGCATGGCGGCGAGGAACTCCGCCTGCAACATCACGTAGTGCACCGCAACGCTCGTCAGGGCACCGCCCAGAAGCAGCGCGGCGTGAAACACGTCACGCGCGAGGACGACCCCGAGGCTGAACGCCAGCGTCACCGCGGCGAACAGCGCGAACGCGATGGTGTCGTAAACCATTGTGTACCTCTCCACTCAGCGGCCCTTTGAAGATTTCGAGATGGGGCCGATACAGTATCGCCCGAATACGGGTGCCTCAGCGCGAGGCTGTCGTCACTGGTAGTCGAGTTCGCCGTCGCCCTCGCCGATCCACGCGCCGCGGTCGGGGTTGCGAGACTCCAACGGGTCGATCCCCTTGTACCACGGGACGTTCTTCAGCTGTTCTTTGTTGTAGACGAAGTCGTCTTTCGTGTCTGCCGTGAACTCGAAGTTCTGGGTCAACAAGATCGCGTCGACGGGACACACCTCCTCACACAGCCGGCAGTAGATGCACTGTCCGATGTGGAGGTTGTACTGTTCGCCGTTTCGTTGGTCGTCCTGGACGATCTGGATCGTGTCGTTCGGGCAGACGTTCTCACACTGTCGACACCAGATGCACCGCTCCTGGCTGAACTTGTGGACGCCCCGGAAGCGCGGACTCACGTCCGGCGCCTCCTCCGGGTACTTCACCGTGAACGTGTTGCCGTCCAGTGCGTGTTTCATCGTCGTCGCCATCGATTTCA
>Ga0209917_1000520_pt1 | contig 16099 bp, 16 predicted proteins | sample SalPon2_C_H2O_MG_FD_185710 | JGI IMG/M metagenome (GOLD analysis project Ga0209917, IMG submission 185710) | Salt pond water microbial communities from South San Francisco under conditions of wetland restoration - Salt Pond MetaG R2_C_H2O_MG... | ecosystem: Environmental > Aquatic > Non-marine... | reverse complement strand
ACGGCAAGCGGGATCGCCATTGCGATCGCCGTCGTGCTTGCGGGGCGTTTCTTGGATCACAGATCCCTCGTCGGTCTGGGATTCGCTCCCGGTTCCGAATGGTGGCGTGATCTCGCCTTTGGCCTCGCGCTCGGTGGGGGACTGATCGCGGCTCTGTACCTCGTCGGTGCCGCGCTCGGCGCATATCAGCCCAGTTTCGCTCCGACCGCCCCGGACGGGCTCACTGTCATCGGGGGGTTCGCGCTCGTGACGGCGTTCATGTGCGTCGTCGGGATCTACGAGGAACTGCTCTTCCGTGGATACCTGTTGACGAACTTCGCGGAGGGGCTGAGTGCATTCCTCGGGACGCGTGCGGCGATCGTCGGCGCGATCGCGCTTTCGGGACTCGGCTTCGCTGCCGTTCACGGAAGCAACCCGAACATGAGTCTGTTCGGTGTCACTACGATCGCCGTCGCCGGTGTCGTCCTCGGCCTCGGCTACGCTCTGACGGGTCGACTCGCGCTGCCGATCGGATTCCACATCACGTGGAACCTCGCACACTTCGTCTTCGGACTGCCGGTCAGCGGGCTCGATTTGGGCCTCCGACTGTTCGCGACCGATCGTGCCGGCCCGGCGTTCGTTCACGGCGGTGCGGTCGGCCCCGAGGGCGGGCTTTTGGGTCTCGGAGCGACGCTCGTCGGCTGTCTCGTGATCCTCGGCTACGGGCGCTGGATCGGCGGCGGACTCGATGGCGATCTCGCGGGACCGCCGGCAGGCCGCGACGACGGGTGAGCGCGGCGGCACGCACCGAGAGAAATCCCCACGAACGGCGCGCTTCGAAGCCTTTATCAGCGAACTGACCCACCTTTCGGGTACTATGAGTGACAAGCCCGCTTCGATGTACAGGGACATCGACAAGCCCTCGTACACCCGACGGGAGTATATCACGGGCATCCCCGGCTCGAAGGTCGCCCAGTACAAGATGGGCAAATTCGACGCGGAACCCGACGACTACGAGGTCCAGATCAGTCTCATCGTCGACGAGGCGGTCCAGATCCGCCACGACTCGCTCGAAGCCTCGCGGCTCTCGGCGAACCGCCGCATGCTGAAGGAACTCGGCGAGGGCGGCGACTACAAGATGATCCTCCGGAAGTTCCCCCATCAGGTCATCCGGGAGAACAAACAGGCGACCGGCGCGGGTGCGGACCGTGTCTCCGACGGGATGCGACAGTCCTTCGGCAAGATCGTCGGGACGGCCGCCCGAATCGAACGGGGCGAACAGCTCTTTACGATCTGGTGTCACCCCGAAGACGCGGCGATCGCGAAGGACGCGCTCCGCCGTGCGTACAACAAGATCTCGCCGCCGGCCACGGTCAAGGTCGAACGCGGCGAGGAACTCCTCATCGCGTAGCGGGCTTTTTCCATGCGCCTCGCCGACTCGACGTGGACTGACGTTCGTGACGTCGAGGCGGAATTAGCGCTGCTCCCTGTCGGTAGCACCGAGCAACACGGCCCACACGCACCGCTTGGGCTCGATTGGATGACCGCCGAAGCGATCGCTACGGAGGGGGCCGATCGGTACGCTGCCGAACACGACACGGCGGTGCCCGTCGGTCCGACCGTCCCTGTCGGCATCGCTGCCGAACACCGACGCTTCGACGGGACGCTTTGGGTCTCCGAGGACACCTTCCGGGCGTACGTTCGGGAGACGATCGAAAGCCTCGCAGCCCACGGAATCGACCGAGTCGCCGTCGTCAACGGTCACGGCGGCAACGTCGACGCGCTCAGAGAGCTCTGCGCAGCGGTAAGTCGGAGCGGCGACGCCTACGCCGTTCAGTACACCTGGTTCGATGCCGTCGACTTCGAGGATCTCGGCCACGCCGGCCCCGCCGAGACGTCGATGATCCGACATCTCCGCCCGGAGCTAATCCACGAAGATCGCACCGAAACGGCAGCCGAAGGCGGAGCCAACGGCTGGGGCGAGTGGGTCGCCGGGACGAACCTCGCGTACGATGCCGATTCGTTTACCGAAAGCGGGGCCGTCGGTGATCCCCGCGAGGGCGACGCGGAACTCGGTGCCGAACTCTTGGACGAAGCAGTCGATTCGCTCGTGACGCTTCTCGAAGCGGTCGCGGACCGATCGGGCTAGCGCTCGTTCGACCTTTCACTCGTATCGGAGCGCTTCGATCGGGTCGACGCGCGCCGCCCGCCAGGCCGGATACACGCCCGCGACGACGCCGATCGCGATCCCCATCGCGAGCGCGAGCGCGATCCATCCCACCGGGATGCTAAAGCCGACCTCGGCGTACACCGCGCCGCCGTATCCCACTGCGAGTCCGAGCGGAATACCGATCACTGCCCCGGCGATCCCGAGCAAGACAGATTCCGCGAGAAAGAGGCTCAGGATCTCCCGGTTCGTCGCGCCGATGGCCTTCATGATCCCGATCTCCTTGGTCCGTTCGGTGACGCTGACGAGCATGATGTTCGCGATCCCGAACGCGCCGACGACGAGCGCCAGTACCCCGATCCCGGTGACCAGTCGGGTGATATCTTCGAGGACCTCCTCGATCCCGCCGACGACGTCCTCGGTCGATTGCACGGTGACGTTGCCGCTCTCGCCGGCGAGTCGAGTCGCATCCGACTCCGTTTCGATATACGTCTCGATCCGGTCGTTTACCTCTCTGACCTGTCCGGCCTCCGCGACGACAGTCACCTGTGCGTAGGCCCGCTGGTCGACGCCCACTGAGGGGGACCTCTGGACGGTCCGGTAGTGTGGATCGACGGGCACGTAGAACTCCGGGCCCGAGGGGCCGAATCCGCTCACCCCGCCGCGTGCACCGGACGTGATCCCCACGACGGTGAACGAAGCCGTCTCCTGGCGGGTGATCTCGATAGTACTGCCGACCGTCACGTTCTCCTCGAACTGTCCGGCTACAGCCTCGTTGATGACGATCTCGGTAGCTCCCATCTCGAAAGGGCGTCCCTCGACCATCGCGTCGTCGAAGGCGTTCGGCGTGGTCGCTGTCAACCCGATCTGTGTGACCGTCTCGTTTCCGTACGTGAGCGACGCAATGGGCACCGTTCCGCGCGGGATGACTGCCCGAACGCCCTCGATCCGATCGATCCGGTCGACATCGTGTGTTGTGATGACCGGTGCTGTCAGCGTTCCCCCCTCGTCGGGTGGGCCGGACCCCGAAAAGAACCCGCCGCCGGAGAGGACATACACCTCACTCGCGGAGGTGTCCTGAAACTCACCGACGACATCGGTCTGGACGCTTGCGCCGAAACTGGCAAAGGCGACGACGGTCGCGATCCCGATGACGATGCCGGCGATCGTCAGCGCCGACCGGAGTCGGTGCCCGGCGATCGCCCGCACGGCGATCCGAACGCCTTCACGCCAGTCCATCAGCCAGCGCCTCCGATCGTCTCGGTGTCCTCGCGGCGTCCGTCACGAACGTGTACGATACGGTCGGCGTGCTCGGCGATCCGCCGTTCGTGGGTGACGAGCAGGATCGTGTTTCCCCGGTCGTGTGTATCGGAAAGCAGCGACATGATCTCATCGCCGGTCTCGGTGTCGACGTTTCCGGTCGGTTCGTCGGCCAGCACGATCGCGGGGTCCGTCGCCAGCGCCCGGGCGATCGCGACACGCTGTCGCTGCCCGCCGCTGAGTTCCTGTGGCATGTGGTCCATCCGGTCTTCGAGTCCAACTCGGTTAAGGAGTGACTCGGCCCGTTCGGTCCGGCGATCGGTGTCCCACTCGGCGAACACGAGCGGGAGTTCGACGTTCTCTCGCGCGCTCAACCGAGGCATCAGGTTGAACGTCTGAAAGACGAACCCGATCTTCGTCCCTCGAAGTTTCGCGCGACCGCTCTCGGAGAGCCCGGCGATGTCCGTTCCGTCGACGCTGACGCGGCCCGCAGTCGGCGTATCGAGCGCACCGATGAGATTCAACAGCGTGCTCTTTCCCGATCCGCTCGGTCCCATCACTGCCGTGTACGATCCGGCCGGAAGAGAGAGATCGACACCGTCGAGCGCTGTTACCATCCCCCCGAGGGAGTACTCCTTTCGGACGTCAGCAAGGCGTACGATCGGCTCGTCCGCCGTGGCCGATTCCATCGGCGTGCTTTGGGGTCGGACACGTATTAATGCACGATATCGACCCAGACCTTCGCCGGGCGCTGTGTTTAAATCGTTCAAGACTCTATATCACATAGATGGACCGCAACGACAGAGGCACCCTCCGAACGGCCACGTCCGTCGGCGTTCTGCTCGCTGTTCTCGGGATCGCGATCGCCGCCGGATTCGTGGTCGCGAACGACGATCCGGCCGGGGCCGATGTCCTCACCGATGTCGAAGACCGATACGAGTCGGCCGACTCGGTCGTTATCCACGGGACCGTAACTGCCGAGCAGGATGGAACCACGAGTGAGTACAACGTCAGCGCGGTCACGACCGACAGCGAACAGCTGCGCGTCAACGTGTCGAACGCGACCGAGTACACCGTGTTCGGCCACGCCGAAAACACGTCCTGGGTTACTGGGTCCACGGTCGATGCGCCGATCGTGATACGGAACGGGACTGTCGTGGGCCAGTCGGCACTTTCGGGCGAGGCGAACGCGAGCGTGCCGTCGGAGAACCGAAGCGAATGGCACCACGAACACGACGGCGTGACACCGGAAAACCTGTCCGTTTCGACGCTGCTCGAAGAGACCAACGCGACCGCAGAGTTCGTCGAAACGACGACTATCGACGGCGAGTCGGTCCACGTCGTCGAACTATCGTCGCCCGAACGCGATGGACCGATAACGCTGTGGACGACGACGGACACTGCGACAGTTCTGAAGTACCGGACGACGACCCCGAACGGGACGATGACCGTTGACGTCGAAGAGACGCATTTCGACGTCTCACCGGCCGAGAGCACGTTCCAGCCGCCGAGCGATGATAGCTGGCGGACGAGCGTGGACTCACCCGGAGAGTTACAGGCGAACACTGACGGGCCGATCGCCGTCCCGGGCGAAGCGTGGTCCTTCGAGTCCGGAACCGTGCTTGCCAGCCCGGTTCCGGCAGTCGTGAGTCAGTACACGGCCGAGGAATCGAACCTCACGCTCGTTCAGTCGAACGCATCGGCGTTCTCGGGGTCCGCTGACGACGGCCGGACCGTCGAGGTCGGCAATCGGACGGTAACGGTCACGGACGGTCGCGAGGGGACGACCGTCGCCAGGTGGTCCCGCGGTGATCTGACCGTCATCGCGGTCAGTGACCGCTCGGAATCAGCGCTGCTCGACGTCGTCGCCGAGATCGAGTTCGTCGATTCGAGCGACTGACCGCACTTTCTTCGGGACTCGCCAGCCTGATTTATATACGAGGCTGCCCAACTACGGCGTATGCGTGTCCTCGTTCCTGTCGACGGCTCCGAACCATCGGATATCGCCTTGGATCACGCCATCGAACAGTTCGACGACGCCGAGATCGTCGTCCTCTACGTGATGGATCCGGTCGATGGCTCGACTGCCTGGGGTCCCGGAAGCGCTGACGAGTGGCTTTCGGCGTCCGAAGAGCGCGCCGAGACTGTGCTGAAAGCGGCGGCCGAAACCGTGTCCGAAGCCGGGCGAAGCGTGACGGCCGAATCGATCATCGGCCAGCCGGCCCAGACGATCGTCGAGTACACCGACGAACAGGACATCGATCACGTCGTCATCGGCAGCCACGGCCGCGATGGCCTTTCTCGGGTCCTCCTCGGCAGCGTCGCCGAGACGGTCGTCCGTCGCGCGCCGGTTCCGGTCACCGTCGCTCGTCCCAGAGAATGATCCTCCGGCGGGGCAGCCGGGTTTATGCCGGCCGCGGTCCTATCCGAGCGCATGTACGACACCGTGCTCGTGGCCACCGACGGGAGTTCGGACGCCGAGGCCGCCCTCACTCACGCGGTCGAGTTGGCGGCGGCGGCCGGCGCGACACTCCATGTCGTCTCCGTCGTCGAGACCCGGACGGCCTACGACAACGCGATCATCGATCCCGAGGAAGTCAGAGCGAATCTCCGGGCGGACGCTCGCAAAGCGCTCGACCGCGCACGAACGGTGGCGGAAGACGCCGGCCTCGAGTGTCGGACCACCCTGGAGGAGGGGCCGCCGCCGGAACGGATCCTCGAAACCATCGAGGCGGTCGATGCGGACGCGGTCGTCGCCGGGGCGACCGGTCGATCGGGATTCAAGCGACTCGTCCTCGGTGGAACGGCCGAGCGGCTGCTCGAATCTGCCCCCATCCCGGTGATCGTCATCGGTGGCGAACCAACCGCAACCCCCAACTGATGGCGGCTATCGAGCGCAGTGACCGGGAAACTCGAAGCATCACGTCACCGAGAAATACTGCGGGACCCTTTTATGTTTGGGACGGGCATTTAATGTGATGTTCGCGCTCGACGTCCTTCTCGTCGGGGACGCGCCGTCCTCCCCGGCGGTACGGGCGGCGTTTCCCGACGGGCTTGTCGATACGACGGCCGTTTCAGGGTTCGATGAGGCGCTGGCCCATCTCGGAGACAACGACGTCAACTGCGTCGTCTGTGGATACTCGCTCCCGGAGCGGGACGGTATCGAACTACTCTCGACGATCCGAGAACAGAACCATGGGCTCCCGTTCGTTCTGTATGCGGCCGACGGCGACGAAACGGTCGCAGCAGCGGCGATCGACGCCGACGTGACGGCCTACATTCCCCGCGAGTCCGACGCCGACGTCGCTGAACTCGCCGATCGGGTCGTCGAGTTGGCCCGGAGGAACCACGTCGCGGGAACGGTCGAGGCGTCCGATCCGACCGCGGCGAACTTGCGGCTCGCACAGATGACCATGGACGAGGCGCCGGTCGGTATCACCGTCGCCGACCCGACCGAACCCGACGAACCGCTCATCTACATCAACGAGGCCTTCGAGCGGCTCACCGGTTACGATAGACACGAGGCGCTGGGTCGCAACTGCCGGTTCCTTCAGGGCGAAGAGACGGATCCCGAGACAGTCGCAACCATTCGTCAGGCGATCAACGACGACCGACCGGTTTCCGTCGAGGTACTCAACTATCGGAAGAACGGCGAACCGTTCTGGAACCAACTGGACGTCGCCCCGATCAAAGACGAAGACGGCGAGGTGACGCATCTGGTCGGCTTCCAGACGGACATAACCGAGCGAAAGGAGATCGAACTCCGTGCTCGCCGGCAGGCCGAGCAACTGCGGGCCGATCGCCGGACCCGCGAGCGGTTGCTCGCCCGCATCGACGGTCTCGTCCGGCGGGTCACCGCGGCGACCGTCGACAGCACCGCCCGGACCGAACTCGAGACGCGCGTCTGTGAGGCGGTCATCGAGACGAACGACTACGACGCTGCCTGGATCGGCACCCGTCAGATGACGAGCGATCGGATCGTCGCCGACTCGCGGGCCGGCTGTGGTACCGCAGACGAGATTCAGATCCCGTCGGACGGCGAGGACCCCACGAACGAGGCGGTCCGAACCGGCGAAGTCGCGGTGACCGAGGTCGGATCGCTCTCGGCCGACTCGCCGCATCGTCGATTTGTGGCTCCCGAGGGGGGCGTTGCGGCGATCCCGCTCCAGTATCGGGAAGCCGAATACGGCGTTTTGGTCGTGTACGCGACTAGCTCGCGAACGCTCGACGACCACGAAAAGACGGTGTTCGAAGCGCTCGGCCGCGTGATCGGGACCGGAATCAACGCGCTCCAGAACCAGCGCTTGCTCGCGACCGACGAGTACCTCGAACTCGTCTTCAGCGGCGGGCCTCCGGGACCGATGCTAGTTGAACTGGCGGCCGAAGCGGACTGTGAGATCACGTACAAAGGTGCCGTCTCCCGACCCGATGGTCGGCTCGTGCTCTCCGTGCTGGCGGCCGGTGCCGATATCGACGTGCTACGGGACACAGCCGACGCGATGGACGACCCGCCCGAACTGAACCTCGTCGCCGCGTACGACGACAGCTGTCTTCTCGAAGTAATCCCCGGTGGCCCGTCGCTCGTCCGGACGGTCCTCGATCACGGCGGGACAGTCCGATCACTCAGCGCGACCGGCGACGAGGCCGACATCCGCATCGAACTCCCGCTGGCGGCCGATCCCCGCGCCGTCGTTCAGGCGCTCTTGGAACGGTACGAGGGGCTCGCTTTGGTTTCGCAACAGCGCAGCCAACGGGACAGAAACGTCCAGCGTGACCTCGCGGAGACGCTCCGGGAAGAACTGACCGATCGGCAACTCGAAACCGTTCAAAAGGCGTATCTAAGCGATTACTTCGAGTGGCCCCGACCGGTTTCGGGCGAGGAGATCGCCGAGTCGATGGGCATCACCCGATCGACGTTTCACCAGCATCTGCGGGCGGCCCAATCGAAAGTCCTCGGGGCGTTCCTCGAGGAGTTTCAGCCGATCACACGGTCCAACTAGTCTGGTGTGAGGTATTTACCACTAGCAGGAGAAGTATAAAATATGATTCGCGGGACGCTGTCCCCGACATCGCCCTGCAAGGTACCTGCCGGAGTGATAACTTCGTGGGGACGATGAGCCCCGAAACCTACCTGGCGGTGCATCTGGTCTTCATCCTGCCGCCGATGTTCTTGATTGCGATGCTCGCGTACGCCCGTGACAGGGCGACGTGGGGCCGGGTTCCGTTCGTCGGGGTCGTCGTCATTCTCCTCTTGGCCGTCGTGTACACGACGCCGTGGGACAATCTTCTCATCGAGCGGGGCGTCTGGTGGTACGCCGACGGCGTTACGGCGGCCACGCTCGGGGCCGTCCCGCTCGGCGAGTTCCTGTTTTTCCTTTTCCAGCCGATCCTCGTCGCGCTCTGGCTCTACAACCTCGACATACCGACCGAGGGGAGCCTCCGGCTTTCGCGCCGGACGCGCCTTGCTGGCCTCGCGGCCGGGGGGGCCGTCGGGGCGCTCGGGGCCGGACTCCTCGTCGCCGGCCCCTCGACGCTGTATCTCGGCGCGATCCTGGCGTGGGGTGGGCCGATACTCGCGATCCAGTGGGCCTTCGGCTGGCCACATCTGATCCGCGCCCGCCGCGCCGTCACTCTGGGAATCGGCGTCCCGACCGCCTATCTGTGGGTCGTCGATTGGTACGCCATCTCGAACGGCCTGTGGACGATCTCGCCCGCGTACACCGTCGGCGTCGCACCGTTCGGGCTACCGATCGAGGAGATGATCTTCTTTTTGATGACGAACGTCTTCATCGTACAGGGCCTCGTCCTGTACCTCTGGCTCGTCGAGCAGTGGCCCACGGTCGAAGCCGACGTCCGGGCGGCCGTCCCCCCAGCCCTCGCCGCATCGCTGCCGACCCGTGAGCGTCCCGTCGCAACCGACAGCGAACCGGACGATCGAGGCCGACGACCGTGACGGGACGTTCGTTCGATATCGGCGCGGCGGTCCGACGCGCCGGTTCGTCGGACGGCGAGGTCACGCTCTCGCGAATCGCCTTTCTGCCCGGCTGGATCGTCGTCGGCGCAACGACGGCCATCTTTCTTCTCGGCGTCTCGATCCCGCTCTCGTATCAGTTGCTCCCGCTGGCCGCGAGTGTCGTCCTCTTCGGGCTGCCCCACGGCGCGATCGATCACCTCGCGATCCCACGGACCAGAGCCGAACCGGTCACACTCGGATGGCTCGCCGCTGTCGGCGGCCTCTATCTCCTCGTCGGCGGGGCGTACGCCGCCGTCTGGTTTCTCTTTCCCGCTGTAGCCGTCGCCTTCTTCATTGGCATGACCTGGGCCCACTGGGGGCAAGGCGACGTCTACCCGCTGGTCGCTTTCGGCGAGGGACACCCGCGTGGTCGCGCGACACGACTTCTGATGGGGGCCACCCGGGGCGCGCTCCCGATGGTTGTTCCGTTCGTCGCCTTTCCCGGGCAGTACGAACAGATCGTTTCGACGCTCGTCGGACTGTTCGATCCCGGTTCGGTCGAGGCAGTCTCGGCGATCTTCACGCCGACCGCACGGCTCTGGGTCGCGATCGGGCTCGGCTGTCTCATCGCTGTGACGCTCGCCGTCGGTTTCCTGCGCGCTGGCGCCGAAGGCAGACGGTCGTGGCTGCTTGACGTCGGCGAGACGGGGCTGCTCGTCGGCTTCTTTTCGCTCGTGCCGCCGATCCTCGCCGTCGGGCTGTACTTCTGTCTGTGGCACTCGCTCCGGCATATCGTCCGACTGCTCGCCGTCGATCCCGCAGCGGCGTCGGCGCTCGAATCCCGGCGCTATCTCTCCGCTCTCGCGTCGTTCGGACGCGACGCCGCACCGCTGACCGCCGTGTCGCTCGCCATCCTCGCGCTTTGGTATCTGGTCGTCCCGGGGACGGCTGCCGAACCGCTTTCGCTCGTCGGCGCGTACCTCGCCTTGATCGCGGTGCTGACGCTCCCCCACGTCGTCGTCGTGAGCGTCATGGACCGCGAACAGGGGCTCTGGACGGCCGCCCAATAGAGCGTCCCGTCCGATCGAGTCGGTTACGTTTCTTCACGCGTAACATCCGGACATGAAAGCCACTGCGACAACGGTCATCGACCGGCCGCCGGAGGCCGTCTTCGAATACATGGACGTTCCGGAGAACCAAGCCCGGATCTCCCCGCGACTGTCCGCCGTCGAGACGCTCGGCACGCTGGATACGGGTGGCAAGCGCGCCAGCTACACCTACCGGCTCTTCGGGCTCTCGTTCGAGGGCGAGGTTCGCGGTGTCGAACACGAACCGCCGGAACGAATCGAGTTCGAAATGACGGGCGACATCGAAGGGAAAATAGAGTGGCGCTTCGAACCGGTCGACGGCGGTACCCGCGTCACCTACACCGCAAGCTACGATCTCGACTTGCCGCCGCTTCTCGGTCGGGTGCTCCGTCCGCTCGCCGATCGGTTCAACCGCCGGGAGCTCGAAGCGACACTCGAAACGCTCACCGAACGGCTTTGAGCCGGCGAATTGTTGATCCGAGCCGAAATACCCGCTGATTCGAACTGGTGTGGGTCCGGCTTTTTATACCTTCCCGACGAATTGTCAATCGGACATGTCACAGATCGAAACGATAACCGCCCTGCAGGCATCGCAGGCTAACCAACCGTCGCAGGCGGAGTTGTTCCGACACGTACTGAACGATCCCCTCCTCGGCAGCTCGATCTGGGTGAACATCGCACTCGCCGGGCTGTCGCTTCTGTTTTTCGCTTACCTCGGCCGAGGCGTTGACGACCCCCGCGGCAAACTGATCGTCGTCTCGGTAATGATGGTATCGGCGGTTTCGGTGGCCAGTTACACCGGCCTCGCCTCGGGGCTCACGATCAGCGTCCTCCAGATGCCGGAGGGCCACGCCATGGCCGGCGCAACGACCGACCTCGCGACCGGCGGGACGGTCGACGGAACGATCAGCCTCTGGGGTCGGTATCTGACGTGGGCGTTCTCGACACCGTTCATCCTGCTCGCGCTCGGGCTCATCGCGGGCTCGAACCTGACGAAGATCTTCACCGCCATCGTCTTCGATATCGGCATCATGATCACCGGCCTCGCTGCGGCACTGACGACTTCCTCGTATCTGATGCGGTGGGTCTGGTACGGGATCAGCTGTACGTTCTTCCTGGTCGTCGTCTACATCCTGTTGTTCGAGTGGCCCGAGGACGCCAAGGCCGCCGGCACCGCCGACATCTTCAGCACGCTGAAAGTGCTGACGGTCGTCCTCTGGTTCGGCTACACGATCTGGTGGGGCCTCGGGAACGAAGGGCTCGCAGTCATCCAGTCCGTCGGCCTCACGTCGTGGGGCTACAGCGCGTTCGATATCGTCGCGAAGTACGGATTCTCGTTTTTGGTGATTAGATACGTCGTCAACAACGTCGACGCGGTCGGGGGCGGGATCTCCTACGGCTCGACGCAGGACGCGGCCCCCGCCGACGACTGACAACTGCAGTTTGCGATTTCCCCGTCGATATCTCCGGCGGATCGAAACCCATAAAATCGCCACCCACGGAGGTGTAGACGAGCCGAGGTAGCCTAGCCCGGCCAAGGCGGTTGCTTCGAGAGCAACTGTCCGAGAGGACACATGAGTTCAAATCTCATCCTCGGCGCTTTCTCCGACGCGTGACGGCCGTTCTGTAGCCACTGCCGTGGTTACCGGTCGTCAACGAGGCCGCCGTCGATCGCGATCCAGCCGAGCACGGAAATGAAAAGCACCGGCGGAAACAGGAGCAGTCCCCAGATCGGGTCCATCCCCCGCTGGAGGATGAGTATGACGTTCCCGACGCCCAGAAGGAAGAACGGGACGACGACGACAGCCGCCTTTCGCCTCCGTGACCGGTCCGGCGTCCCCTCGCTCATACCTTACCTTGGCGGTCGCCGACGAAAAGACCGCCGGTCCTGTGCTGTTGATCGATCCGCGGCGCACGCTCTCTGTCGTCGATCGGTGCCCTTCGGTCTTCCCGCGCTTCAGCACCCTTAACCGCGTCCCACTCCCTCGATTCTGTATGGAGTTGGCGATACGCGCCGACGGACTGCGGAAGACCTACGGCGACGTCCGGGCGCTCGACGGGCTGAGCTTCGAGGTCGATCGTGGGGAGTTTTTCGGCCTGCTCGGCCCCAACGGGGCCGGCAAAACGACGTTCATCAACATCCTCGTCGGGCTGGTCAAAAAGACCGGCGGGACGGCCGAGGTGTTCGGCTACGACGTCGAGTCGGAGTATCGCGAGGCCCGCGATCGGATCGGCCTCGCGCCACAGGAGTTCAACGTCGATCGGTTCTTCCCGATCCACGAAGTGTTAGAGCACAAGGCCGGCTATCACGGCGTTCCGGCCGCCGAAGCCGAACGACGCGCCGAGGATGCGCTCAAAACGGTCGGCATCTGGGAGAAACGTGACACCCGTTTCGATTGGCTCTCCGGCGGAATGAAGCGGCGGTTTCTCCTCGCCAGAGCGCTCGTTACCGATCCGGAACTGCTCATCCTCGACGAGCCGACCGCGGGCGTCGACGTCCAACTGCGCCGGGATCTCTGGCGCGTCATCGAGCGGCTCAACGCCGAGGGAACGACGATCCTGCTCACCACACACTACATCGAGGAAGCCGAGCGGCTCTGTGATCGGGTCGCGATCGTCGACTCGGGGCGGATCGTCGAGGTGGCGACGCCCGACGAGTTGCGCGCCCGCGGTACCGACGAGGTGTTCGTGACGCTCGCCAAACCGCCGGCTTCAGTGCCCGATCTGGACATCGACGGCGTCGTCGAGGCGCGACTCGATGGGGACGCGCTTGTCGTCACCGCACAGGGGGGCGGCCGGGTCACCCCGGATCTGCTCCGGGCGCTCGAATACGAGGGCTACGAGGTGGTTGACCTCGATATCCGGCGGGCTTCGCTCGAAGAGGTCTTCGTCGACATGACACGGACGGACGAGACGGCCGAGAAACTGGGGGCGATCCAGTGACGAACGAACCCGACCGCTCGGGCCCGATCGCCGGGAACGGCCTTTTCGGCGTCGGCTTCCGGTCGCTGTTGCGCCGCGAGATCCTCCGGTTCGTCCGCCGGCCCCGAAACACGTTCGTCCCGCCGGCGATCACGAACGTGCTGTATTTCGCCGTCTTCGGCGTCATCCTCGGCCAACGGATCGACAACGTCGCCGGCTTCGATTACATCGTCTTCTTGGTGCCCGGACTCGTCGTCCTCGGGGCGATCTCGAACGCCTTCGAGAACGCGTCGTTTTCGATCTTCCATGGCCGCTGGAACGAGTACATCCACGAGGTCCTCACCTCGCCGCTGTCGAACACGTCGATGGTGCTGGCCTACATCCTCGCGGCGGCCCTGCGCGGAGTCATCGTCGGAGTCATCATCGTCGCTATCGGGCTCGTGTTCACGCCCGTCCCGGTCGCCGAACCGCTTTATCTCGCGGCGTTCATGCTCGTCGTCCCGCTGCTTTTTGCTTCCCTGGGCGTCGTCGGCGGACTCCTCGCGAACGACTTCGACGACCTGACTGTGATGAACCAGTTCATCCTCCGGCCGTTGGTCTTCTTCGGCGCGGTGTTTTACTCGCTCGAGATCCTGCCGCCGCTGTACCGGACGCTCTCGCTTCTGAACCCGATGGTCTACATGGTCAGCGGCGTTCGGTTCGGCTTCCTCGGCTACCAGGAAGTCGATCCCCTGCTTTCGCTCGCCGTGTTGAGCGGCATGGCGGCGGCCGTGATCGCACTCGACGTCTATCTGTTCAAGAAGGGCTACGGGCTGCTCGATTGATTCCGGCACCGCCGAATATAAGCTGTAATGCCGAGTTAAGCGCTTTAACCGCCGATTCATCACCACGACGGCTTTGCGAGCGCACCGGCGGCGTCCCGTTCGGCTTCGATCTCTAACAGTCGGTTGTACTGTTCGGTCCGTTCGCCGCGGGTCACGCCCGTCTTGATCTGGGTCGCCGACAGGCCGACGGCCAGTTCGGCCAGCCACGTATCGGGCGTCTGCCCGGATCGTTCGGACACCTGCACGTCGTACCCGTTTCGCCGGGCGAGATCGGCCGCCTCGATCGCCTCCGTGAGCGTGCCGATCTGATTCACCTTCAGCAGTAGTGCGTCTCCGGCCCCCTGTTCGATCCCCCGCCGGAGCCGGCCCGAGTTGGTCGTGAACAGGTCGTCGCCGACGATCTGAGCGGCTACGGATCCCGTCAGTTCGGCCGTCCCCTCGAAGTCGGTCTCCGTCAGCGGGTCCTCGATCGACACCAATGGATAGGTATCGACCAGGTCTTCGTAGAACCCGACGAGTTCGCCCCGATCGAACGGCTCGTCAAGGACCGTGTACGTCCCCGTCCGCTCGTCGTAGAAGTGCGTCGCCGCGGCGTCGATACCGAGGGCGAACTCGCCACCGTAACCGGCCCGGTCGGCTGCTTCGAGCGCCGCGTCGAAGGCGTCCCGCGGATCGGACAGCGGCGGCGTGTATCCGCCCTCGACGCCGACGTTTCGCGACCTGGCGTCGTACCGTTCCGCGAGGAGGTCGCCGAGGGTGGCGTAGGTCTCGGCGCTCATCCGCAGCGCCTCGGAAAACGAATCGGCCCCGACGGGGATCAACTGGTGTTCTTGAAACGCAAGCCCGCTTTCGGCGAGTTCACCGCCCTCGATGACGTCGAAGAGCGGCATCGGCAGCCGTCCGACGTCGGCCCGCCCGAGATACCGATACAGTGGAAGTCCGACGGCGTCGGCCGCCGCGACCGCCACTGCCAGCGAGACGCCCGTCGTGGTGTTCGCTCCGAGCCGGGATCGATCGTCCGTCCCGTCGAGTTCGACGAGCGCACGATCGATGGCCCGCTGGTCGGTGACCTCTCGCCCCGCGAGTTCGGGCTCGATCTCGCTGTCGACGGTTTCGACCGCCTCCTCGACGCCCTTCCCGCCGAACCGTTCGCCGCCGTCCCGGCGTTCGAGCGCTTCGTTCGAGCCAGTCGACCGGCCGCAGGGCACGTCCGCGGTTCCGCTCGCGCCGCCCTCGGTTCGGACGGTAACCCGGAGTGTCGGCTCCAGCCGGCAGTCGACGATTTCGAGCGCCGAAACGCGCTCGATCGCGGTGTTGGTCATGGCTCAGTGGGCGTAGCGAGCCTATATATTCATTCGGCCGCGTCATCGACGAGAACGACCCGGAGATCCATCAGGTTGGTCGCCGTCGGGCCGGTGACGATCGCATCGTCGAGTTCGGTCAGCGTCCCGGCGGCGTCGTTCCGTTCGAGCGCGTCGGCAATCGGGACGCCCGCCGCCGTCGCGCGGCTGCGGGTCTGTCCCGTCGTGAGGCCACCCGCCAGATCGGTCGGGCCGTCGGTCCCGTCGGTGCCGACGAACGCCCCGACGATCCCGGGCCAGCCGCCGATCTTCTCGGCGAAGCCCAGCGCTGTCTCCTGGTTCGGGCCACCGCTACCGGCCTCTTCACCGACCGTTACGGTGGTTTCGCCGCCGGTGACGAGCGCCATCGGCGGCTCCAGCGGCCGTCCGTCCTCAACAACATCGATCCCGATTCCCGCGTGAACGCGCCCGACCTCGCTGGCTTCGCCTTCAATTCGTGTCGAGAGAACAAGCGGTTCATAGCCCCGCTTTCGCGCTTCGTCGGCAGCCGCCAGACAGACGTCCGAGGCGTCCGCGATGACGACGTTCCGGACGGGAAGCCCGGC
>Ga0209917_1000518_pt1 | contig 16138 bp, 17 predicted proteins | sample SalPon2_C_H2O_MG_FD_185710 | JGI IMG/M metagenome (GOLD analysis project Ga0209917, IMG submission 185710) | Salt pond water microbial communities from South San Francisco under conditions of wetland restoration - Salt Pond MetaG R2_C_H2O_MG... | ecosystem: Environmental > Aquatic > Non-marine... | reverse complement strand
ATGGTCGTATTCGTCGGGTGTTCGAGCGCGACGCCACAGAGTTCCCCGTCGCCCTGTGCCGCGTGACAGTCCCCGAGGTAGACGTAGCCGCCCTCCACTTCGACGGGCAGGTAGATCGTGTTGCCCGGACGAACGTCCGGCAGGTCCATGTTGCCGCCGTGTTTGAACGGCGTCAGCGCGTTCACCGAATCGATCTTCGGCGACGTACTGATCGTGCCGATGAAGGGTTCGTAGGGGATGGTGATGTCGTCGTTCCAGACGGTTCCCTCCGTGGTGACCTCGAGTTTCTTGACGATTTCCGGCAGCGGTTCGTGGAGCATCGCCGTCCGATCCGTCGCCGAGAGGCCGCCGAAGTAAGGCACTGTACAGGTCGTCCCGCGGGGCTGCGGACCGCGGGGCTCTATCTCCTCGATGGTGATCGCGAGGGCGTCGCCCGGCGTCGCGCCGTCGACGTAGATGGGGCCGTTCTGTGGGTTGAGATAGTCGCCCAACACCTCGCTCGGCAGGTCGTCCTCGGTTTCGATGGCCCCCTCGAACGCGTCGTGCGTCTCGACTTCGACGGTGTCGCCGGGATCGATTTCGAGGACTGGGTCGGGATACGGACCGACCGTGTAGTGGTATTCACCCTGTACGTCTTCTGTCAATTCGTGGTCCGTCATGCTGATCGTCCCCCACTGGAGGGGGAATCGGATTAAAAGTACCGTCACGCACGAACGGCCGCGTATCCCCTCATAAGATGAACATATTTGACTAATTGTCGCGTAATGTCGAAACAAACCGGTTCTATTCTCCGATTCAGGGAAACGAACAGAAAGTTCCAATCAGCCTATATAAACACCGGGGTACCCGTGTCCGGACGTTTTGCCACGAAATTCGGCACTGTCCGGTGATTTTTGAGCGAATGCTTGACGAAAGAGCAACAACATTGATTAAGCCCGACTCAGCAAGATATATACGTATCGGGTGTTCTCCCTGAGACGACGGAACATGAAGGGAGACAGCGACCCCCAGACATCAGATAGAGTAGATAAACGAACGCAGCCGAATCGACGGCAGTTCCTCACGGCCGCCGGGGCGACCGGAGCGCTTGCACTCACCGCGGGCTGTTCGAGCATGGGCGGCGGCAGCGGCTCGGACACCCTGAAGATGGGCGTCCTCGAGGACCAGTCGGGCAACTTCGCGCTGACGGGCATCCAGAAGTACCACGCCCAGAAGCTGGCCGTCGAGGAGATCAACGCCGAGGGCGGGATCAACGGGCAGGAGATCGAGATGATCGCCCCCGATCCGCAGTCCGACAACCAGCGATATCAGGAACTCGCGCGTCGACTCATCAACCGCGACAACGTCGACGTACTCTTCGGTGGCTTCGCCAGCAGTTCCCGCGAGGCCATCCGACCCATCGTCGATGAAAACCAACAGCTGTACTTCTACACCAACCAGTACGAGGGTGGCGTCTGTGACACCTACACGTGGTGTACCGGTGCAGTGCCGGAACAGCAGATTTCGACGACGCTGGAGTTCCTCACGGACGAGTTCGGTGACAACTTCTACACCATCGCGGCGGACTACAACTTCGGGCAGATCACGGCCGCGTGGTACCGAAAAGTCGCCAACGAGATCGGTGCGAACGTGATGGAGGAGGAGTTCATCCCGCTCGACGTCTCCCAGTTCGGCTCGACGATCAACCGGATTCAGGAGGCCGACCCGGACTTCCTCGTGACCCTGCTGGTCGGTTCGAACCACGCGTCCTTCTACAACCAGAAGAACGCCTCGGGGCTCGAAGTTCCGATGAACACGACGATCAACATGGCGCAGGGCTACGAACACCTGCGCTTCGACCCGCCGGCGCTCGCGAACATGTACGTCGGCGTCAACTACATGCAGGAGATTCCGACCGAGCAGAACCGCGACTTCGTCGACCGGTTCTACGAGCGGTGGCCGGACGCGGACTACGTCGGACAGATGGCCCAGAACTCCTACTTCACGACCTACCTGTACAAACAGGCCGTCGAGAAGGCCGGGACGACGGACCAGGACGAGGTACTGAAGGTCCTCGACGAGGAACCCATCTCGGTCGAGGCGCCCGAGGGAACGGTGACGACCGACCCCGAGACCCACCACGTCACCCACCAGATTCGACTGGCCCGCGCCGACGAGAGCCACGAGATCACGTTCCGAAACCAGCAGGCGGTCGAACCGTACTGGCTCCGCGAGACACCGTACCCCGGCTGTGATCTGACGCAGACGACCGGCGCCAGCGAGGACGAAGAGACGACGCAGTACCAGCCACAAGGCGTCTAACAGGGCACGATGGCATCGATACTCCCGCAGGTGCTCAACCTGTTTTTGCAGTTTATCGATAGCTTCGGGTTTCTCGTCCTCTCGGCAATCGGCCTCGCCATCATCTTCGGCATGATGGGTGTGATCAACCTCGCACACGGCGAGTTCATCACGGTCGGCGCGTACGGAACGGCGCTCAGTTTCCACGCCGGTCTCCCGCTTCCGGTCGCGATGCTCGTCGGAGTCGCGCTGACGACGGTGTTCGGGCTGATACTCGAGTTCACCATCATTCGGCGGCTCTACGGACGCCTGCTCGACTCGATGGTGGCGACGTGGGGCATCAGCCTCATCATGATTCAGGGGTTACGCATCGTCTTCGGGTCGTCGCTCCCGAGCATCGGGACGCCGCTCGGCTCCGTCCAGTACGGCTCGTTCTCGTATTCGACGTACCGCCTGTTGCTCGCCGGCGCGAGTCTCGTCCTTCTCGGGGTCCTCTACTGGGTGTTCACCTCGACGGACTTCGGGACACGCGCACGCGCGACGATTCAAAACGAGGAGATGAGCCGAGCGCTCGGCACCGACACCAACCGGATGTACCTGCTGACGTTCGGCATCGGATCCGCGCTCGCCGGCCTGACCGGTGCGCTCTACGCCCCGACGATGACCATCGTCCCCGGTATGGGGTCGACGTTCCTCGTCGAGGCGTTCGTGACCGTCGTCGTCGGCGGCGCGTCGGTGCTCGTCGGTACGTCCGGCGCCGGTCTCCTCCTCGGATTCATCAACGCCGTGTTCTCGAACCTCTTCGGTACCTTCGCCGGTCGGATGGCACTGCTCGTGACGACCATTCTCGTGATCCGCGCGCTCCCGCGCGGGATCACCGGACTCCTCGAGGACGTCCGGGGGGAAACCTGAGATGGCGGGCGAAACGACGACCAGCGTCGACCGTTCCACGTCGGACGGGATGCTCGGCCGACTCCGGAAGGCCCTCGAAGGGCCGAACACGCTCGGCCAGGGCCGACCGTTCTGGCTCGGCTTCACCGTCCTCGTTGCCCTGTTGCTCGTCTACCCGATGTTCCGCTCGTCGTACTACGTCTCGAACACGGCCTACCTGCTGGTGTCGGCGTTTCTCGGCCTCAGCCTGTGTATCGTCTGGGGGTACACCGGTATCTTCAGCTTCGGACAGGTGGCGTTCTACGGCATCGCCGGCTACACGTTCGGCATCGTCAGCATCAACGTCACCGGGCCGGCCGGCACGATGGCCGGTCTTCTCGTCGGAATCGCCGTCTCCGGCGCCTTCGCCTTCCTCGTCGGGTACTTCATGTTCTACGGCGGCGTCAGCGACGTGTACGTCGCCATCATCACGCTCGCGGTCACCCTCGTGTTGAACACGTTCATGGGACAGACCGCGGGCGAGGAGTGGGCCGTCGGCGCGGCGCGCCTCGGCGGCTTCAACGGCATGACCGAGATACCGAGCCTCGCGCTCGGCGTGGGTGACGCGGCGGTCGAAATCACCGACCTGGCCTTCTACTACTTCGTCGTCGGCGCGCTCTTACTCACGTATCTCGGCCTCCGAGTGCTGGTCAACAGCGACATCGGCTACGTGATGGTCGGTATCCGTGAGAACCAAGACCGAACCGAACTGTTCGGCTACGACACCCAGAAGACGAAACTCGGCGTGTTCACCTTCGGCGGCGTCCTCGCCGGCTTCGGCGGCGTCGTCTACGCCTCGTGGGGCAACTACATCGATCCGAGCGTCTTCGGGTTGACCTTCGCGGCCCTGCCCATCATCTGGGTGGCGACCGGTGGTCGGAAGTGGCTGAGCGGCGCCATCGTCGGCACCTTCGCCGTCACGTTCATCTCGCAGAAGTTGTCGGTGTTCGGCGGCCAGTACTCGCTGGTCATCCTCGGCGCCTTGCTCCTGTTCGTCATCCTCATCCTGCCGGAGGGATTCGTTCCGCAGTTGGCGAAAAAGCTCCCGGCGCTACTCGACCGCACTGGAGGTGGTGACTCGTGACCACGAGCGAGAGCGAAATCACCGAGTCGACGGCCGACGACACCCTGCTTCGAACCGAAGGGTTGACGAAACGCTTCGGCGGCCTCGTGGCCGTCGACGACGTGAACCTCGACGTCGAACGGGGTGAGATTCGCTGTCTTATCGGCCCGAACGGCGCCGGCAAGAGCACCTTGCTCAAACTGCTGGTCGGCCAACTCACGCCGTCGGACGGCCAGATCTACTACGACGGCGAGGATATCACCGGCTACTCACAGCACGACCGCGCCCGAAGCGGCCTCAGCATGAAGTTTCAGGTGCCGGCGGTCTACGGCGACCTCAGCGTGCGACAGAACGTTCACATCCCGCTCCAGCGGGAGGTCAGCCGAAAGCGGATCGACGTCGCGATCGAGGAGACGCTCGACGAGTTCGGTCTGCTCGACGCGGCCGAGACGCGGGCGGCGGACCTCTCGCACGGGCAACAGCAGTGGCTCGAAATCGCGATGGCGTCGGCGCTCGACCCCGACCTCCTCCTCCTCGACGAACCCGCCGCGGGGATGTCGGTCCGAGAGACCGAAAAGACCGCCGAGTACGTCCATCGGCTCAACGAGGAGCGCGGGATGACCCTCCTCGTCATCGAACACGACATCGACTTCGTGCGAGCCATCGCCCAGTCGGTGACCGTGCTCCACCGCGGCGAGGTGTTCGCCGAGGGAACCATCGAGGACATCGAGAACGACCCCGACGTGCGCCGCATCTATCTCGGGGAGGTGCGCGAATGAGCGACCCCATCCTCTCGATGGACGGCGTCCACGTCTCGTACGGCAACACGCCCATCCTCCGCGACATCGACCTCGCTATCGAGGACGGGGAGACGGTAGGTATCATGGGCCGCAACGGCGTCGGCAAGACGACGCTGATGAAAACCGTCATCGGCCTCCTCATGCCCGACGAGGGCACCATCACCTACAACGGTGACGAGGTGACCGACCTCTCGGCCGACCGTCGGGCCCGCCTCGGCATGGGCTACATCCCGCAGGGTCGAGACGTGTTTCCGGATCTCACGGTGCATCAGAACATCACCATGGGGCTCTCGATCAGCGAACACAAGAGCGAGAAACTCGTCGACGACGTCTACGACTACTTCCCACGTCTCGACGAACGCCGAGACCAGAATGCGGGGACGATGAGCGGCGGCGAACAGCAGATGCTCGCCATCGGGCGGGCGCTCGCCGGCAACCCCGACCTCCTCCTGCTCGACGAACCGTCGGAGGGTATCCAGCCCTCCATCGTCCAGGACATCACCGACGACATCGCCAACATCAACGAGGAGTTCGGCGTGACCGTCCTGTTCGTCGAACAGAACCTGCAGGTCATCCGCGAACTCTCCGAGCGGTGTTACGTCGTCGATAGCGGCCGAATCGAGACGGAACTCGACGCGACGGACCTCGAGGACGTGGACGCGGTGGCCGACTACCTCGCGGTGTAGTCGCCGCGTCCAGCCGGCGGCATCAGCCATCTTTTTGTCGTCGCATCGCGGTCTTCGGGACGCAATGAACCTGATTCACGTCTGTCTGAACGTCGCGGACGCGGACGAATCCATCGCGTTCTACGAACAGTTCGGCTTCGAGGAGTCGTGGTCGTTCGAGACGCCCGACGGCGAGACGGAGAACCGCTACGTCGCGGACCCCGACGGCGTCGAGCTGCAACTCTCCGAAACCGAGGGCGAGACCGAGTTCGAACAGGGCACCGCGTGGGACCATCTCGCGCTCGGCGTCGACGACGTGGACGCCACCTTCGAGGAGATTGATCACTACGGCGTCGTCGAGGAGCCGGGCGACCAGCCCGCCGCGGGCGCCCGCACGGCGTTCGTCCGGGACCCGGACGGCCACGTCGTCGAACTCGTCGAACCGCTGGAGTAACGCCGCCGCCGGGTCGTGCGCGCGGCGCTCACACCCGGCGAAGCGTCTTTTTCCTTCCGACGCCTCACTCGTGTATGACAGGCGATCCACTTCCGGCGACCCGAACGACCCGCCGGGCCGTCCTCGCGAGCGGAAGCGCCCTCCTCGGTGCGGGCTGTCTCGGGGGAGCCGGAGGGGGGAACGGGGGCGAGAGCGAAGGCGGGACCGGCGACGGAGGTGGCAGTGGCGGTGGCGCTCCGCCACTCGCCGACCACCCCGTCGGTCAGAACCTCGCCGCCCAGCCCCGCCTCGGGCCCGATCCCGCCGAGGCGACGGGGGTCATCGTCGCGTTCGAGGACCCCTCTTGTCCCCGGTGTGCGACCTTCGAGAGCGTGACCGTCCCGAAGATCAGATCGGAACTCGTCGACCCCGGCGACGCGGCCTACGTCGTCCGGACGGTGCCGCTCGTCTACCCGTGGGGCGAGCCGGCGATTCAGGCGCTCGAAGCGACATACGCGCGCGACGCCGACGCCTTCTGGGCGCTGCTCACCCACTACTTCGACGAACAGGACGCCTTCGACGCCGGAAACGTCCTCGACCGGACGGCGACGTTTCTGTCCGCCGAGACGAGCGTCGACGCCGCGGCAGTCGTCGGCGACGCCGAGGACGCGGCGTACGACGACGCCGTCCAGACCGACCTCGCCGCAGCCGAGGCGGCGGACGTGAGTGGTACGCCAACGGTCTTCCTCTTTCGCGACGGAGAGTACCGAACGCGCGTGACGGGATCGGTGAGCTTCAATCTCGTGCAGCAGTCGCTGGGGCTGTGATCTCCCTTCCCCTCCGCCGCGGCGACTGGCGACTGATGGGTCGCACGGCGCGGCTCGTCCTCGGCGTCCCGGCGTACGCCCTCCTCGGCGTCGTCGCCGCCGTCGTCGCGCTCACCGGGTTCGTCCTCTCGCAGAACCTCCCGTTCGTGGGCGACGTGCTCGCCGGTCCCGTGCCCGCGACGGCGGTGCTGGAGCTCTACCCCTTCGTCGGCACCTCCTACGGTCCGGTGACGGGGACGGTCGTCGTGCTCGTCTCCCTCCTCGTCGGCGTCGACATCGCCCTCGTCGCCTACCACGTCCGCGAACATCGGCTCTCCGCGGAGGGGAGCGGTGGGAGCCTGATCGGCGTTCTCCTCGGGACCCTCGGGGCGGGGTGTGCGGCCTGTGGCTCGGCCATCCTCGCGGGCGTCCTCTCGCTGATCGGCGCGGCGGGGCTCGTGACGCTACTGCCGCTCGACGGTCTGGAGTTCGCCATCCTGGCGCTCGCGGCGCTCGTCCTCTCGATTCACTGGTTGGCCGACGGGATGCGTGGGGGCGAGATCCGTGGCTGTCCGGTCGATCTGCAAAAATGAGGTGGTCGGAGAGTCGGGAGCCGAACTAGAGGATGCCGGCCGCGCGGGCCTTGGCGACGATGTCCTGAGCCATCTTGTTGGTGGCTTCGTCGACCATCTGGCCGTCGACGGAGACGGCGCCCTTGCCTTCCTCCATCGCTTCGGCGTAGGCCTCGACGATGCGCTCGGCACGGTCGGCGACCTCGGGATCGGGCGCGAACACTTCGTTGCCGATCTCGATCTGGCTCGGGTGGATGGCCCACTTGCCGTCGCAGCCGATCATGTTGGCGCGCTCCGCGGACGTGCGGAAGCCCTCGGGGTCGTCGATGTCGGCGTACGGGCCGTCCATGCAGGGCAGGCCGGCGCTCTTGGCGGCGGAGTTACACTCCGAGAGCGCGTGGTGCCAGTAGTGGCCGGGGTACTCGGGGAACTGCCCGATGTCGAGGCCGGGCGTCCCCATCGCGGCCGAGTAGTCGCCGGGGCCGAAGATGATCGAGGAGAGCCGGTCGGAGGCGTGGGCGATTTCGTAGACGTTGTGGATGCCGTCGCCGTCCTCGATCTGGGGTTCGAGGCCGATGGCGCCGACTTCCAGGCCGTTGTTCTCCTCGACCTGTTCGAGCAGGTTCTCCACCGTGTGGATGTCGCTCGGGCCCGCGACCTTCGGGACGATGATGTCGTCGATCTGGTCGCCGACGGCGCCGACGACCTCGATGATGTCGTCGTACCACCACTGGGTGTCGATGCCGTTCATCCGGTACGACAGGATCTTGTCGGACCAGTCGTGTTCGTCCACCGCTTCGATCAGCGGCTGACGGGCCTCGACCTTCGCGTTGGGCGCAACGGAGTCCTCGAGGTCGAGGAAGACTTCGTCCGCGTCGCTCCGGGAGGCGCTCTCCATGAAGTCGGGATCACTGGCCGGCGTCGCAAGCTGCGTGCGCCGGAGTTCGACGTTGTCAGACATGATTTCTACCACCCATAAAAGCCCCTCGCTGACAAATAAAGATTCCTTAGTATCCGCGTTTTCGGGACCTGACGTACGCGTTTTCGTTTACTGTCGACAACCATCGAGACGGAGCCTCGTCACTGTGTCTCGGCGGGTCGTCGAGACGACGGTGCCGACTCCGAACGGTCCGTCGAATCGAACGCGGCGGCACCTCCTCCCGACTCGCAGACTGAACGCTTTTAGGCTCGCCGGGTAGAGATACGCCCAATGAGCGAGTACGACTACGAGGCGCTTGGCCTCGTCGCGGGGCTGGAGATCCACCAGCAACTCGACACCGCGACGAAGCTGTTCTGTGCGTGCCCGACCGAACGTCGGGAGCCCGAGGAAGCGAGTCGGCGGTTTACGCGCTATCTCCACCCGACGAAAAGCGAACTCGGCGAACTCGACGAGGCCGCCGTCGAGGAGAGCATGGTCGACCGCGAGTTCGAGTATCTCGCGTTCGACACCACCTGTCTGGTCGAAGAGGACGACGAACCCCCCCATCGCATCGACGACGAAGCGCTGGACGTGGCCCTCCAGATCGCCGCGCTCCTCGATATGACCGCCGTGGATCAGGCCCACGTCATGCGAAAAATCGTCGTCGACGGCTCGAACACCTCCGGCTTCCAGCGCACGTCGCTGGTGGGTCAGGACGGCGAAATCGAGACGAGCGAGGGCCCCGTCGGCGTCGAGGACCTCCTCCTCGAGGAGGAGAGCGCCGGCCGCGTCGAGGAAATCGAGGGCGGCGTCCGCTTCAGCCTCGACCGCCTCGGTATCCCGCTGGTCGAAATCGGCACGAAACCCGACATCTCGTCGCCCGAACAGGCCCGCGAAGCCGCCGAGCGTATCGGGATGCTCCTGCGTTCGACGGGGTCGGTCAAACGCGGCCTCGGCACCATCCGCCAGGACGTGAACGTCTCCATCGCCGAGGGCGCCCGCGTCGAGATCAAGGGGGTACAGGCGCTCGACCAGATCGAGGCCATCGTCCGCCTCGAAGTGGGCCGGCAGGTCGAACTCCTCGACATCGCCGAGGAACTCGACGACCGCGACGCCACCGTCGGCGACACGCAGGACGTGACCGACGTGTTCGAAGAGACCGAGAGCGGGGTGATCCGGAGCGCACTCGACGCCGGCGGCGCCGTGGCCGCCGTTCCCCTCTACGGCTTCGACGGCCTCGTCGGCCGCGAGATTCAGCCCGACCGGCGCCTCGGGACCGAACTCTCCGATCACGCCACACGTCACGGCGCGGGCGGCATCTTCCACACCGACGAGTTGCCCGCCTACGGCGTCACGGCGGCGGAAGTCGAGGCGCTCCGCGACGCCGTCGACGCCGGCCCGGACGACGCCGTCGCCATCGTCGCCGACGACCCGGAGACGGCGGACTTAGCTATCGACGCCGTCGCGGCCCGCGCCGAGACGGCCATCGAGGGTGTCCCGGAGGAGACCCGTGACGCGACCCAGGAGGGGACCACCCGCTATCTCCGTCCCCTTCCCGGCGCGGCGCGGATGTACCCCGAGACGGACGTGCCGCCGGTCGAACTCGACCCGACCGACGTGGAACTGCCCGAACTCCTCACGGAGAAAGTCGACCGCTACCAGCAAGCGTACGACCTCGACGCCGGCCTCGCCGAGCAGGTGGCGTACGGCCGCCGGATGCCCCTGTTCGAATCCGTCGTCGAGGCGGGCGTCGACGCCACCTTCGCCGCGGGCGTACTGGAGGGGACGCTGACCGAACTCCGGCGGGACGACGTGCCGGTCGAAGCCCTCACCGACGACCACCTGCGCTCGGTCCTCGTGCTGGTCGAAGACGGCGACCTAGCGAAGGAGGGGGTCGACGAGGTGCTCACCACTCTCGCCGAGACCCCGTCCCTCACCGCCGAGGCGGCGGTGGAGGAGGCAGGCCTCGCCGGCGTCTCGGAGGACGAGGTGCGCGACGCGGTGGCCGACGTGGTCGAACGCAACGCCGACCAGGTCGAGAGCGAGGGGATGGGTGCGTTCTCCGCGCTCATGGGCGAGTGCATGGGCGCGCTCCGGGGCAAGGCCGACGGCGAAATCGTCAGCGACGTGCTCCGCGAGGAGATCGGGAAGCGGACGTAACGCGGCCGCGAAACGCTGAAGTTCCCTCGGAAAGAATAACTGCGGAATGACATTTAGAGAATCGTACCACTCGGTGTCGACGGGGGCGTCCCGACGCGGGACCGACTCCACGGTCCGGGGGCGGTGGTGACCGTGGCGTCCGACAGCCTCGACACGCGGACGGTGGTGCTGTTGCTCGTCGCGGCCCTGATCCTGCTGCCGTTGCTGACGATGGGGCTCGGTGGCGGGATGATGGGTGGTGGCGGGATGATGGGCGGTGGCATGTGGGGCGGCCACATGTGGAACGACGGGGGCGTGTCCGGCTGGTGGCTGCTCGTCGGCCTGTTGGGCCGCGTACTCACCCTCCTCGTCGTCGTGGGCGTGGGCTATCTCCTCTATCGGGCGCTGACGGAATCCGGCGACGGGACCGACGACGCGATGGACGAACTCCGTCTCGCGTACGCCCGCGGCGACCTGAGCGACGAGGAGTACGATCGGCGTCGGGAGACGCTCGAACGCGACGGCGGCTGATCAGGTCGGCCGCGGCGCCCGGGTGTCGCACTCGACGCCCCGTATCTTGGACCGGGCACTGCCACCGTACGCCCGTGCCATCACGAGCGTTCGTGGAGCGACGGGTGAAATCCTCACCTTCCGTCGGACAGCGGTTCGAACGACAGCCAGGTCGACGACCCACCGAGAAAGCCCTGCGAACGGAGTTCGGGGCCGTCCTCGCCCTCGCGAACGTCGATGCGGCCGTCACAGAACTGCGAGATGGTCCGGAGTTCCCGTTCGTCGTGCATCGCCGGGTCGACGAGGAAGACGCCCAGGCCGCCCACCTTGCTCACGCGGCCGACGAGGGTGTGGACGAACCGGGAGACGGTCTGGAGCTCCGTCAGCGACAGCACGGTGGAGATGGAGAAGAGGCCGGTGCGGACGGATTCGATGCCCTCGCTGTGGAAGTCGCTGTACAGCTTCGAGTACCGCATCCCGATTCCGGTCAGGTCCTGGGCGCTGGAGACGGTTAGAACGCGGGCGGGAACGCCGCTGTCGTCGCTGTCGAGGCAGTCGACGATGCCCATACGGTCGGGACTCACCTCGATACCCACCGCCTCGCACTCCGCCGTGATGTCCGCCGCCGTCGTGTTCGTCGTCAGGATGATGACGCCCTCGTCGTCGGCGCCGGCGAGCATCCGGTAGGCGAGTTCCTTGGTGCCGACGTGGGACGGGCCGGCGACGAGGATGCTCGTTCCCCGTCGAACCGGGTCGAGCGGCAAGCCGTCGAAGGCGTACGCGGGCTCACTCATCGCCGTCCTCCGTCGCCTCGCGGAGCCGTCGGCGCAGGTCGAGGCTCTCCATCACTTCGTCGGCCAACAGCGAGAGCAGCGTCCGCTCGCGCGCCGAGAACGACCGCGGTTCGTCGTCGAACAGGCAGAAGACGCCGACCGCGTCGCCGTCGTCCGTCCGTATCGGCGCCCCGGCGTAGAACCGAATCCCCGACGCCGAGAGTTCGTCGTTGTCGCGGAACCGCGGGTCCTCGCGCGTGTCGTCTATCACTGTCGGACCCTCGTCGAGGATGGTGTACGTACAGATGGTGTCCTCGCGGTCCAGACGGTCGATGTCCGCCCCCTGGCAAGCGAGGAAGCGTTCGTGGTGGTCCTCGACGAAGCCGACGGTGGCCGCATCCACGTCGAACAGGGCGCAAGCGACCTGTGTAAGCCGGTCGAGGCTGTCGTCGAGGGCGTCCGTGTCGTCGACGTACGCTTCGACGGCGTCGAGGCGGCGGTCCTCGTCGTCCGGAAGCGGATACGCCGTCTGGCTTCGGTTGTCGATGCTGAACGACAGGAGATCGACGAGTTCGTCGCGGGCGTCGGCGGCGTCCTTGTCGACGTACTCGACGACGGTGCCGGAGAGCGCGTCGGTGTCGATGGCCGCGAAGTCGGCGTCGGTAAACAGGACCCCGGTCACGTCGGGATGAATCTCGCGGGCGTACGTGACGAGTTCCAACCCCGTCCCGTCGGGGAGATCGTACTCGGTGATCACCCCGGAGACGGCGTCGGCGGCGAGGACGCCACGCGCCTCGTCGAGCGACCCGCAGATCGTGGCGTCGAAGCCGGCGTCGGCGAGGGCTGCTCGCGTCTCCCGCCGTTCGTCAGCCGCCGGATCGACACAGAGAACCTTCATACCCCTCCGTGACCGGCTCGAAGTATAAATCCGCGACATCGACGGGAGTCGCTCCCGAGACAGCAACGAACTTGACCCCGGGCGACGACGCTCGACCGATGACGGTATTCCTCGACGACATCGGACGTTGGGACGGCGACTCGTACGGCACCTACGAGGTGACGGCGGCGGAAATCGTCGAGTTCGCCGAACAGTACGATCCGCAGTGGTTCCACACCGACCCCGACCGCGCGGCCGACTCCATCTACGGCGATCTGATCGCCAGCGGCTGGCACACCGCCTCGATGTCGATGCGGCTGTTCGTCGACGGCTTCCTCGCCGAGACGGCGACGCTCGGCGCCAAGGGGTTGGACCACCTCCGCTGGCCTCGACCGGTCGTCCCCGGCGACGAACTCACGATTCACTCGACGATCCACGGCGTCGAGGCCGACGACGGAACCGACGACTACGGCGTCGTCCGCTGGGGCGTGGAAACGACCGCCAACGACGGTGCGAAGACCGTCCTCGACATCGAAGCGCTCGTGTTAGTCAGCAAAGAGTAGACGCCGATTCCCGCTCGCTGGGAACGACTGTCGCCGATTCCACGATGCTTGGAATCGGCGTCGCCCCTACTTTCCACCCGTCCTCACCCTCAAACGGGGTGACACATGATGAGCGTTCGCTCCTTCGAAGCGCAGACGTTCGGCGAACCGCTAACTGTCCCCGAGCGCGTCGCCGCCGGCCTCGCGGTACTCGTCGGCGCCGCCGGTCACGTCGTGCTCGTGACGGCCGCACTACTGTTCTTCGCCGTCGTCCTCGGCGTCCTCTAACGCCACCGACGGCTCACCACCGATCCGGCTCGTCGTACTCGGCTCGGAGTTCGGACCGATGTTCGAGCTGTCCCGTCGCCCGGCGCAACACGCCGAGCAACGTGTGTATCTCCCGATCCGTCGGGTGGGCCCGTCCCACGAGCCGGCGGATCAGCCGTCGCGTCTTCTCCCGTTTTACCTCCTTGTAACCGCTGGCGTCCAGAAACGCCCCGACGTAGTCGTGGAAGCGTTCGATATCCGGCTCCGCGGCCCGCTCGTGCTCCACGTCCGGGAGTTGTGTCTCCTCGACGGTCAGCTCCCGGAGTTCGTAGAGGAGGATGGTGGCCGCCTGTCCGAGGTTCAGGACGGGGTAGTCCGCGCTCGCGGGGATCGAACACACCTCGTCCAGCCGGGCAAGTTCCTCGTTGTCGAGGCCGCGGCCCTCGCGGCCGAACACCAGCGCAGTCGGCGCGTCGACGCTTCGCAGGCTCGCCGCCAGTTCCCGCGGCGTTTTGAACGGGAACCGGACGTGCCGGCGGCTGTCCTCACCGGTGATGGCCGTACAGCCGACGGTGTGATACGCTTCGACCACCTCGTCGAACGTCACCTCCTCGGCGTTCGGGAGCACGTCCTCGCGGGCGTGGCCGGCGAAGCCGTACGCCTCGCTGTCCCGACCGAGTTCGGGCGGGTTCACCAGCTTGAGCTCCGAGAGGCCGAAGTTCTTCATCGCGCGGGCGATGGTGCCGACGTTGCCCGGCGTCTCGGCGTCGACGACGACCACGACCGGCCGTTCGCGGCTCATCGCGAGGGGTAGTCCGTCCCGAGGTCGACGCCGTCGAGGTCGATCTCCTCGTCACCGTCCTCGTCGTCCCACCCCTCCCGCATGTCGATCCGGCGGCCCTCGAAGTTATCGTTGAGACGCCGGTGGATCTCCTCCGGGTCCGGCGGGTCCGGCATGTTCTCGGGGTCCGTCTCGACGTGATCCAACCCTCCGTACCCGTCCGGCGCGCGCCCGCCACCGGCGAACCACTCGTGAAAGCGGTCGCGGAACGTCGGCTCGCCGCGATAGGCTTTGCCGCCGGCCTCGCGGTACCAGTAGAGGAAGTCGGCTTCGTGGGTGCCACACAGGAGGAGTTCGTCGCCGGGTTCGCCGTAGACGATGGCCGCCTGTCGGCACTGCTCGACCGCCGCCTCGCCGTGAACCAGATAACAGGCGTCGCAGGGTTGTTCGACGAGGTAGGTGAGCCGGACGAGGCGGTCCCGTGGCTCCTCGGGCATCTCGTCGAGGGGCTTGAACTCCCCGTCCTCGGTGAACACCTCGGACTCCTCGAAGCGCCAGCCGCGAAGCCCGATACTGACCTTAGCCATTGTCGATCGATAGCGACCGAGCGGATAAAAAGAGCGTGCTACCGGTCGGCGCCGATAGTCCGACCGGCACACCGTTCGGAGTACCGTCGTCCGAACGTTCTACCGACCGGCACACCGTTCGGAGTACCGTCGTCCGAACGTTCTACCGACCGGCACACCGTTCGGAGTACCGTCGTCCGAACGCTCTACCGACCGGTCCGCATATAGTCGTCGCGTCCCCAGTGTGTCCATGCGCAACGTGGACGCCGCTGGCCTCGGCATCGGCGACGACTACCCCCCACGGATCATGGGAGTATTGAACGTCAGCGAGGAGTCGCCGTACTCGCCGAGCGTGTTCGACGATCCGGGCGAGGCGGCGGCGTACGTCGACACGGAACTCATCGACGAGGGGGCCGACATCGTCGACGTGGGGTTGGAGTCCGCGAACAAGCGCTTCGAGGTGCTCACCGCCCAGGAGGAACTCGACCGCCTCGACACCGCAGTCCAGGCGATGGAGAGTACGTCCGGCGACGCCGTCTTCTCCATCGAAACACGCTATCACGAGGTGGCCGAGGCGGCCCTCGACGCCGGCTTCGACATGGTCAACGACATCTGTGGGTTCGCCGACCCCGAGATGCCGCGGGTCTGTGCCGAACGCGACGTTGCCGTCGCGAAGATGGCGAGCCCACCCGACCTCGAACGCCCCGGCGCCGTCGAGGCCGTCGATGACATCTACGACGCCTTGCAACGCGAAGGGCTCACCGACAAGACCATCGTCGACCCCGCGTTCGGCGGGTGGAGTGAGGCGAAGACGCTCGAAGACGACCGCGAGACGTTTCACCGGCTTCGGGAGTTTCGCGCCCTCGACCGCCCGATCCTCGTCTCGATCAACCGGAAGAACTTCCTGCGGGACCTCGCGGGGCGCTCGACCGAGGAGGCCCTCCCCGCCAGCCTCGCCGCCACGGCGATGGCCGTCGAACGCGGCGCGCACGTGATCCGCACCCACGACGTGGCCGAGACGCGGGACGCCGCCCTGATCGGCAAGGCGTTCACGCGTGACCGCCTGCGGACGGGCGATGGCGTGACCATCGAGGAACTCGACGTGACGAGCGTCGGGGAGATGCGCCGACACCTCGACCGGGTTGGTGGCGAGGCGTCGGCCGCGGGTCGGGGCGTCGTACGTACCTTCGAACTCTCGGGGCTCTCACCCGGCGA
>Ga0209917_1000511_pt1 | contig 16259 bp, 17 predicted proteins | sample SalPon2_C_H2O_MG_FD_185710 | JGI IMG/M metagenome (GOLD analysis project Ga0209917, IMG submission 185710) | Salt pond water microbial communities from South San Francisco under conditions of wetland restoration - Salt Pond MetaG R2_C_H2O_MG... | ecosystem: Environmental > Aquatic > Non-marine... | reverse complement strand
GATCACCGCCGGCGCGAGTGCCACCAACGCGACCGTGATGGGCGCGGCGATGGCCCACCTGTTCGTCTACGGCTTCATGAACACCGGCGCGTTCCTCTTCATTGCGATGGTCGAACGCTGGGGCGTCGGCCGCACCTTCGAGGATTACGCCGGCCTCGCCGAGCGCGCGCCGATGGCGAGTCTGGCGATGGCGGTCTTCATGTTCAGTCTCGCCGGCCTCCCGCTGTTCGGCGGCTTCCTCTCGAAGTACATCCTCTTCCTCGGGGCGATCAACGCCGGCTTCTGGTGGCTCGCGGCGGTTGGTGCGGTCACCAGCGCGCTGTCGCTGTTCTACTACAGCCGGGTTGTCAAGGCCCTGTGGCTTGAGGACGCACCGACCGATCTCGACGCGATCGGCGACGCACCGACCGGGCTCTACGCCGCGGTCATCGTCGCCGGCGTTGTGACTGTCCTCCTCCTGCCGGGCTTCGGGCCGGTCATCGAGACCGCCGAGGCCGCCGCGGCCGCGCTGTTCGCCTAAGGCACCTGCCGCTGACACGGCAGGGTTTTCCCGACTTCCCACCAACTCACGGCTATGATGCGTCGGCTCGTCCTCGGTGATCGCGCCGTCGGCAACGCCGTCGCGACCGGTGTCGCCGACGAGCCCGGAGCCCTCTATGTCGTCACCGACGACCGCGGCTGGTCGACGACCCTCCGGGAGGCCGGGGTTCGGGCGACTGAGGGTGATCCGACCGATCCAACACAGTATCCCGACGACGCCGACGTGGTCGTTGTTGCCGCCAGCGACGATACCCGCGGCTGTGCGATCGCCGAGCAGGCGCGGGCAGCCTTCCCGGACGCGACACTGATCGCGGTCTGTACCGACACGATCAATCCCGACCAGCGAGCCACCTTCGACCGCGTCGCCGACGAGGTGGTTGATCCGACGGCGGCGATGGCCACCGAACTTCAGTCACTCGCCGGCGACGACCGCGGTGACCGGATGGCACGGCTGCTGGCGGCGATCCGGCCGCTGTCGGGGCCGTTGGCGGTTGTCGCCCACGACAACCCTGATCCTGACGCGATCGCCAGCGCGATCGCACTCACCGAGATCGCCGACCATGTTGGCGTCGACAGCGAGGCCTACTACTTCGGGGAGATCACCCACCAGGAAAACCGCGCGCTGGTGAACTTGCTGTCGCTGTCGTTGACGGCGACGACCCCGGAGTCATTCCCGATCGACGACTTTGGAGCGATCGCGCTGGTCGACCATGCCCGCCCCGGTGTCAACGACGGGCTGCCGCCGGAGACGATCGTTCGCCTTGTTATCGACCACCATCCTCAACGCGAGCCGATCGACGAGCGCGGCGGCTATCTAGATATCCGGCCGGCGATGGGCTCGACGAGTACGATCATGGTCGAGTACTTCCAACAACTCGGCCTGACGCCCGACGAATCGCTGGCGACCGCGCTGCTGTATGGGATCCAGACCGACACCGACGGCTTCACCCGCGGGGTCGCCCCCGCTGATTTCGAGGCTGCGGCCGTCCTCTCGGCGTACGCCGACGAGCGCGCGCTCACCAAGATCGAGTCGCCGACAATGAGCCATACGGTCGCCGACACGCTGGCGGCCGCAATCGACGGCCGGGAGGTTCGTGGCTCGGCGCTGGCAAGCTGTGTCGGCCGGCTTGCTGAGCGCGACGCGCTCCCACAGGCTGCCGACAAGCTGTTAGATATGGACGGCGTCGAGACGGTCATCGTCTTCGGGTATGACGACGAGACCATCTACGTCTCCGGCCGCACCCGCGGCTCAACGGTCGATCTTGGCGAAACGCTGCGGGAGGCACTCGGCCAGGTCGGCAGCGCGGGCGGCCACGCGACGATGGCCGGCGCGCAGGTACCGATGGGCGTGCTTGATGCTGTCGAAGACTGGGAGACACTCTCGGTTGTCGTCCACGACACGATCGCCGGGCGGTTTTTCGAGGCGCTTGATACCGCACCCGAACCAGGCAAGTACGGTCACCCGTTGGTGCGGTTTCCGCCGGAGTAACGACCGTGGTTTTTTCAGGTGGCTGCCTGTAGAGCCGCTGATGGACAGCGAGCCACAGGTTGCAGCCTACATGACGCGGTCGGTCACAACGGTCGATCCAACGGATACCGTTGGGGCTGTCCGCGAGCAGATCGGCGGCGACGACGGCCACAACGGGTTTCCGGTCACCCGTGACGGCCACGTTGAGGGGTTTGTCACCGGCCGGGATCTGCTTGCTGCCGACGCCGAGACACCGGTTGCTGCGGTGATGAGCGAGGAGACGATCGTTGCCGATCCTGAGATGGCGATCACCGATGCCGCCCGGGTGATCGTCCGCTCCGACATTCAGAAGCTACCGGTCGTCGATGACGGCAAACTTGTCGGCATCCTCTCGAATACGGACGTGATCCGCAGCCAGATCGAGCGGGCGACCCCGGAGAAGGTCGCCAAGCTGAGCCGAACACTCACCGACCTGCACGGCGTTGAGCTCACCCAAGAACGACGACAGGTGTCACTCGCCGAGCTTGTGCCAACACAGGCGGAGGTGTACGCCGATGAACTCGACGGCCGGCGGTACGAACTCGAACGCGGCCTCGCCGAGCCGCTGGTCGTGATCGATGCCGGCGGCGACGGTGAGCTGTATCTCGCTGACGGCCACCACCGCGTGCTCGCGGCCGATCGCCTCGGGATCGACGAGATGGATGCCTACGTGATCGTTCCCACCGAGCCACTGTCGTTGGGGATGGCCCAAACCGCCGCTGAGCAGGGGTTGTCATCGATCAGCGATGTCACGGTTATCGAGCAGGATCGTCACCCGCTGGTCGAAACGACGACGCAGCTACAAGGGTAGCAGCCACCCCTTGATCGCCGGCGCGGGAATTGTTCAAACCTATAAGGTAGCCCGGAGTGGCATGGGTATGAGCAATCGACTGCTGTTGCTTGGCCCACCTGGTGCTGGTAAAGGAACCCAAAGCTCACGGCTCGCCGACGAATTCGATCTCGAACACATCACGACCGGCGACGCCCTCCGGGCGAACAAGGATATGGAAACCGAGTACGGCACCCCACGGGAGTATATGGATGCCGGCGAACTCGTCCCCGACGGCCTGGTCAACGAGATCGTCGAGGCCGCCATCGCCGACGCCAACGGGTTCATCCTCGATGGCTACCCACGAAACCTCTCGCAGGTCGAGTATCTCGACTCGATCACCGAGCTTGACGCTGTTGTCTTTCTCGACGTTGGCGAAGACGAACTCCTGCGCCGGCTGACGGGTCGCCGTGTTGACCCCGAAACGGGCGACGTGTATCACACCGAGTTCAACATGCCCGACGATGAGGAGATCGTCGACCGACTCGAACAGCGCGACGACGACACCGAGGCGGTTGCCGCCGAGCGACTGGAGGTCTACCGCGACAACACCGAGCCTGTCGTCGAGCACTACCGGGAGACCGGCGAGTTGATCGAGGTTGACGGCGAAGCCGATCCTGACGGTGTGTTTGATCGCATCGTTGATGCTGTCGGCCTTGAGGACTGATCGCTGCGCGACACCGACAGAGTACAACCTTCTTATTCACGCGTTGCCAACGAGAGCACAATGAGCCGAATCGAACGCAAAGTTCGCTCGTTGGTCACCGCCGACGCCGAGATGAAGGCGGCCATCGAGACGGTACTCGACAGTGCCACCGACAACGAGGTGCAGTGGGTCGATGTCCGCGATGAGATTACCAGCGGCCAGTGGGGCCGACTGATCGAGAAAGGGATCCTCGTCGACGGCGAGGGTGGGTTTCAGATCGAATCGCCCGACGCCGTCCGTGCGGGCCTCACAGAGGAAAGTGACGCCGACGAGATCGAATCATCGTCGTGGACAAAGTGGGACAAGGGCGCGGCCGGGCTGACCGTCGGCCTCTTTGCCGGCTACGCGTGGGCTCCCGCCCGCAACGTTGTCGCTGGGGCGATCGATGTCGTCCTCGGCCCGTTGACGAATGTTGTGCCGTTCTACGTCGTCGTGATGATCATCGCGTTGGCGACCGGGCTGTACTCGACGCTGCTGCGGGTCGCGCTGATGGACACCGAGAAGATGGGCGAGTACAAGGCTCGCATGGACGAGATCAAGGAGAAACGCGAGGCCGCCAAGGAGCGCGGCGACGAGGAGGCCCTCGAAGAGATTCAACAGGAGCAGATGGAGGCGATGGGCGACCAACTCGGCATGTTCAAAGAGCAGTTCCGCCCGATGGTCTGGATCATGTTTCTCACCATCCCGGCGTTCCTCTGGATGTACTGGGCGCTCGGCTTCCGCGGTGGGGTCGAACACTACACTTTCCAAAATATCGTCATCCCGTTTGCGGGTGAGGTTGGCTGGACGACCGGGATCGTCGGCCCGATGCAGATCTGGATCGTCTGGTACTTCCTGTGTTCGATGGCGTTCAACCAGATCATCCAAAAAGGGCTCAACATCAGCATGACGCCGTCGTCGAACTGAGCCGGAGCTTTCGGTGCCACTGGATCCGTGTGCGATTGGGCCGCACGGGCGCGGTGAAGGGTAATCTCTTTTAGGTGGACGGCCGCAGGACGGATATGTTACTCACCGTCTCTGGCCCCCCCGGCAGCGGGAAATCCACGAACGCTGCCGCCCTCGCCGACGCTTTCGATCTTGATCACGTCAGCGGCGGCGATATCTTCCGTGAGCTGGCCGCCGAACGCGGGCTCTCGCCCGTCGAGTTCAACGAGTTAGCCGAGGACGACGACCAAATCGACCGCGACCTCGACGCCCGGCTGCGCGAGATCGCCGTTGAGAACGACGACGTTGTCCTAGAGTCCCGGCTTGCCGGCTGGCTTGCGGGCGAGCATGCGGACGTGAAGATCTGGCTTGACGCGCCGCTGGCTGTCCGTGCCGAGCGCATCGCCGACCGCGAGGACAAATCAACCACCGTCGCCCGCGAGGAGACCGAACGCCGCGAACAAAGCGAGCGCAAGCGCTATCAGGAGTACTACAACATCGATATCGCGGAGCTCTCAATCTACGACATCACCTACAACACCGCTCGCTGGGGGCCCGAGGCTGTCCAGCGGATGCTTACCACCGCCGTCGAGGCCTACGATCCTGACATCGATGAGGGGAAAGCCCCGGTCGAGGGCGTCGTCTACGACTTCTGAGCACCCATCATGACTGATCCACTTCGCGCCGCGCCCGACGACCGCACGCCCGCCGAGTTGTTGGCGTTTGGCGTCGTCAACCTCGATAAACCCGCTGGCCCGTCGGCCCACCAGGTCGCCGGCTGGGTTCGGGATCTGGCCCGCGACGCTGTCGACGACCTCGTTGCCTCGGCTGTGGATGATGGGGAGTCGACACCGGACGCAGAGTCACCCACGGTCGACCGCGCGGCGCATGCGGGCACGCTGGATCCGAAGGTCACAGGCTGTCTGCCGATGTTGCTCGGTGACGCGACTAGAATGGCTCAGGCGTTTCTCGAAGGCCGCAAGGAGTACGTTTCTGTTTTGGAACTGCACGGCCCGCGGCCGGCGGACTTCGAGTCGGTGCTGTCGCGGTTCGAGGGGCCGCTCTACCAGAAACCGCCACGGAAGAGCGCGGTTCGTCGCCAACTTCGCGTCCGAGAGATCCACGCGCTGGAGCTGCTGGATCACACCGACCGCCAGGCGTTGCTCAGAATCGCGTGTGAAAGCGGCACCTACGTTCGCAAACTGTGCCACGACATCGGACTCGCACTCGGGACAGGGGCCCACATGGGCCATCTTCGTCGCACCGCGACCGACCCCTTCGACGATACGTCGTTGGTCGATCTACATGCGTTCACCGACGCGTTGGCGTTCGCTCGCGAGGGCGACACCGGGTGGCTGCGAGAGGTCGTCCAGCCGGCTGAACGCGCACTTGACCATCTGCCGAGTGTTGTCATCGCGCCCTCGGCAGCCCGTCAGGTCGCCACCGGCGCGCCGGTGTATGCACCGGGTGTGATCGAAGCCCCTGACAACGCGGTCGACGACGATGCGCTTGTGGCCTGCTATACACCCAACGGGAGTGCGGTGTGTCTCGGACGGCTTGTCGGCGATCCCGATGACGACAGTGGCGTTGTGGTCGATCTCGAAGCAGTGTTGGTGTGATCGGAGACTGCGTTGTCACCGCAAACCGCCGGACGGGGTCGGTGGAGACGAGCGAAACAAAGGTGTTAAACGACCGCCTCGCATTCTCTCGGGTGCGGGACTGTGGGGTAGTGGTATCCTCTGCGGATGGGGTCCGTAGGACCTGAGTTCGACTCTCGGCAGTCCCACTCCATTGTCGCTTGTAAGACTAGTTCGGTACATGGATGTGGCTGTCGGTTGATACAGCTACCAGAAGTAGCAAAACATTACACGTCGGAGCGACCACTCCGGGGTATGGAACTGGATTCGTACATCACCACGGAGGAAACGGAGCTTTCACCCGCGGTCGTCGTGACGACCGTCTTGTTGGTCGCGGTGTTTGCGCTCGGGTTGCTCTACCAACTTGTCACGGTCGTCCTCTAAGCCTCACTCCCGGGTCGTATCGGCATGTGAGCGAACCCACAGCTCGCCGATCCGCGAGAGGGTTGTCCGGTAGGATTTGCCGATCTCCTCTTGTTCGATATATCCCTTGCCGCCGGGGCCGAGGCGGTCGACGTTGTAGATCACCTTCGATCGGAAGCTGTCGGTGTACTCCTCGTTAAGATCGCGGGCGAGTGCCTCCGCGAGTTCGCTGACGGAGTCGAACTCGCCGTGTTCGCCGAGCGTAAAGAGGATGAGCTCCTCGAAGGGTTTGACACTCGAAAACGAGGCCACCGGGAGTTCGACGATATGCTGGCCGTTGATCTCCTTTGCGCCGATGGTGCTGCCGCGTTCGTCGAACTCAGCCAGCAGATCGGCCGTACTCTCTAATCGCTCTTCGACGCGCTCACGGTCGAAATCATCCGCCTCCAGCAGATCACCGAGAAGTTCGCGTTCGGCCCGCAGCTCCTCGGCCAGCTCGGTTTCGAGATACTTCTCCGGGGCGGTGTAGTAGGTGTGAATCCGGTCTCTGTCCTCTTGGCGTTCGACCATCACCGAGTGGGCCGCGGTTGCGAACGCGAAGCTGACGGGCCGGGGCATCGAGCAGACGTTGACCCAGACCTCCGCGCCGCCGTCGAGCTGTTCGTTGATGAGTTCGAACGCACCCTCGAAGGCGGTGTCGTAGTCGTAGACATCTTCGAGGCGGATTCGGTCGGTCTCAGCACCGAGCAGGCTCTGGAAGTCGGTTTCGAGCTTGGAGGCGAGATTGCGGGAGTATTCGACATTGGCCTCGCTGCCGACCGCGCCCTCAAGGAGGATCGCCCGATCCACGTCGAACTGGTCGCGGATCAGTGGCGCGATGAGCCGGTCATAATCAAAGCCGACCGGGACGATGTGGGTTTGCATACGTGGTGGTGGAGGAGAAGGGCGTAAAAACACTCCTCCTCAGCGAAGACTACTCCTCGGTCGACTCGGCGTCGGCTTCTTGATCTCTCATCTCCTCGACCGATACGATCTCCAGTGGGATCTCGCTGAGCCGTTGACCGATCTCGGTGCGGGCGACCCGTTTTGCGTGCTCCTCTTGTTCGACATTGAATACGTCCATCGTCAACTCTAGGGCGACGAGGGCTTCGTCGGCAACGATGTAGGCCGGCGGGAGTTCTTCGCCATCCGGGCCGATCGGCGAGCCCATCTCGATCTCGACGTAGTTGAGATCCGGGTTCAGCAGCTCGCCGGTCTTCGAAATCGCAATACGGACGGCCTCATCGACTGTTTCCACGTCGTACACCGATACCGCAGCCTCAACGACGACTCGGCAGTCCATGTGTGTTGATAGCAGGGCAGCAAGTATGAAAGTTCGGCCCCACGACAGCTTGCCTACACCGTCGCTACCGACCTACTCGCCGCCGTTGCGGAGGTAATGGAACACATACGTCTGGACGTAGCCGGCGTACTCGCCGCCGAACCGCTCGCGGATCGCCCGCGACGTGTCCGTGTAGCTGCCCTGCTCGCAGTCGGGGTAGTAGTCCTCAATGGCCGTCCGAATCCATGTATCTAGTGGGATCGCTTCGAGATAGCCAAGCGAAAACAGCAGTACGCAGTCGGCGACCTTGTCGCCAACGCCGACGAACTGGGTGAGATACTCACGGGCGGCCTCGTACTCCCGACCAATGGCATCCGCCGGGTCAGCCTCGCCATCAGCGACCATCTCAGCCGTCCGTTGGACGTACGGCGCGCGGTAGCCGAGGCTGAGATCGCGCAACTCGGCTTCGGTGCGAGCGGCCAACGCCTCGGGCGTCGGAAACGCCTGATACGTGCGACCGTCGAAGTCGATCGTTTCGCCGTACTCGGCAGCGAGTCGCTGCTGCATCCCGTGAATCCGGCTGACGCGCATCTGGGCCGAACAAATAAACGAGATCAGACAGGCAAACGGCGGGTCGCGGACGAGCCGCATCCCGCGGTAGGCATCAAATGCGCGGTCGAACAGCGGTTCGTCGGGGGCGGCATCGTATATCTCGGCGAGATCGTCGTCGAGTCGCAGGAGGTGGGTGAGAATCGGGACGGCGTCGGTTGTTGACTCCCACTCGATTCGGCCATCGACCTGTCGGACGCGGACGACCGCCTGCTCGTCGCTGACGCCGTCGAGCGGCGGAACGACCGTTTCGTACCACGCTTGCCCGCCGTAGGCGTCGTCGGTGGTGTACATTTTCCCGTCGAGCCGACTCCACAGGTAACTTTGCCCGCTTTCGACCGTCGCTTGCAGATCGAACGGGCCGGTGAGGTCGTCGACCGGAATGCCGCCTGTCTCCATTACAAAATAGGTAGCAAACAGCGGGTTTCGGGGTTTCGGTTCCGCGGCCGATCTCGTTACCGAAGCTCGATCATCGTCATCGTCCCGAGTTTGGTGGCGATGTCCTCATCTAGGCCGTCGCTGGTGACTCGCCACGTCCAGTTGCCCTCGGCGGTGCCGGGCGTGTTGAACCGGGCGTGGCTGTCGAGAGCAAGCAAATCCTGCATCGTCGTGAACGCGAAGACGGCGTCAGACCGCCAGACGGCTTCGATCATCGACCAATTGATCTCACTCCCGTCGACGCCGAGATTGTAGTGAAGACACTCCCGCTGGCGGTCGCCGAGGCCGTTGTAGTAGCCCTGGAACGTGTTGGTGTCGTGCGTCGAGGTGTAGCCAACCGCGTTCTTCGGATAGTTCATCGGCTGGTGGGCGTTGCCGTCCTGACACCAATCGGCGTACTGCGGGACGCGCATGCCGGGGAAGTCGAAGTGATCCATCAACGCGTTGAGCTCGGCGTCGGGGAAGCCAAGATCCTCGGCAATGAAGGGGAGTTCGCCGAGGCGGTCGCCGATTGTCTCGAAGAAGTCGTAAGCGGGGCCGTCGCGCCACTCGCCTTCGGCGGGCGACTCGGCGTGCGTCGGGATCGCCCAGTACTCCAGAAAGCCCTGGAAGTGATCGAGTCGGGTTACGTCGACCTGCTCGAACAGCCGGTCGAGCCGGCGAGCCCACCAGTCGTAGTCGTTGTCGGCGAGTGTCCCCCAGTCGTACAGCGGGTTGCCCCACTTCTGGCCGTCATCGCCGCTGTTCGGTGGGACGCCAGCGACCGCCGTCGGTCGATTCTCGTCGTCGAGTTGGAACGCTTCGGGGCTGGCCCACACGTCCGCGCTGTCGAGGCCGACGTAGATCGGTACGTCGCCGACGAGTTTGATGCCGGCGTCCTCGGCGTCGGCTTTGAACGCATTCCACTGTTTGTCGAACCAGTATTGGACGAGGACGCGGTACTCGATCTCCTCGGCCAACCGTTCGCGGGCGTCGTCGAGGGCGTCGGGCTCGCGCGTACGGATCGGCTCGGGCCACTCGATCCACGACCCGCCGCCGTAGTCGGCTTTCAGCGCGCGAAACAGCGCGTAGTCCTCGACCCACGGTTCGTCATCGCGGAACGCATCAAGCGCCGCGCGATCAGACTCGGTTGCCGTCTCGCGGAATCGCTCGTGAGCCGTACGGAGCTTCTCGCGTTTGTAGTCGGCGACGCGTTCGTACTCGACGGCATGGGGGTCGAAGCCGGGAACCGGCTGAAGGTCGTCGTCGGTCAGCCAGCCGTCGGCGGCGAGGCGGTCGAGGCTAATGAGGAGTGGATTGCCCGCAAACGCCGAAAACGACTGGTACGGCGAGTTGCCGTGGGCCGCCGAGGTCGGCCCCAGCGGGCAGAACTGCCAGTAGGTCTGTTCGGCCGTCTCCAGAAATGAAAGGAACTCCCGCGCCCCGTCGCCGAGGTCGCCGATACCGTGTGGGCCCGGCAGCGACGTGAGATGCAGGAAGACACCGCTCGTGCGTTCGAATTCCATACACACACTGTCGGCGGCATCCGTGTCAAACGTTGTGGTCTTCGGCGGCCGCGGTGGCGACGAGCCTTGCTATCGATCTACGCCTCGTCGCTCATCGCGCCGAAGACGCCGTCGGCGTCGGCGGGTACGTCGAAGTCATGGAAGTGTTCGCCTTTCTCCTTCGAGAGGATGTTGAGCGCGGCCGCCGCGCCGTCACCGGCTGCGATGACCGCTTGCCACTCCTCGGCGCGAACCATCGCGCCGGTCGCGTAGGCGTTGTCGACGCTGGTCTCCATGTCGACGCCGACATCGACGACATCGCCGTCGAAGCCACAGCCCAGCGACTCCGCAAGGTCGCGGTTGGCGCCGGTCGCCAGTACGACGTAGTCGGACTCGTAGCTGCCGTCGTCGGTTTCGAGTTCGAAGCCGTCGTCGGTCTCGGTGACTGCGGTGACTTCCTCGCCCTGATGACGGTCGACGCCAAAGCTGTCGACCTGCCGGCGAGCGGTCTCCATGAACGCCGTTCCGTCCTGTGAGCCAACGCCGAGATAGTTGAAGAGATGGGCTTTGTGCATCCACGTCCCGTCGGTGTCGAAGACGCGGGTCTGGAGGCCGTTCTTTTGGGTAAACAGTGCGGCACTCAGGCCGGCGGGGCCGCCACCAACGATGCTGACGGTCGTGTCAGTTTCACTCATGTATTGCTGTGGGTGCGGGAGTGGTAAATAAACACAGGCGACATCGATGTCACTGGCAGGTGAGTTCTCGAAAAGTGTCGTGCGGCCGCCAACTGGCAGCCAGCGTGACAGTACCAAGCCGACCCGGGCAAGTCGGCTGGTGTTGCCTGTCGATCCGGGCAGGGTCGACAAGCATAACGCGGTCGTCCGGGCAGGGCGACCGACAGGATCGCCGGGTTGTCAGAGGCACTCCGGCAGTTACTGTATTAGTGGGGTATAGCTTTACATCACCGTCTGCACGAACGCGTCGCCGCGTGACGAACGTTTAAATATATCACGGTTGTTTATACCGGTATACGAGGTTCCCGCACGTCCACCAATGGTTGCCACTGATCCATCTGATGTGCTGTCGACACTTATTCAGCGGGAGTCGGTGTTGTACGCCGTCGATGTCGCTGGCTGTGAGAAGCGCGACATCGTTGAGGCGGTACCGCCCTCGCGCTCGACTGTCGACCGAAGCATCCGTGATCTCGAAGCTGCTGGGCTCGTAACCCGATCGCCGGACGGCTACCGGCGGACGCTCCTCGGTGAACTGTTGCTCTCGGAGTATTACCGATTCAAAGCCCAGACGGCCGAACTGCTCTCGGCGGGCGATGTGTTTGCTGAACTGCCGCCAACCCAGCAGATCGATCGGTCGATGCTCGATGATGCGACGATCATCACCGCCACGCAGGCGACGCCCCATCAGCCGATCTCCGCGCTTTGTGCGCTATTGGGTGAGGCCCAGTCGATCCGCATTCTCTGTCCAGCGGTGTTCCCACAGCTGATCGAAGCCTGCACGTTGGCGACCGACAACACGGAGACCGTCGAGATCGTGGTCACCGATTCGGTGGTGTCAGCACTTGTTGACACCTATCCCGACTCCCTGACTGCACTCCAGGAGGCCGGTGCCGATCTCCGCCTGCTCGATACAACGCCGTCCCACGGCCTTGTTGTCGTCGACCGCCCCATGGGATCGACGGCTGGCCTGCTGGTTATCGACGACAGTGGCGGCCGCGCGCTGATCCGCAACAGTGGCGACGACGCCGTCTCGTGGGCCACCAGCCGCCTTGATCACTGTCGCGGGGAGTCGACGCCCCTCCCGCTGGCCGACCTCGACGGCGAGGAGTCGGTGCTGCGGTAGGTGTTGCTCCCGGTCGGTGGTCGTGACAAGGGTGGGACTGGTGTGATCAACGCACCACTGTCTGACACCTGTCTGTCGACCACGAAATCTTATTATCGGTGCCCCCAACGGTAGGTGCATGGACGGGACTCCCCAGGAGATTACGACGCTCGTCGGCCGTGAGGTCTACTCAAACAATGGTGTGTTCGTCGGCGAGATCGAAGATGTACAGCTGAACTTGGATGCCGAATCGGTCACCAGCCTCGCGGTCGGCGAACTCAACGACGAGCTGTTTGCCGACACTGTCGGCCCCGGAAAGGGTGTGTTGATCCCCTATCGGTGGGTGCGAGCCGTCGGCGACGTTGTCCTCGTCAACAGTACGATCGAACGCCTCCAGGAGACCGACGACACCGACGAAGCCGTCGCCTAAGACCCGTTTGAATCGCTGCCCTCGACGCCTAGCTCCGCAAAGAGCTTCTTTCGAACCGCCTCTTCGGTCAACTCCAGCAGTGTCTCGCGGTTGTCCTCGCTGGTCTCGATGCCGGTGAAGATCCCCAGCGGCACCTCAACGCTGCCCTGTGTGGAGTGGCCGATAATGTCGCCGCTGTTTTCGAAGGCCCCCTCAAGGACGCTGCCGATATCGATCCGGATATCCTTCGAGCGAGCGGCGACGATGATCTTCTCGTCGACGATCCCGAAGACCGCGCTGGTGGTGATCCCTTCCAGATCCAACAGATACTGGGCAGCCTGCTCTAAGGCATCCCGATCGCGGATGAAGCCGGCTGTCGAAAACAGGTGACTGCCCTGTACCTCGCGGCTCTGGATCGCTTCGGCCAGTACATCCAGCGTCTCCGGCGACATCGACGGTGACTCGACCTGTTCGAGGGTGTCGTGGTTGGCGAAGGGGTGGAGGTAGGCGGCGGCGGTCAGATCCGCGGGCGTCGTATCTCGCTTGAAATCCAGCGTTTCCGCGCGAATCCCGTACAGCAGGGCGGTAGCGACCGTCTCGCTGGGGCCGAGATCGAACTCCTGGAGATATTTTGTGAGGATCGTCGACGTCGAAGAGAGGTTCGTCCGCACGTCGACGAAGGGGGCGTCGACCGCCTCGTCGGGTTCGTAGTGGTCGATGAGGATGTCGATCTCAAAGGCGGGGTCGTCGTCGCCGGATTTGACGTTGTCGACGAGGGCGATCCGATCGTACTCCTCGATCGGGGGCTCGTCGTCGCTGGCCAGCAGTTCGATCCCAAGCAGGTTGACAAACGCGCGGTTCTCCTGGTGGCCGATATCGCCCTCATACCGGATGTCGGCCTCGACGCCGAACTCGGCGGCGATCGCCTGCAGCGCGGTCGCACTGGCGATCGAATCGGGATCGGGGCTGTCTTGGGTGAGGATTGCCAGCCGGCCCTCAGTCGATTCGAGGATGTCGGCGAGCTGACGGGCCTTATACTGGAGTTCGCCGGATTCGAGGCTGCGCAGCGCGGAGTCGGCGATCACCTCCGAGGGGTTGACAACGACATCTGCCCCAAGCTCGCTGAGCTCGTCTTGACTGACGGGATCGGAGGCTCGGACGACGATGTACTGATCGCCGCCGGCTTCGCGGATCGCCGCGACCGCCGCCTTGTTGGCCTCGATATCGGAGGCCAACACCAGCAGGATGTCGCGGTCGGCGACCGCCTCGGCGACCGAGGGCTCGCTGATGTCCTGTACCGTCGCGTTGAGATCCTGATCGCGCAGGGCCTCAACCCGGTCGGCGTCCTTATCGAGGATGAGCACGTCGTTGTCCGCCTCGGCGAGATCCTCGGCGACGGCGTGGCCGACGCTGCCACAGCCAAGGATCGCGTAGGTCGACCGTGAGGAGCCGGTCACACCAGGGCTCATGGATATTGTGAGACAGCGGCGGTGACCACTTAATGTCGTTTGTTTTGCCACGGCCGCCACAGCGGCCGCCAACGCGACCGAGACCGTACCTTAGCCCGCGAGTGGAAATTTGCCTCCGACGATCGAACCAGGACAAGGGGCTCCCGGCTACTGGCCCCGAAAGGAAACCCCTTTTACCACGACACAGATATCACATAGTGAGGGCTGGTAGCTCAGTTTGGTAGAGCGACGGACTCTTAATCCGTCGGTCGCGTGTTCGAATCGCGTCCAGCCCGCTTCCTTCGTTTTCTTGAACACGGGGATGTTCAACTAATTGTGAGCCGAAGTCCTGTTCTTCAATAGCCGGTCACAAAAAAAGCGGAGCCGATGCCTATTTGAATATATAATTTGTAGTGTATGTCGTGTCGGACAACAATTATCACCGTCGCACTGCAATCACTCGACTCTCCGTTTCGGAGAGTGATGAGCAGTTGCTCCAGCAAACGGTTGCTGAATACAAACGGGGGTGTCAGATTGCCGTCGATATGGCGTGGGAACGCTGTCGCTCCAAGTCCGACATTCAAAATCTCGCTTACGACGAGGTACTTGCGAACACCGAGTTAGGGAGCCAACACGCGATTCTCGCATGCCATCAAGCCGCTGCAAATATCAAGAGCTGTATCACCCGGCGACAGGACGGCAAAAAAGCCAGCAAACCGACCTATACCACACCGACAGTCACCTACGACAGTCGGACGATGACGTTGTTTACTGATCGACAACAGGTGTCTCTCACTACACATGGCGATTTCTCCCGTGTTCGTGCTGATCTAGTGTTACCGGAAGACTCGGATGGCTATCAGCATCAGTATCTCGACGATGATGCGTGGGAACCGACTGAATCGACGCTCCACTATCGAGATGGTGAGTGGTATCTCCATCTTGGATTCCGAAAACCGGTAGCCGACGACACGACCGAGTACGGAACGGTACTTGGCGTTGACCTCGGTGTCGATCAGGTCGCCGTCACCAGCACGGCGCGGTTCTTTTCGGCTGGTGAACTGAACCACGAGCGGCGTGAGTATGAGCGTGTTCGTGGTGGACTCCAAGAGACAGGCACACAGAACGCTCATCGAACCCTGCAAGAGGTGAGTGGCCGCGAAGACGAATACGTGAAACACGTTCTCCACAGTGTCGCCAACGGGATCGTCGCAGAAGCCCGCGAGTACGGGTGCGCAACGATTGTCTTTGAGGAGTTAGACGGTATTCGTGATCGGTTACCAGACTCTTTGTGGCACTCCGTGTGGGCGTTTAACCGTCTCACCGACTACGTGGAATACAAAGCGGCTGTTCACGGAATTGACGTGGTTGAGACGAATCCACGGAACACGTCGAAACGCTGTGCCGAGTGTGGGTTTGTCGCTGATGCGAACCGACCTACCCGTGAGACGTTTGAGTGCCAGCAATGCGGCAACCGAAATCATGCGGACTACAATGCGGCGAAGAACGTCGCTGATGTGTATCTCCGACGCGAGCAACAGTCTTCGGGTCGGAGGGGCATCGGTCAATATGCCCTGAAGTCTGGGGTCGTGACGCCGAACCGGGGATACACCCCGTATTCCGCGATGGAGGCAGAGGCCGAGTCCACAGACAAGCCTCACCCTCACCGAGCGAACCCCTCGGGGTGAGCGAGATAGGGGAGGTTGTTGACATCGCGCTCAGCCCGTTTTCCTGCGTCGTCGATTCCTCATCCAAACGAATCGGAGTAATTTCTATATGTCAAGTGATCATACGTCAATCCATGGCCGCTGGCGAAACAATCGTGACTGACTCAGGGCAAGTCATGATTCCAGCCGACATTCGCAAGCAACTCGGTATCGAATCGGGTGATCTGCTCCGCTGGAAAGCGGCCGACGATGGAACACCTTCTGTCGAGGTCGTCACACAGCAATACGGCGCGTTTGATGACTTCGAACCGGTTTCAATGGGTGGTACCGGAACTGAAACCCACGACGTTGCTGGCAACGAGAACGATCCGAGACCCAGCGAGGACGCGTAGGGTAAGTGTGGAATGGATCTCCGTCACCCGCTTCCGCCATGTTCAAGCCGACGCGGACTGACAGCCCGGTAATGACACGCACCGTCTGGATCAAAGCCGACGATGATGTCGGCGACTGGGAGACGCGCAAACAACGGATCACGACCGCC
>Ga0209917_1000510_pt1 | contig 16261 bp, 16 predicted proteins | sample SalPon2_C_H2O_MG_FD_185710 | JGI IMG/M metagenome (GOLD analysis project Ga0209917, IMG submission 185710) | Salt pond water microbial communities from South San Francisco under conditions of wetland restoration - Salt Pond MetaG R2_C_H2O_MG... | ecosystem: Environmental > Aquatic > Non-marine... | reverse complement strand
TTGATCAGACATTACATTACCCGTCTTCCAATCAACTATAGTATCGTTAGACATAACAAGGTCAGAGTAACCAACCCACTCAATATTTTGAAATTGGTTATCTTGCATAGTCCAACGTTCTTCTATATCTTTGATTCCGGGAATATCGGCAAGGAAACGAGAAGCCGTCTCAAGGCACGTCTGAGCCTGTTCTTCAAATTCCGACCTATCATACGGATACTCAGAATGAAGTTGCTCTGCTTCGTCTCTGAGTAGTTCTAAGACCACATCCTCGTTCCCTTGGACTCCATGCTCGTTTAGGATGTTTTCAATGCTTTCGTGAACAACGTTTCCAAGATAGATGTGGTCCGACTCTTCTTGTTCAATATCGACCCTATCCACATACTTATATTGGAACATTCGGTGGCACCTGTTCCATTTATTAATAGCAGATGCCGAAAGATGCTCAATCATCATCAACCTCAAACTCATGGTAAGCTTCGACCCATCCCTTGTATCCACGCTTTTGAGATTCAGCACTAAGGAAACCAAACATAACAACATTATCTTTATCTTCCAAAGGCCACGGGTCAGATACCATATACAAGTCTAACAAAACACGGAACGCTTCATCTGATATTTTATCCCTTTCTGAAAGAGGTTTATTGTTACTCATGTATCACACCTTGCACAGTACAAATCATTTGTTTTTTCATTCATAAACATCTTTTGCTTACAAGACGGACATAGGTTTGAAACAAATGTCCTTTCACCGGTATGTTTGTGTATGAGTACAAAGTCATTTCTTTCTCTATCTTCTTCTACTCGATAGTTTTCGGGATCATAAGGTAGTCCGGTTTCTTCAATTACAGCCTCTTCCCAAATATCTCGCATGGTTTATCTTATTCGTAGTTTGGAATCGAAGCGTTACGAGCAACCGGAATTTGTGCCAAGAAGCTACCCAACTGAACGTGCGGGTTAGAACCTTCCTGAATGTTACGCTCTGTTTCACCCAACCGACTAATCATGTACCACCGAACATCATCTTCTATAGTATCGTTGTACTTGATTGCGTTCATCAAAGAAGACGCAAACTTAGAGTAGTCAGTAACTTCGGGAACAATATCATAGATGAGTGTTTCTTGCGCTTCTTCCATATTGGCACTTGCAGCGTTTTCGATCATCTCATCAATCTTGTCTTGTGGGACAGTCTGTGAAACAACATCAATAATATCGGTTGTTAACACTCTTTCATCGACAGAGGTTTGTAGAGTATGAACAGCCCGGCGAGCATCACCGGAAGTATAATCTACAATAGAATCAATTGCTTCATCCTCATACTCAACATTTGCCTTTTCGCAAATCCGTTCAAGGAGTTGTTTTACCTGATGGTTATCAAGCCGTTTGAACGGGAGTGAAATACACCGTGACTGAATCGGGTCAATTAGTTTGTTTGGGTAGTTACAAGAAAGGATGAAGCGGGTATTATCCGCATACTGTTCCATGATCCTCCGGAGTGCTGCCTGAGCGTCTTTTGTGAGGGAGTCAGCTTCATCAAGGTATATAATCTTGTAACCAAAGTCTCCCGCCGGGGATTGCTTCGCAAGAGACTTGATCCGGTCACGAACAACATCTATACCACGTTCATCACTTGCGTTCATTTCGATCAAGTTAGAGGACCATCTATCCCCGTACTTGTCCTTAGCAAAAGCAACAGCAGTTGCCGTCTTCCCCGTACCGGCGGGTCCGTGAAGGAGAAGGTTAGGCATCGAATCATCATCTACCCAATCCTGAAGCCGGGCAATCGTCTTGTCGTGTCCGATAACTTCTGTGAGCGATTCAGGACGAAACCGTTCAACCCAAACCTCGTTTTGAATCATTCACTCTTTGATTGCCTCTCCGTCTTTATAAGACTTACCTCTCGTACTAACATCGTCCGAATCAATAATATGCTGAAAATCAATCATCATAGTCCACGGACGTTTTTCTTCACCAGAATATAAGTCTGAGCGTTCATTGTTAATCCATTCTCTATCACGAACAGCCGCTTCTTCAGACTGATAGATTCCAAGAAGCTCCCCACGGGGATAAATGTCTAACTCACCATACGGGTCTTCTTCGCCCTCAACATCTTTGTTTGGAATCTTCCACAAACAGACAACCTTTGACATAGTTTACAGCTTATTCTTAAACTTGGAGGGTTATAAATACTTCGTTTGTAAAAATTAGCCCGTCAGTCCACAGGAAGAAACCCCAAAAACCCCTGCTTCATCCATATAGCATCAGTATAACGCTACCAGGGTTGATTTTCGCGTTAGTGACCAGATGCAGGCTATTGTAAACTTATATCTAAAAATACTTAAAACTTTCGTGAGTTTAGTTTAAAATTTCGCCTCACCGGAGGTCCAAGAATAAGTTTCACAACTCTCAGGGTCGTCTGTTCTTGTACAAAACCCACGCTTCATCATAGTGCTACAAGAATATTCAGAATATCTTTTCTTTTTAGCTTGCTTGACAAACTTTCTCGTTAAGTCAGACTTGAAATCAACCCAATTCAACCCCCTCGCAACTTCAACTATCTCATTCACGGAGAAGCCAGCATTAAGCATATGAATAGCAAAGTTGAGACGAATATGGTGGTCGGGATTACTTTGCTTTATTCTTTCTCGCACACAAGGCATATGTATAGCGTTATCTACGATCATCTCTGCATATGAGTCAACCTCAGAGCTAATGTCCCGGCTTTCAACTTCTTTCACAGGTGCATTTTCCAAGTCAGTCTTCTCATAGTCTTCATATAAATTCATACTTGGCCTGTTACCCATGTCGTACTTTTCGGAATAATCTATTTTACGTGGGGAAGTAGATTCTTTAAACACTTCATCCAACGTCATACAAAGTACATCAGACGTAGTTAGCGGGATGGTCCAAACACCGCAAGAAACAGCTTCACCGTTTTCTGTATCTATCCTTTGTGCGTTTGGAACACGTAGAATCCTCCTAACATCAGTAATTACTTTCCTATCGTGTGTATCCAAGTCACATTCATCAACCAGCATATTAGATGTAGAAACTTTCTTACGGACAGGGTTAACCTCTTCTTGGTAGAGAAGATATGTGTGAAAACCAAGACCCGAGAAAACTGTAAGTGTCGGTATCCCTTCCTCATCTGCATATTGAACAATGCTTTCTACGTCTTCCCAAACAGAACCAAGAACGTGATGTAGAAGGTCAGAATCCTCTCTCATTCGCTGTATTTTCATCCTATCAGAAGAGACGTTAGAAAAAGCAGAGTCTTTTTTGGCACTATCAAAATCAAAGAAAATAGAAGAGAGAACAGGACGCATATCAGAACGGAAACGACAAGTAGAACAGTAAACGTTTTTGTCGGGTCTGACTTTTTTGAAAAAGGAGTCAAATGACTTTTCAGAGTGTATATAAAACTGCCTCATTTCTCCGTTCTTTGAAGCGGCTACTGAACGAGGAAACCCATTGTATAGAATCTGTGAGGCAGTATCCATCCTTACTCCACGATACAAGATTAGAGGGTAAAAGGGTTACGCAGTCGGGAGAAGAGCGTAACGACAAGTCATACCGGACTCATCGTAAACAACAGACAGAGGATGATCCTGTTCAGTCATAACCTCCACAGTCCCATCAATAGACCCGAATAGCTCTGCAAAGCCGCGAGAATACGTATTCGATACATCCGGCCCATCAACAGAGTGTGCGTTTAGAGCGCCCGTGAGAGTGTTACGTTGGTTCTCATCAGTTGCCTCAAGCACAAGTTCTCCATCTTCAATAGTAACCGGGTAACTATTGAGGGAAAATTCATCAAACTCCTTTGCACGAACGATACGGTTCAATTCAGACGTATCAACGGTGAAGTCAGTAGTCATAGGCTCACCACTACTCTGCTTAGTCCACCTATCACGTTCATCGTACAACTGAGTAACGGAGAGTAACATAGACTCAAGGTAACTGTTACTCGTTGGAATATAGATGGTAGCAGTAAGCTCTCCATCTAGCTCCATCACAGAGGAAAGCCTATCATCACCATTTCCGAAGAACGAAACAGTAACACTTTCACCACCAACGAAATCGAGATACTGTCTCATCTCTTCAGCATCAATAATAGCCTCTGTACCAGCATCCTCATCGACATCATCACTTAGCGTAAGATCGTTTAGGAATTCTTCTCGGAACGTACAGTAAGAAGTAATCGACTCTCCGGCATTAGCAATGCTACGAATCCCACCACCAAAGATGTTCAAGTAAACCTCTTTGTACCTATCTTCAAGTGGGGCGGTGGCATGATTGATAAGCTTGTAAACGTCGCCCGTATCAACGGTAAACGACGCTCGGTGTTCTAAATCTTCAGTCATTATTGTTCGGGCTTGTAAAGGTCGTATTTGTTACCATCTTGATGCACAACCTCAACTACACCGTCTTCCAACTTATCCTTTACGGATACAACATCATCTTCATCTGAGTTGATATCGTGAAACTCAACGGTCGCAAACTTGACCATAATTCGGTTTTTGTTATTCATGAATCTCCATTGTATTTCCTTCAGTAAAGTTTAGCTCATACGGTACCTCAATTTCGGAACGTAGCTCAAGTTCCGAATCCACACCGCTCGCTTCTGCCTGTTCAATTGCCTCTGTGATTTCTTTGTGTTTCTCAAACGTGGGGCGCGTAAGACCGAGATACTTGAATCTGTTTCGACCACTCTTCCGTTGGAAACCGGTAGGAACACCTTCTTCATCGAGTTGAAGTTGGATGATATCGTTTACCTTGTACTTGTTGTTAGTTTCGCCTGCCGGTTTAACAGGAGTCTTTTCAAGACCCTCCTGAATCTTAGCCCCAACATCATCCTTCTGCATTTCGGTCCAACAGACGTGGAAATCACATTCCTCAATGGGTTTCCGGAACGTCTCATTGTGATAGTCCTTGATTTTACCCCAATCCTGAAGATCCATATTAGCATCCTCAGGAGCAGTATTGGGGTAGTAATCATCAATGTATTTGTACTGTGACCACTCCCACATCACAGACATACTATCAATGACAAGCGTACCGGTGTCCCCCGTCTCTGCTTCCCATTGTTCAAGCACATCAAGTGCTTGTTCAACTGCTTCACAAGCTTCGGTGAAAGACTTAGGTTGCCAAATCTTGACTTGTTTATCAGAGAACTTGGAAGCAATATCCTCTGCTTTGTTCTCTGTATCAACAAGCATGATTGGCTCAGGCATGGTATATGCAAAGTGTGTCTTACCCATACCTTCACCGCCCCAAATCATCATCTTCCACGTATGCTCCTTATTAGCGGCATCAGACACATCCATAGCATTTGGAGCTAGACGGTCAAGGTCTAATGCCGATGAACTACCATCATTTTCTGTCTCCGGAACAGAGTCGGTATCAGTTTCGGAAGGATCATCAGTCCCCATAGATTCGATATCAGGAACTTCATCTTCCACCTCATCTAGTTCTTCCTCTGCTTCTAGCTCATCAATACGTTCCCGGTATTTCTCACAAACCGACTTCCGGGAATCGGACTCATGCGCTTGTTCAAGCAAGTCAACATCTTCAACACCATCAATCTCATCGACAATCTCGGTGGGGCTTAGAGTTTCAAGTTCATTACTCTCTACAGCCTCTTCAAACGAAAGCTCATCATCAGCCTCTTGCGCTTTATCTGACCATCCCATGTTTAAATCTCCATTCGGTCGGCGTCGGTTTCAACTTCTTCATCCGAATCAGAAGAACCCGTGGTGTCAACTGTTCCATCAAAGTCTTGGGCAAAGATGGGATTGACAGCAACGGCGTTCATCTGAATCTGCCCATCATCATTCTGCGTGACAGTACCGAAGAATTCACACACAGAACCATTACCGTACTCCATCATTTCAGGATCAGTCCAACACGTTAGGCCGGGAGTACGTGACTCTTCATCATAGATGGGCGAATCGGCAATGTCTTCATCATCGAAGACAGTTTCATCACGAAGTGTGTAGATGCCAAAGTCATTACTCTTGTAGGCATCGTAGATATCAGCCTCAATCATCTTCAGATCAACTCCAAAGTCAACAGGATACTCATCCCCGTTATCGCTAACTTCCGTCGCACTCATGTTATCAGCAATGTTCTCGATTTTAAACTCCGGGATAACATTCCGAATTTCAGAAACCATAGCATCACGGTTCGGCGGTTCCTGAACGGAAACTTCAGTACCGGAAGAGGAATTCAGCACAAGATGCCGTTCGATATCAGATTCCGAAACCGAGAATTCTCCGGTAACGATGTTACCCATTTCAGAGAACACATCGTACACAAACGGAATCTCGATTCCATCTTCCTCATCGAAGAGGATAACAGAGACGTGCGGCTGTTCTTCCTTCTCAACAAGACCGTATGCAACGAGAACATCATGCTCGCCCACAACGTTCCCGTTATCATCGTACTTATTCCAACTCCGGACACCGCCATGCCCGATGGTTAGAACTTCAATCTCCTCGGTTGGCATCCGGCTATCAGCAACCTCGGAAGACCGAGTAAAGCGAAGAGCAATACTTTCCATTTTCTCATCGGAAAGTCCACTTGTGCTACTCTGAACCTCTTCAAGATTCTCTTCATACTTCTCTTCGATTACTTCAAACTCAACTTCAAAGTCTTCTGCAAGCGACTCAAGCTCATCACGGGTTTCGTCCATCATACACCCCCAACTCAGGGATGGTTAGGTATAAGTCCTTTGGATGAAACCAATCGAAGAATTTTTACGTTTTCAGCGGTTAGAGAGTGTATGGCTGAAGAAATAGGTGATATTGATGGCATCGGTAGCACAACCGAAGAGAAAATCAAAGAAAAAGGTATTGATTCGATAGACGACTTGGCACAAGCAAGCGTAGAAGAGATTACAGGCAGCGGTATCAGCGAAAGTCGTGCTAAGGACTTTATTAACAAGGCGAAACAAAATGCTGTGATAATTCAGTCGGGTACAGAAGTTGAGGAAGAATACAGGCAATACACTACCGTTTCTACGGGTATAGAATCGCTTGATGAGGCAATGGAAGGTGGGTGGGAAGAAGAAGCTGTAGTCTCCCTGTGGGGTGAATCAGGTTGTGGGAAAACGCAGCTAGCAATGAAAGCTCTTGTTGAGGCTGTGAAGCAAACGGGTAAGCCGGGAATCTACATTGAGACAGAGAAAAACCGATTCCGACCCCAACGTATCCGCGACTTGTCGGACGGTGATGATAAAATTCTTTCTAATATTCACCGTGTCAAGGCATATGGTGTAGATATGCAGTACAATTCTTACCAAAAGGTAATTGATTCCTTTGATGAAGCTAGTATTGTTGTAGTTGATTCCCTAACAGCACGTATTCGTCTGTCTGATGAGTTTAGTGATCGTTCTACACTTAGCCAACGTTCTTCCTTATTGGGTAAACACTTAGAAAAAATTGAAGATATAGGTGAATGTCTTAACTGTCCTGTTCTATTTACTAACCAAGCTTACCAAAACCCTGATTCTTACGGTAAAAATGTAATACAGTATGGTGGTGCCCTAATTAGACATACTGCTCAGTTCTTTGTTCATATGTCTTCTAAAGGTGATATCCATGAAGCAGAAGTACAACAACATCCATCTACAGGTGACACTAGTTGTATGATAGATATACAAGAGAATGATGTTGTAGACGTTTCCTAAATTTATATTCTTTTTATAGTTTGTCTTCTCTATACTAGCTAGGTAAACATAGAATAAGATAGTCTAAGTTATGATAGTCTAAACTATTATAGTCTATTTAGTATATAGTATAATACTTACTACTAGTTTACAAACGTTTATGAGAAGTATGTATATTAGTCCCCGGTTTATGGGAATAGATTGTCTAGTAAACAAGGTACTATACTAGAGGAATATATCATACTATAACTAGAACAATAATAAACTAATAGACCGCCCCGCAAACAGCACAGCAACAGCTAGGAGATGTATAGTATATAAGAATTACGAATAAAGAATACTCGTTTTTAAACTTAGTAAGGGAAAGATTTTTATGTAGACAGTTATAAATGGTCATATGCCTGAACCAACTCCGAAACAAAAGGAAGTTTTGGAACTTCTGCCTAATACACGGGAATATATTGCGGAAGAACTAAATATTTCTCGCCGGGCTACTAGATACCGGATGAACGCATTAGAGAAAAAAGGATATGAAGTTGAAAGGGATTCTGATGGAGTTTGGAGTCTGAAGGGAATGAGTGAGATAGAAGAAGATAATACCCGTTCTGAAGAAGAAACTAAACCACGTAGGGAAGATGTGTATGATAAGGCACAAAACGTTAAAGATACTCACAATGCGCTAACAAAACTTGAGAAAGAAGTTAAAGAAGCACTTTCTAATACTAACCCTGTTCTAAATGTCTATGACCGTACTGACGGTAACTCTACTCTTGTTTTGCCTCATAGTGATTCTCACGTTGGGGCTGTCATTAAAGACCGTCCCGGTGTTGATTACTACTCTGCTGAAGAAGCGCGTGGAGCGATACGAGAGTATTTTGATAGAGCAATCAACCATGCGTTAGACCGTGGTGATGTTGAGGACGTTGTGTTGATTATGAACGGGGATCATTTAGACGGCGAAGGAATTTTCCCCGGACAGAGACACGAACAAGACGATAACCTCCGTGATCAGCTTCGGAAGGCGGGGAACACGTACATCGAACAGATTTTGAAACTTTCCCGTGAATTTGAGTCTGTAGAGGTTTACTGTGTTCCCGGTAATCATGGGAATATTGACAAGGATAGTACGACAAATGCTGATCTGATGTTGTTTGACTTTATAGAAACCGCATTAGACTATTCTTCCGCTGATAACATTCGTATGGAAAAGGCTAATGCAGCGGGATACAAGACTTTTCATATTCGGGGTTGGAAATACTTCACACGTCATGGTGAGAATTATTTAAAGCACGTTGGTACTTCAAGTGGTATTCGGCGTGTTCTTCAATGGTATGCTAAAGAAAATGGATTTGATGTTGGACTCCGTTCCCACTACCACTCTGTAAAGCTTGAGACTGTTGCTGATGAAGTTCCTATTGTTATGACAGGGACTACAGCGCCTCCTTCTACATTCGCTGAATCAAAGGGGGAAGATGGTGGTGAAACTGCTACATTTTGGTACACTACTGATGAAAGTGCGATTGATTCCTTCCAACACATCAGAATAAACGAGGATTAGTGTTCATTTGACCACAATAAACCAAAAGACTTATAAACCCCCGGCTATTAGTAAGGGTAAGAAGTAAACAATCGCTGTGTTCGCAGAACCTCACCGGGACGGACGTAACAGGGTGAAACCCCGGAGAGAAGTGAACAGTCATTTCTATGTATGTTTGAAGAGTCAATTTACGAAGAAGAAATAGAACAGAATAACGAAATCTGCTCAAATTGTTTTCGGCGTATCAAGTTTAGTATTGAACCACCCGAACGGATTCCTTCTTTCGTTTCGGATGTTCAAGAATATGAACCACACGCTGAGTCCGTTTGGGTTGAAGAAAATAAGCAAGTAGAAGGGAAGGCTGATGCAGGAAGACCGAATGTAAAACGGACAGCCTGTAAGTGTGGTTGTGTTTCCGCTTACACTAAGGTTGATCGTCCTGTGAAAGATTATCAGAAGTATTCTGAACGGATTATTGAAAGGCTCTATGAAGAAGGTTACACGGTAAATGAGTCTCAATTCCTCGACTGTGTTCATTCTTTGAAATCCGACCCCGATTATCAGCATAAACCAGAAGCAATCTTTAACGAAGCAACTGAGTTTTCAACATGACTAATAAGAAATGTGGTAAAAGTCTTACGACGAAAGATGGGAAGTGTACCCGTGATGCCACATTTCCTGATGAGCGGTGTAAGCAACACACCGTTTACGATACAGACGAGTGGAAGCCGAACTACGAGCATGGACTTTATATGGAGCGTTCGGGATACTATGAGAACCTTCCCGAACAAGACAAGAATTGGATTGATTCTATTGTCCAATCGTTTGTAGAACAGGCCCCGTGGAGTGCTGATAATCTCGCAAATCTCAACAAGTTACGAGAAGCTGTCGTTGATATGCACAAGAAGCGACGTGCTGATGAATATATCCATGAACGTGGAATGGCCCAAACAAATACTGACGGATTTCACGAACAGTATGGACCGATTGAAAATCAAAAGGAAAACGTTCTTCACATCACAGCTTCTCGGCTATCAAAAGATTCGCTTCGTGTATTGAAGGATTTGAATTGTCTCCCGGACGAGGATAACAGTAGCAACGATCAACCGGATTCGTTAATTGACCAATTCTCTGATTTTGACTGATTATGGATATACCCGATGAAGCAAAAAGGGTTATTAGAGATAACCCATCTGAGTTTGTTAATCGGGTATTAGGTGTAGAACCATACGCATATCAGAAAGACTTTCTCAATCATTCCTCAAACCGGAAACTCTTGGTTGGTGGTCGGCAGATTGGTAAGACCACGATGCTTTCGTGGTTAGCTATTCACCGTTTCGTTACTCAAAAGGACACTAACGTTCTTATTATTGCACCTACGCAACGGCAGGTTTGGAATTTTCTTGAGAAGCTAAAGTCCGAAATCTCTGAATGGCTCGATAATCCTGATCAGTACGGGATTGAATACGAGAGTAAATCTGAAATCCGTGCATCTAACGGGAGTAAGATTTTTGGACTCCCTGCTGCTGGTAAAGGTGACACAATCCGTGGTTTTACGGTTGATACTGTCATTGTTGATGAAGCAGCCTTCATTGATGATGAGATATATACTTCTGTCCTTCGTCCCATGCTGTTTACTACGGAAGGTGAGTTTATCCTTTCTGGTACTCCGTGGGGTAAAGAAGGATACTTTTATAAGAAGTATGAAGAGGCTGATGATCCTGAAGTTGATTCCCCGTGGCAAACGTGGCAAATTGCCACAATGGAAAATCCCGACGTTGGGCCTGAACAAATTAAAGAATCTCGTCGTGAGTTAACCCCTAATGAGTACGACAGAGAGATTCTTGGTGAGTTTGCCGATAAGAAGAACGCCTTCTTCAAAAACGCTACAATTAACCGTTGTTTAGAATGGACAGGGAATTACAGGCAAGACGTTGTTTACCCCCCACAGGACACAAGAAATTGTTATATGGGCGTTGACGTTGCTTCTGGTGGTGATGCAAGAGCTATCTTCACCTCTGTAGATGTTGAGGGTAACGTCTTTGAGGTAAAGAAAGAGACTAAGTGTGAATTGCCTGAGGTGGAGGGAATCATCAGAAACAAAATCAACTCTGATGATAGGAATTACATTAAAGTCTTGATTGAAGAAAACGGCTTGGGTGAAGGTCCGGTTAACAACCTTGAGAGAGAATTTAGTTGTGTTCAAGGTTTCCGAACAACTATCAGGAGCAAGGAGTCTATTTATACTGAATTTAAGAACGAAATGCAATCTGGTAAGGTTTTCTTACCGGATATCCGAGAATATAAAAAGGAACTTCGTTCTATTGAGTATGAGTTAACTTCCGGTGGTAATCAGAAGATATACGCGCCCGGACGTAAAAACGACGACTTTGCTGACTCTATTGCGCTTGCTTTTGCCGCTAAGAGCGACAAAAATCACGTTGAAAGACAAGCTCACGGTTATACGCCTCAGAGTAGTAGTACACGGTCACAGAATATTAAGAATAATGGAATGAGATTTACTTTTAATTAACTATGGGAATTTGGGAAGAACTACGAGAAAGAGCATCGGTTGTTGTAGAGGAATTAGGAACACCGGCAGGTGAACCCGATGCTCGTTCGATTGATCAAAGAGTTGCTACTGTTCGTAGTTCTACCACCGAAAAGCACCGTCTTGACCGACAAACGCTTGAAAGGTATTGGGAGCTTTATACGAACGTTCCCATCGTTCGTGAACCAATCCGTTCCTTTAGCGGTGAGGTTATGGAACCGGGCTACTACGTCGATGCAGAAAATGAAGAGCTAAAGGAAGAACTTGAGGATTGGTTAGAAGCTTGTGCCATTATTTCTGGTGAGTCTGATCAAGACTTTGGTGAGTTAGCTCGCAAATCTATTATTCAGAGAGAGGTAAAAGGTACCTGTCTTATTGAGAAGGTATATACTGAAGAGGACGATGATGTTATTTATGGTTTCAAGCTTATGAAGCCTGAAACCGTGCGTGCGTTTACGTATCCCGGACAGTCTGTTCTTCTTGACCCCGAAGATGAGGAATTGGCTGAAAAGGCCGGAGATACTAAAACACGCAACTTTGATGCCCGTTGGTCTGATTATACACTTAAACTTACTGATAAAAGAGAGCCAGCGGCATACGTCCAGTACGATGAGGAGCTAACCAGTAATATTGACCGGCAGTACCAGATTCCGTTCCGTCGTGATGATATTATTAAAATGACACGGGACGAGGATGTTGGTGAAATTTTTGGTACCTCTCGTCTTGCCGCTGCTGAGAACCGTATAGAAAGTCTTCTAAAGAAACTCGATGATAACGACAAGGCTATTGAGTCGTTAGCTCACCCATTCCAACTTTTTCAATTCGGTTCTGAAGATGATGTTTGGGAACCGTCGAAGATTGACTCCTTTATGAACGCCCACCGGGATGATGATTTTGAACCCGGAATGAAGCAGGGTGTTCAAGGTGATGTTTCGGTTGAAACTGTTTCCGGAGAGGTAGCTGAAATCGAAGAATTCCTTCAGTTTGATATTAATTGGATTATTTCTGAAATGCCTCTCCCCAAGTATGCTCTTGGTGGTTTTGAGGAAAACGTTAATCAATTTGTCTCACGATCTCAGGAAACAAGAATTGAAAAGCAGATTTCTGAAGCACGGAGAGAACTTCAGGACAAGTTTACTTCTGTTCTTCAGGATAAAGCACAAGAGTTAGGTTACTCTAAAGATGATGTAAATGGTCTTGTTATTGGTGAAGACCCTCAAGACTTAGGAATTCAAGAAGTTAAGGATCGGATGGAGGAAGAAGAAAAGAATAATACAGGTGAGAGTGGTACTGATTTCACCCGACCACCTGCTTCATCTGAAGATTCTCGCGTTGAAGAGAATACACTTTCTTATTTTGATGATGCTTCCGTAGAGGAATTACAAGCTGCTGATGTAGAAATTTCTCCCGATACCCCACAAGAAGAGCTTTCGCAGATTGCTGAGAACACGCTTAGGTTTGTTCGGGATAGGCTTATTGGCAAGTTGGAAGAACACAAGAGAAACAAGCCTGAAAGGGCAATTGCCTCCCTGTCTTCCGGGTATGAACGGATTATAGAGCAAGAGACAAACCGTATGTTTGCGGGTTCGGGACAAAATGACTTTGAGGAGTTGTTTGAGTCATTTACTGAGGAAACTGTTTCTGAAGTAGCAGAGCTTTCGGAAGATGGTGTTGTTACAAACGCTTCTGATTACGAACTTTCCCGTATATACAGAAAAAACTTCCTTGATAGTGTAGAACAAGCTGCTGGTGAAATCTCACGGGACGTTCTTCAGTACACGCGAAGAACCCTTCCGCAAGGTGGGAGTATTGAGGAAGTTAAGGAGAGAATTCTTGATAAATATACGGAAGAAAAACTTTCCAACCGTGCTGAGTTGATATCCTACATGGAGAAACACGATGCAGAGCAAACCTTACACCTGAGTAAGTACAAGGATGCAGAAGATATCATTGGTTTCCGTGTAGTGAATGATTCTGATAGTAAGGCATCTATCTGTGAAGAGTTAGAAGGGAAGGAAGCTTATTTTGATTCTGAAGAGTCTATTCAAGAACAACTATCTTCTACTGTTTCTCAGGAAAGTACACATACAGGATTTTCACCTCTCCCCCCGACTCCACCGTACCATTTCCGTTGTGATAGCGAGATAGAACCTATTTATGAGGAATAACTATGACTGTACAAACAAAAAGCACTAATTCTGGATATATTTCCCCCAAGCAAAATAGTAACTTGGGTGATGGCCTTTATCCTGTTCATGGTATAGCTATTGGAGAAGGGGATGTTACTGTCGGTCATCTTTCTGAGGAACGGAAGAAGTGGACACAAGAAGCCTTACAAGGTACAGGTCGCTATCTTGTAGGTAAACATATTGTCGTAAACCATCAGAATAAGGACGCTTATGATGTAATCGGTGAGGTTACAAAAGCTGCTTACAAGCCCGGAGTTGGACTCATTTATCAAGGTCATATTGATGATGAGGAAATCGCTTCTAAGATTCAAAATGGTTGGCTTGATGTAAGTCTTCGTATTCTTCACTCTGATAATTTTGAAGAAAACGATGAGGGGACGAAAGTTATTAATGAAGTTTTAGGGTATGATAACTTATCTGTTGTTCGTAAAGGTGCTGCTCCTTCCAACACAATCAATCCCGGAGAGCATGATGAATTGAGTGTTGCTGAGTTAGCTGAGTTTACAGATGAACTTGCGACAGACAAGGAGTGGAGGGAAGGAGATTATGTCCAATGGGGTTCCTCTGGTGATAGGAACGCAAAGGGTAGAGTGATTGATTGGACTGATGATGGAACGTTTTCTGATAGGATTGACGGTGATCAGTCAATTGACGGTACAGAAGAAGACCCTGCTGCTTTAATCAATGTCTATCAACCAACCGATGAAGGTTGGGAAGAAGGAGACACTACTGTAGCTCATAGATTCTCTACACTAAATGAGTGGAATCCCGATAGTATTGTCTCTGAGAATCAGCAAAACTACATAGACTATATGTTTGAGAGTCCTGAGGCGGCTCAGGGCAGGGCAGAAGCAATGGCTTGTGATGTGGACTATCATGAGCATGAGATTGATGGTGAAAAGGTCTATATGCCTTGTGAGTCTCATGCAGAGTTTGAAAAAGCTCTTGTTCAGTCTGAAAAGTCTGAAATGGAAGAGCTTCAAATCTCTGAGGCTCGTATGCCTTCCTTTGAAGGGACAGAAGAGAAATCTTGGGGTGATATTCCTGCTGATACGCTTAGTTACTTTACCGACGCTCTTGACTTTGAAGCAGAACAAACTGATGATTTAACACAAGAACAAAAAGCACAAATTGCCGAGCATACGCTTCTTGGTGATCCGCAGGCTGATAATATCCGAGAGTTACGGATGTTCCCCGTTGTTAATGCAAACACCGGTAATCTGAACCGGGGTGCATTAGAGGCTGTTCGTGGTGGACGTGGACAAAGTGCTGATCTTTCGCAAGATACGTATGAAACCGCGTATGAAATGGCGGGTCGTTTGCTTAATGAAGAGTTTGGTTCTGATGTTGAAGTAGAACTTTCGGTTAGCTCAATCAAAGAATCTGTTGAGGTTGTTGAGCTTCAGGAAGATGAAGAACTTGATGAGGTGTATTCCGATTGGGAAGACGCTGTTAATATGACAGCTTCTCAACTCCGTAGTTGGAGTGGAAACCCTTGTTCAAGAGAGGCTTCTGTAGACCCGGAAGCTGTTATCGAACGCAACTTGCGTTTGTTGGAAACCCCGAAAAGTGAGTGGGATCAGTCTGATATTGATGACGCTAACAGAACGATATCTTTCATTAGTCGGATGAAAGGTATGCGTCCTGATGGTGATGCCTCTGATGGATCTCATGGCTGTCCGACTGATTGGGCTATTAGCCTACTCAATTGGGCGTACAATCCGTTTGATTCACTTCCGGGGCAACCTGATGAGGACGCTGACTTAGACGACGTTGAAGAGCTATCTATGGGTCTTAGTGAGGGCAGAATTATGGCTAAACACGATTATTCAGAAGAAGAGATGGAAGGCATGGCTGAAATGATGTCTTCCATGTCTGAAATGACTATGGACGAGTGCATGGAACTTATGGAAGGTATGGGTCCGGGAGAACCATATAAAATGAAGCCCGTTGCGAAACTTGCCGCTAGCTCTCTTGGTGCGGATTATGAGGAAATGGAGAGCTATATGGAAATGGCTATGAGTGAAGAAATGATGGGTGGAGGTTATGAAGAAATGTCGGAATCTGATGAAGGTGCGGATTATGAAGAGTACAGTATTTCAGAGATTCTGTAATTAATTTCCTACTTGTGATTCCCCTTGGCGTGTGAATCCTGTTGTTGGAGAATTGGGATGAGGTAGGGACTTGTCTTAGGTGATTTTGATATGACTAACAAAGAAGAAATTCTTAACGATTTAGAAGCACAGGCACGAACCGCTGATGCTGATCTTGAGGAGCTTACAGTTGCTCCTGAAGCACAGCTTGAGGAACTTTCC
>Ga0209917_1000508_pt1 | contig 16284 bp, 18 predicted proteins | sample SalPon2_C_H2O_MG_FD_185710 | JGI IMG/M metagenome (GOLD analysis project Ga0209917, IMG submission 185710) | Salt pond water microbial communities from South San Francisco under conditions of wetland restoration - Salt Pond MetaG R2_C_H2O_MG... | ecosystem: Environmental > Aquatic > Non-marine... | reverse complement strand
CTGCACCGTCGTCGTCGGTGTCGCCGTTTTCGCCCGTGTCGTCGCCGTCGCCGTTTTCGCCCGTGTCGTCGATGCCGTCGATACCGCCAATACCCTCACTGCCGTCGTCGCGGTCGCTCTCGTCGGTCGACTCCCCGCTTTCGGCCGCGTCGCTGTCCGCGTCGGCGTCCTGTAGCGCGCGCTCGAACCAATCGTCGTCCTCGGTCATAGTTCCAGCCGGCCGTTGGGAGTCGGCATGATGCTGGCAAGGTGGGCGGGTGGCTTGAAACTTTCCGGAGTCTCAACAGATGTCCGCACGCTTTTGTCCGGCGGGGCGAATCGGTGGCGCATGGAAGTCGGAATCGTGGCGCGGAAGGGAAGCGAGCGCGCGGTCGCCCTCGCCGAGGAGGTTCGCGACGCCGTCGCCGACACCGGCGCAACCGTTTGGGTAGACGCCGAGACGGCCACCGCCCTCGGCGAACCGGCGGCCGGGCGCGCGGTCGAGGCGCTCGCCGACTGCGACCTCGCCGTGGCGGTCGGCGGCGACGGGACGTTCCTCTTCGTCGCGCGCAACGCCGGCGACACCCCCATCGTCGGGGTCAATCTCGGCGAAGTGGGCTTTCTCAACGCGGTCTCCCCGGAGACCGCCGTGGAGGCGGTCATCGCGGAGGTCGAGGCGTTCGCGCGCGACGAGATGGCCGTGCGGGAGGCCCCGCGGCTCGCCGCCGAGGCCGACGAGTGGACGTCGGTGCCCGCGGCAAACGAGGTCGTGATCCAGAGCGCTCGGCGCGGCCCCGGCGCCGGCATCGACTACGAGATCGAGGTGAACGGAAGCCGGTACGCGGGGGGTCACGCCGACGGCGTCCTCGTCGCGACCCCGACTGGGTCGACCGCGTACAACCTCTCTGAGCGGGGGCCGCTCGTCCACCCGGCGGTGAACGGGCTCATCGTCAACGAGATGGCGGCCGCCGACGGGATGCCGCCGCTCGTGGTCGACGCCGACGCGACCGTGACGGTGGCAGTCGAGGGCGTCGAGGAGGTCGTCGTCGCCAGCGACGGGCGGAACACGGCCACGCTCTCGGCGCCGGTCGAGGTGACCGTCGAGCGGACCTCACCGCCGATGCGCATCGCGGGCCCGCCCTCCAACTTCTTCGAGGCGCTCGGGAAGCTGTCGTAACCGCCCGCGGACCGCCGCGCTCCACAAAGCGTTTATCGGCCGAAAGCGCACCCTCGTTCGTGACTGGCCGATCCGGACTCGTCGGGTACGCGCTCGCGGCCCTCGGGCTGGGGGCCTCGGTGGCGGTCGCGTGGGCCGTCTCGCCAGCGGCGGTCCTCGGGCGGCTGTCGTGGCTCGCCGACGACCCGCTCCGGTTCGGCGCCGTGGTACTCGCGCTGACGGCGATCCGACCCCTGCTCGCGTGGCCGACCACCCTGCTCGCCGTCGCGGCCGGCTTCGGCTACGGGTGGGCCGGGCTCCCGGTCGGCGTCGCCGCGATGGTCGTGACCGCGCTCCCGCCGTACTGGCTCGCACGGGCCGGGCGCGTCCGCGCTCGCGAGGACTCGCAGATCGCCGAGCGCCTCTGTGGCGCGGGCGAGCGCTTCGCGGACGCCGCCGGTGGGGTGCGGGCCGTCGCCGCGACGCGACTGCTCCCGGTTCCCTCGGACGCCGTTTCGATAGCCGCCGGCGGGTCCGGGGTCCGGCTTCGGCCGTTGCTCGCCGGCACGGCGCTCGGCGAACTCCCGTGGGCGGTCGTCGGCGTCGCCATCGGCGTCTCCGCGGACCGAATCGCGGCCGGCGGTGCCCTGACCGTCGACCCGACGGTCGTGGTGCCGATGGCCGGCCTCGGTCTGCTGTTGCTCGCCGGTCCGCTGTATCGGACGCTGATAAACGATCGTTCGCCGGCGGCGGCGTAATCGGTTCGCGTGTGGTGGCCGTCGGCGCTCGGCGCCGACGAACCCGAACATCGCGCCGCACACGACGCGGCGGGATGTTCGAACGGGACGCGTGCCTCTGTGGGGACCGACGCGAGCGTGCATTCCCCTGGTCCCCAGATCCCTGGGTCGCACCCAGCCCTAACCCCGAAGCCGGGCCGGGAGCCACCGACCGCGGCTTCAACGGGGGACCGAGGGAGACGCGCGCCGGCTACGACGCGTTGCCGTCGCTTTCGGCGGCGTCGCCGCCCGACTCCTCGCTTTCGTTCGACTCCTCGTTCCCGCCCGAGTCCTCGTAGGTAACTTCGATGCCGCTCGGCACCGGACGCAGCAGGTACCGTCCGTTTCCGCGCCGAATCGGCGCGAAGTCGGCGGTGAACGTCGTGCGGGTGTCCTCGCGGACCTCGAACGCTGCGTTGAATGTCAGCGGCGCTTCGCCCGGCCGATCGACTTCGGCGGCCTCGCCGCCCTCTAAGGTCCCGTCGACGTTCGAGATGTCGAGTTGGAGGAACTGGTAGGTGCCGACCGCGAGCTCCCGCTCGTCGACCAGCTGCGTCTCACCGTTCTGCAGCTGGACGAGGTCGGCCTCCTGTGGCTCGTCGAACGCGTGGTATTCGCGTCCCTCGCCGCCCGCTGCACCCTCGTCGTCGCCTTCCTCGTCGTCGCCTTTCTCGTCGTCTCCTTCTCCGCCGTCTCCTTCGGTCTCGTCGGTCTCGTTTGCGGTTTCGTCAGTCTCGTCTGGTTCGTCGGCCGTCTGATTCCCGTCCGCGCCGCTCTCGGCGCCTTCGGGACCGAGCCAGATCCCCTCGACGGTGACCACGAGCGACTCGAAGTCGGCGATGTCGGCGGGCTGGTCGGTGACCGATGTCGCGAGCGTCCCCGTCGCCCGACCGACGCAGCCGGCGATGCCGGTCGTCCCGAGCGCGGCGGCGCCGGTCGCTTTTAAATAGGTCCGGCGGGAGAGCGCGTGTTCCGTCATCTTACGCACCCGACCCGTCGCTTGCCGTCTCGTTCTCGCCGGCGTCGGTCCCGGCGATGTCGCTCACCGTCTTCCCGAGGTCGCTGGTGCCGCCGTCGAGGAACTCGTTCACGCTGTCGAGGAGGTTCCCGACGAAGTCCGGCACCTGGTCGGGCAGGTCACTCGGCGGCCCCGCGTCGCTCGCGGGTCCCGCGTCGTCGCCCGCGGCGTCAGGTCCGGGCGCGGCGGCCACGCCGCCGGCGACTGCGCCGGTCCCGATCAGTACGGCCGCGGCGAGCGCCACGGTCAGTGTCGTTCGAAGTGCGTTCATTGCGATTCCCGCTCGGGCCGCTAGCCCTATTAAAGCCCAACGCCGTTTAGCCGATTTGTGGCCGATTTAACGCGGCTTAATCGCAAGCAGCAGCCCGGATCGAACGTTTCGGCCGTTCTGCGGAGAGACTTATAAAAGAAGCCGACGGAACGACGCCGTCGCCACCGCGCCCGCGGACTCCGCGGCGCGGTTCTTGCTGCCCCCTTCGAGGGGTGTTCGATCCGAACGTCGCTCCGTGTCGGTGGCTCCGCTTACGGCTCCAGCCGGTTCGGGTCGCGCGGGAACATGATCGCCTCTTTGATGTTGTCGAGCCCGGCGACCTGCTGGACGAGCCGGTCGATGCCCAGCCCGTAGCCGCCGTGGGGCGGGGTGCCGTAGCTGAGCGCCTCGATGTAGAACTCGAAGTTGGCCGTCTCGACGCCCTCCTCCTCCATGACCTCGACCATGCGCTCGACGTTGTGTTCACGCTGGCCGCCGGAGGAGAGCTCCTGACCCTTGTAAATGAGGTCGAACTTCCGCGAGGCGATGTCGTCGCCCTCGACGTCTTGCATGTAGTAGAACTTCTCGTCGGGGTAGCCGACGACGAAGAACGCGGGGTGACCCTGCTCTTCGAAGTGTTCGCCGAGGAGTTTCTCGCCCTTCGTGTCGAGGTCGGTCGGGTCGTCCGGGAAGTGCCCGAACTCGGTCTCTAAGATGTCGAGCGCCTCGTCGAAGGTGATCCGCGGGAAGTCCTCTTCGGGCACGTCGAGGTCGACGTCGAGCAGGTCGAGCTCGCGCTCGGCGTTCTCCGCGACCGCTTCGAGCGCGTACCGCAGCGACTCCTCTTGGACGTCCATCACGTCGTCGTGGTCGTCGATGTACGCGAGTTCGACGTCGAACATCGCGATTTCGGAGACGTGTCGCGAGGTCGCGAAGTCCTCCGCGCGGAACGCGGTGCCGGTCTCGTACACCGCCTCGTAGCCGGAGGCCATCAGCATCTGCTTGTACAGCTGCGGGCTCTGCGAGAGGAACGCGTCCTTGTTGTAGTAGAGGATCGGGAACAGCTCCGCGCCGCCCTCGGCGCCGCCCTTCGAGATGAGCGGGGTCTTGATGTCGACGAACCCCTCGTCGTCGAACCACTCCTCCATCGCCGTCATCAGCTCCGAGCGGAGCGTGAACACGGCGAGCGTCTCCGGCTTTCGCAGGTCGAGCGCGCGGTTGTCGAGCCGGGTCGACAGATCGACTTCGATGTCCTTCGATATCTCCAGCGGGAGCGGGGAGTCGGCCTCGTCGATGACCTCGTACTCGGTCGGCGCGATTTCGACGCCGCCGGGCGCCTGATCGCTTTCGAGCGGCTCGCCGACGACGCGGACCACGTCCTCCGCGCCCACGTCTTGGACGGCCTCGAACAGGTCCGGCTCGCGCTCTTCTTTAAATACGATCTGGATGAGCCCCTCGCGGTCGCGCACGATGAGGAAGACGAGACCTCCCAGGTCACGGATTTCGTGGACGTGGCCGGCGATGGCGACCTCGTCCGCGTCCGGTTCGACGGCCGACGTGTGGATTCGCTCGATCATAACGGTGACTGCTTACGCGCAACTGGTCGGGCGTTCATCATAGGCCTGTCGTCTCACCGTCGCCGGAACCGGGCGATGTGGGTCATCTGCGCGGGGTTCGCGGTCACCGCCCGTCGGCGTCTGCGGCTATTTATATGCTGTTTGTCATCGAGACACACGGCCGCCATAGATTTAATAACTCCCCGACATATCGAGAGAACAACGGCGCGTTGCGCCGCCGGAATTCACGTATGACCCGCTCCCGTGCCACCGTCTCGGTGTCCGCCGCGCTCGTCAGCGGCGACTCCCTCGGCTGGGGCGGCGACGGGATTCCGGAGACACGGTCCGTCCACCCGGCCGCCTGACGCGCGTCGGCTGGGGAGTTCCCCGCGGGACGGACCACACCCCGACTTCTCCAGCCGTCGCTGTGTCGCCCGTCGGCGGGCGTGACCACCACCCTCGCGAGCGTCGAGTCCGCAGACGGCGGGCTGACGTTCGAGGCCGCGGACCGGTCCGCGCCGCGTTCGACTCGCGGCGAGGGTCTCATGGCAGCAGCCATCCACACGCACGTCGTCGAAGCGCGGATGACCGTTCGCGTCTCGCAGACCGCAAGCGGCGACCTCGCCGCCGGCGCCCGCGCGCAGTTGGAACGCGTCGACGGGGTCGCCGTCGACGACCTGTCGATCGTCGGGCTCCAACCGGGGCTCAACGACACGACGGTCGAGGCGGTCGCGACCCTCTCGCTCCGCCACGGCGACCAGCCCGGCGAGTGCGCAGCCGAGAACGTCGCCGACCGCCTCGCGGACGGGTTCGGCGTCGAACCGGAGCGCGTCGAGCGCGTCGAACCGCCGGGCTGACGGCGAGTTTCGCCTCGCCCTACTCGGCTTCGAGTCGGTCCCAGACAGCCTGCTCGGCCCGGCGGACCACGTCCCGGATCGGGACGCCGGTCGCCTCGGCGGCCGCGGCGGCGTCGTCGAACTCCGCGCTCACGTCGTAGACGTCGCCGTCGACGGTCGCGGCGACTTTCACGGTCACCTCGCGGTCGTCGCCGTCGAGCGAGAGCGCGACGGTCTCGAACTCTCGGTCGGCGATCCACCGGTGACTCGCACCCGACTGGCGGACGCCCAGCGTCCCCGTCTCGCGGGCGAGCCGCGCCGCGACCGCCTCGGCGTCGTCGGGCTTGCAGATCACCTTCACGAGGTGTCCCGGTCGCGACTTCTTCATCGTGGTCGGGACGACCGTCACGTCGCGTGCGCCGGCGCGTTTGAGCGTCGCCTGGAGCCCGCCGAGCACCTCGGGTGCGGCGTCGTCGAGGTTCGTTTCGAGGACGGCGATGTCGTCGTGAACGAGGCCGCCTCCGCCGCGAGTCGCGCCTGCGTGGGGGCGGTCGTGGCCCGCAGCGGCCGCGTCGCCCCCCTCACCGACGAGCACGCGGAGGACGTTCGGGTGGCGGTCGAACGACGCGTCGCCCGCCCCGTATCCCGTCGAATCGACCGAGAGGTCCGGAATCGCGTCGGCCCCCTCGGCGACCGCGGCGAGTATCGCGGCCCCGGTCGGCGTGAGCAGTTCGCGGTCCACCGGCCCGCCGACAACCGAAAAGTCGGCCGCGGCAGCGACCTCGGTCGTCGCCGGCGCGGGAACCGGGTAGACGCCGTGGCTCATCGCCACCTCGCCGCCCCCGGTCGCCACCGGCGTCGTCACGACTCGGTCCGGGTCGAGGTCGTAGAGGAGCAGCGCCGCGCCGACCACGTCGGCGATGGCGTCGTCGGCGCCGACCTCGTGGAAGTGCGTCTCCGCGAGGTCGGTGCCGTGGACCGTCGCCTCCGCGCGCCCGAGGCGTTCGAAGGCGTCCAGCGCGACCGCCTCGACGGGCTCGGGGAGCCCCATCGACTCGACGAGCGCGACGACTTCCGGGTAACTTCGGTGGACGCCGGCTCCCTCGGCGTGATCGGCGTGGCCGTGTGCGTCATTGTCGTCGTGCGAGTGGCCGTGTGCGTCACCGTCGTCGTGCGAGTGGCCGTGTGCGTCACCGTCGTCGTGCGAGTGGTCGTGGCCGTGCGAGTGATCATGACCAGCGTCGTGCGCGTCACCGCCCTCGTGGCCGTGTTCCGCGCCGTCACTGCCCTCTCTTTCGTCGTCGCCGTCGAGAAGCACGTCGACGGTCGTCGCCCGGATCCCGTTTCTCTCCGTCTCCCCGATGTCGTACCGGACGGGGAGTCGGTCGGTCACGACAGAGAGGACGTCGGGGTCGGCGCCGGCCGCGATCAGCGCCGCGCAGATCATGTCGCCGGCGGCGCCGGTCCGACCGTCGAAAACGAGCGTTCGCATGGCTGATCGGAGGCAAGGGCGGAACAAATACCTCCGGTATCCGCCCCGCGTTCCGCAGCCATTACACTACTTATTTTGCGGCGATCCAAGTAGCCATACGCAATGGTAGAGACCGTGCTGGCGATCGGTGTCGTTGCGTCCCTGTTCGTCGGCTTCAACATCGGGGGATCGTCGACGGGAATCGCGTGGGGCCCGCCGGTGGGCGCCGACATCATCAAGAAGACGACCGCGGCCGGGCTGATGACGTTCTTCGTCTTCCTCGGCGGCTGGACCGTGGGACGAAACGTGATGGACACGCTGAGCGAGGGGATCATCACGACCGAACTCACGCTCTCGGCCGGCGTGGCCGTCCTCTTTTTCATCGGATTCGGGATCCTCGTCGCCAACATCTTCGGGGTGCCCGTCCCCACGTCGATGACGACTGTGGGTGCGATAGCCGGCCTCGGCCTGGCGACGAACACGCTCAACTACCAGACCATCTCCGGGATCATCTCGTGGTGGATCGTGACGCCGGTCGTCGGGTTCTGGATCGGCGGCGTCACCGGCCGCTACATCTACCCGGCGGTCAACCAGCGGGTCAAAATCGAGAAGTCGGACGGTCCGCTCCTCATCCTCGACCGGGACGAGGGGTTCCCCAGGCCGGCGTTCGGCCCGAACACGACCTGGTCTGAGGTGATCAGCACGGCGATCGTGATGGTCATCGGCTGTTACATGTCGTTCAGCGCCGGCGCGAGCAACGTCCCGAACGCGGCCGCGCCGCTCGTCAGCGGCGTCGGGGGGCTCCCGGACGACACCGCGATCGTCCTCGCCACGGTCGCGATCGGCGTCGGGGGGTTCACCATCGGTCGCCGCACCATCGAGTCGGTCGGCGGCGAGTTGAGCGACATTCCCCTGCTCGCGGCGCTGTTCGTGATGATCACGGCGTCGACGATCACGACGATCCTCTCGTCTATCGGGATCCCGATCAGCCTCGTGATGTCGACGGTGATGACGATCGTCGGGATCGGCTGGGGTCGCGCGACCCGCCCGGTCACCGTCCGGGACGTCGTCACTCGGCACACGGGCGAGTCGGAGATCGTCCCTGGGGCGATTACGGCGGAGAACACGGCCGGCAAACCAGCCACGCCGATCGGCGAGGAAGAGCCTCAGGAGGTGCTCGACGCGGGAGACCTGTTTAACCCGCGCGCCATCATGAAGTACATCTCGATGTGGATCATCGGTCCGTCGGTGTCGACGCTGTTAGCGTACGGGTTCTTCACCCTCGTTCCGGGAGTCGCCTGACGGGAGCCACCGAGGAACCGAGCCGGCCGATTCTGGGGGCCGTCCTCCGGACGACGGAGAGCGGCGAGACCGGTCGTTTAACCAGCCGTGTCCCGTCGTACGCCGTGTATGGTCGAGACCTTGCTCATCGTCGGGTTCGTGGTCGCGTCGTTCGTCGGGTACAACATCGGCGGTGCGACGACCGGGCCGGCGTTCGGGCCCGCTGTCGGTGCGGACGTGCTCTCGAAGTCCGGCGCCGCCGCGCTGATGTCCGTCTTCTTTTTCATCGGCGCGGGGACGCTCGGACAGCGCGTCGTGACGACGCTCGGCGAGGATCTGGTCACCGGCGGCACCGTGTTCACGCTGGAGACGAGCATCGTCGTCCTCTTTTTCATCGGCGGCGCGCTGTTCGTCGGGAACTTCGCCGGCGTGCCGGCGTCGACGTCGATGACGGCCGTCGGCGCCATCGCCGGGCTCGGGCTCGCGACGGGCACGCTCGACCGGGCCGTGATGGGTGAAATCGCGATCTGGTGGATCGTCGCCCCGATCATCGGCTTTTGGGTCTCCGGCGTCGTCGGCCGGTACTTCTACCCCGCGATCGACCGTTGGGTGGCGATAGAGAGCACCGACGGCGCGCTGTTCGAGTTCGACCGCTCGGGGACCGTCCCGAAGCCGGTCCTCGGCCCGGACACGACGCGACGCGAACTCGTCGGCGGGATCGTCGTCATCGCGATCGGCTGTCTGATGGCGTTCTCGTCCGGGACCTCGAACATCGCGAACGCGATCGCCCCCCTCGTCGCCCTCGATAACGTGGAGATGACGCCGATGATCCTCCTCGGGAGCGCCGCCGTCGCGGTCGGCGCGTTCACGATCGCGCGCCGGACGCTCGACACGCTCGGCAACGACATCACCGACCTCCCCCTGACCGCGGCGATCGTCGTCGCCTGCGTCTCCTCGGGGATCGTCATCAGCCTCTCGGCGGTGGGGATCCCGGCGTCGTTCGTCATCATCGCGACGATGTCGATCGTCGGCCTCGGCTGGGGGCGCGCGACGCGGACCGTGACGGTCAAACAGGGGCTGAAAGGCGAGAAGGAGCCGACGGTCTCCGTCGGCGCGCTGAAGGCGGACGAGACGGGACCGATCGGCGAGGGCGACCCGAGCGACATCCCCTCCGCGTCGGATCTGTTCAATCCGGGCACGAGCGCACGGGTCGTGTTGATGCAGAACGTGGTTCCGATCCTCTCGACGGTGGGTGCGCTGGTGACGTTCACCCTCCTGTTCCGGTTCGTCTGGTAAGCGCCCGCCTACCGCCCGAACCGGCGTTGTCGGTCCTGGAAGTCGAGGACCGCCCGGAGGTAGTCGCGCTTCCTGAAGTCCCGCCAGTTCACGTCGGTGAAGTAGAGTTCGGCGTACACCGACTGCCAGATGGCGAAGTCGGAGAGCCGTTCCGCGCCCGTTTTGATCACGAGGTCCGGCTCCTCGGGGAAGACGAGGCGCTCCGAGATGTCGGCCGCGTCGATCGACTCCGGATCGAGGGCGCCCGCGTCCACGTCGGCGGCTATCTCGCGAACCGCGGCCGCGAACTCCGCTTTCCCGCCGAGTCCGACCGTGATCCGGATCGGGACGTCGGTCGCCGAGGTGTCATCGGTGTCGCCCCGTGCCGCGTCGTCCGGGCCGTGAACCGCGAACGGACGGGGGGCGTCGATCTGCCGCAACTCGCGGACGAGCGTCGGGACGACGGCGGCGTCGAGGACCGACACGGAGACGGTGACTCGCGTGGCCCCGTACTCGACCGCCCAGCCGAGCGCGTCCGAGAGGGTATCGAACGCGCCGTCGGCGAGGAGGTCGCGCTCGGTGATGACGAGCGCGACGTGGTCGGGCGGGTCGCTGTCGTGGAGGCGGTGGCGAACGGCGAGGTACGCGTCGTACAGTCCCACACCGGTCGGTCGCCGCGAGCGGTATAAAAACCAGCGTCCGCCGGCGTCGACCGTCCAACCGGCGCGTCGGGCCCGCACGCTCGGCGCCGCATCGACCGCGGACGAGGGGTTTAATTCGCCGTCTCCCCTAGCAGATTCGATGGCAGACAGCTACCGTGGGGTGTTCGGGGCGATCCCCTACGCGATCCGCGAGACCGACTCGTGGACCATGCGCGTGTACGGCGTGATCGGAGCGCTCTCGGCCGCGCTCATCGCGACGGTCGTCACCCTCGCGCTCGTCGTCTGGATGGCCGAGACCGCCAACGTGCAGGGCGGGACGTTCCTGTTCTCGCGGTCGCTGTACGTGATCGCCGGCTTCGCCGCGGTCGCACCGCTCTTGGCCCCCCTGCTTTTCGTCGCACGGCGACACCGGCGCGGCGACCCCGTGCAGGTGGGGTACGACAGGTACCTCGCGTACGGCGGGTTCCTGTTCCTGTTCTCGCTGTACCTCGGCATGGTCATCTCCGCGCCGGCGGAGCTCCGCGAGCCGACCGAGTCCGCGGTGATAGCCGCGGTGTACGGACTCCCGCGACTCTCGGGCGTCGTCCCGCCGGTGGTGGCCGCACTGCTCGTGTTCGCGATCCACTATCGGCTCCGCGGGGCCGACGAACGCGACACCGACACCCATTAGTCGGACCCCCCCAACGATTCGGGTGTGGTGGGATGGCAGAGCGGCCCATTGCGCCGGTCTTGAAAACCGGTAGCCTCACGGCTTCCTGGGTTCAAATCCCAGTCCCACCGTCAGAGCGCGACGCACCCCGCGTCGCGCGCGTCTCGTGCGGGATTCGAATCAGCGAGCGACCGATAGGGAGCGACCGTGGTTCAAATCCCAGTCCCACCGTCAGCGCGCGGCGCACATCGCGCCGGGCGCGTCTCGTGCGGGATTCGAATCAGCGAGCGGGAGCGACCGTGGTTCAAATCCCAGTCGCATCGTCTTCATCCGACACCCTTTGATCGAGGCGTGAGTCTCGGCACCCCTTCGAGACGTTACGCGAAACGCATTTCAGTTACGGTTTTCCCCAAAATCGAGGGTCCCGCCGCGCGCCGGTCGGATCCAATTTTGCCCGCAGGGTGAGCCGAGCGCGTTCGACTCGTGGGTTCCGATCGTCCCCTTTGTGGGTGACGCGTGGTACCGCGTGGCGCATTATCTTTAACAGGTTTCCTGCACATGATACGTACAGGTGATACAAAGATGAGTTACGAGTTGGATCCGCTCCCGTACGAGTACGACGCGCTGGAACCGCACATCTCCGAGCAGGTGCTCGAATGGCACCACGACACCCACCATCAGGGGTACGTAAACGGCTGGAACGCGGCCGAGGAGACGCTCGAAGCGAACCGCGAGGAACACGACTTCTCCTCGTCGAGCGGTGCGATCCGGAACGTGACCCACAACTCGTCGGGGCACATCCTCCACGACCTGTTCTGGCAGAACATGTCTCCGGCGGGCGGCGACGAGCCCGAAGGCGACCTCGCCGACCGAATCGAGGAGGACTTCGGCTCCTACGAGGCGTGGAAAGGCGAGTTCGAAGCGGCGGCCTCCGCGGCGAGCGGCTGGGCGCTGTTGGTGTACGACACGTTCTCGAACCAACTGCGCAACGTCGTGGTCGACAAACACGACCAGGGCGCGATCTGGGGCGGCCACCCGATCCTCGCGCTGGACGTGTGGGAACACTCCTACTACCACGACTACGGCCCGGCCCGCGGCGAGTTCGTCGACAACTTCTTCGAAGTCGTCGACTGGAACGAGCCCGCGACCCGCTACGAACAGGCCGTCGAGCTCTTCGAGTAGCGACTCAGCCCGCGTCGGCCCGACGCCGACCGACTTTCCCGAGGTATTCTACTGTCCGCCGGGTCGCTCGGCCCGCCCGGCGGTCGCTCTCGTCGCGCGAGCGACGCCTCTCCCCATTCACTCCACCAGCGTCGTCTCGACCACGTCCACCGACTCGTCGACGACCACGCGGAGTTCGTCGCCGTCGCGGGGAAGCGAGAGCCGGACACGAAGCGGGTCCTCGGAGACGACCGCGGTCCGCTCGTCGCTCACGCACCAGTCGAACCCCCAGAACGGCTCGGTGTTCAGGTCCACGCCGCGCTCGGAGAAGAACAGCAGCGTCTCGGCGTGGTCAAGCAGCGTGACGCCCACCGTCGACCGCAGCCGGTAGTTACACCGCCCGCAGACGTGTTCGACGGCGACGTCGAGGTCCTCCTCGTCGGGGTCGCGGACGAGCGTCGTCTCGACCGCGCCGGTACACTCGGGACACACCCCGTCGGCGGCCAGACAGTAGTGATGGCGGACGTAGTGGTGGAACGCCTGCAGCAGTTCGTCGGTCGTGCGGTCGTCCAGCCCACCGGAGGGGAAGGGGTAGCTCACCTGGATCGTGCCGCAGTCGGCACACCCCACGGTGAGGGTGTCGTCGACGTACCAGCCGTGGAGGTCGCCGTCGCAGTCGTAACACGCGCCCTCGACCGGGAAGAACCCGACCTGCGTGCGCTCGGTGAGCGTCCCGGTGAAGATGGCACTGACGACCTTCCGGCCGGGGTACCGGAACTCGTAGCCGTCGTCGCTCCGCTTGACGAAGTGGCCGGTGAGCTGCCGGAGGTGGTAGTTGAAGTTGGCGCTGTCGCCGATGTCGACCCGCTCGAAGAGGTCGGTGAAACTCACCGGGGCCTCGTCGGCGCCGAGTTCGAGGAGGGCCCGAAGGATGTCGACTCGGGTGTCGTTGCCGAGGGTGGCGAACACCTCCGCCGGCAACACCTGCGACTCCGTTCTGAGAGCGGCCGTCAGGTCACCGTCGGTTTCGGGTTCCGCGTCGGTCTCCGCTCCCGCGTCGGTCTCCGCTCCCGCGTCGGCCTCTCTCTCCGCCTCCGTGCCGGCGGTCCGATCGAACTGACTCACACCGGAATCACGCGGCACGTCCGGATAAACCCCGTCGAACGAGACGACGCGCTCTCCCCCGACCGCCCGCCGAGCGCGCCCCGTCAGCGCCCAGGTCTCCGGCACGGACGGAGTACCGCCGCGTCGACCACCGACTCCGGCGCCGTCCCCCCGCGACCGGCGATCCACGCGGCCGCCTCCGTGCCGAGCACGACCGGCCGCTCGATCCGCGCGAGTCGAACCGCCGCCAGCGACCCCGCGAGCGCCGGCCCGGTGTACCCTCCGAGCCGCTCGCCGGCGTCCTCGGGGTCGCCGCCCGGAACCGCCTCCAGCGCCTCGCGAAACGCCGGATAGACCCCCCGAGCGAGCTCTCGGCGGGCGTCTCGTCGGCGATTCCGGAGTCGGTCTCGGAGTTCGAGGCGTCGCTCGCGGGCGTCGCGGGCGTCGGCGGCCTGCTCGCGGGCGCGCCGAAGCGCCTGCTCGGCGGCGACGCGCTCGCTCTGTGCGACCGACAACTCAGCGGCCGCCGACTCCAGCTCCCCGAGGGCGTCGTCCGTCTCCGCTCCGGTCTCGCGGCGCGCCTGCACCCGCCCGCGCAGCGCGGCGACTCGCTCTTTCAACCGCTCTTCCTCGCCGCTCGCGGCCGCGACCCGGCGCCTGGCCGCGTCGAGGTCGACTGCTTCGACCTCGATCGCCGCGATCGCGTCGCTGATCTCGACGAGTTCGTCCCTCACTGACGACGACAGCCCGCGCGTCCGAGCCGCCGCGGCGAGTTCGCGTCCGAGGCTCGTGCGGGTCGGAACGCGACCGAGCACGGCGGCCGGGTCGGGGACTGCCGGCTCGGTCTCGGTGGCGACGCCGCCGCAGTCTGGCGCTTCGCTCGCGACGCCCTCGCCGGGCCGTTCGCGCTGCCCGCTCACAGATCTTCGCCTCGCATCGTCTCCGGGTCCGGGTGGTCGGTCCCGGCGGCGAAAGCGGCGTACGGCGTCGACTTCGCGTCGCGGTTCGCGTACGCGCTCGCCGCCTCACGGACCGGCTCGTCGAGCGTGGCGAACTCGTTGAACGGTTCGGTCCGCTCTATCTGTACGTCTCCGCCGTGCGACGCTCGCAGTCGGAGCGCGAGGAACGCGGCGTACACCGTGGCGTCGAGAAGTGCCGCCCGCCCGAACCGTCGCACGACGACTCCCTCGTGGCGGCGACACAGGTTCCGGAGCGCGGTCCGGGCCGCCGCCGAGTACGTCACGACCAGCAGCACGGACGCGGCTGATCGGTTTCGCCACTTACCGGTTCCGGACCGGAACGTTTCAGTCGCGTGTAGCAAAGCCGCCTCAGTCGGTCCCGACGAACCTCGGCGTCGCAGTCGGTCGTCTGTGGCCGCGTCCGCGGGGCGGTTCAGACGCGCTCGACCTCGAAGGTCGGCCCGTCGTCACCCTCCGGATCGAGGCCGTTCACCGCGAGGAGGCGCTCGCGGGCCGCCGGCGTAGAGGGCGCGACGACGACCGTCCCGTCGACCGGCTCCTCGCCGACCGCGCGGAACACGTCGTCGTCGCCGTCGAACTCGGTCGCGTACGTCCGGAGGACCGCCGCAACCCGTCGCTCGGTGTCGGCGAGGTCGGCGTCGCCGGCCTCGAACGCGCGGAGCGCGTCCTCGACGTTCCGTATCGCTGAGATCCGGTCCATCTACGTCGTCCGGAGGTGGCCCTGCTTGGGCTCGTACACCTCGCCTTTCGTGCGGAGTTTTTCGATCTCCTGTTCGGCTTTCGACGAGTCCATCCCGATCTCGTCGGCGCGGTCGAGCACCTCCTCTATCGGCGCGCCCTCCTCGAACTCCGACTCGATGTCCGCGATCAGCGTCTTGATGTTCTTGATGCGGTCGCGCTGGCTCTTCGAGGTGCCCGTCTCGACGACGTCGGCGTCGAACTGCCCCGTCTCCGGGTCGACGCCGATGTCTTTGAGACACGACTCGACGATGTCGGTCGCGCGGTCGGCATCCTCGCGCTCGACGGTGTCCGAGAGCCGGACCCGCGCGCTCGCCTCCGAGAGCCGGACCATCGCTTCGAGTTTCCGGGCGGTGACTGGCACCGGGGCGTCCTCGTCGGCCCCCTTCGAGCGCAAGTCGACGTAGAACTCCTCTATCAGCTCTTTCGCCTCCTCCGTCATCGTCGGGTAACAGGAGCGTTTCGCGTGGGCGATGTACTTCCTGAGCAGCTCGGCGTCGATCTCCGGGGCGACCTCCTGGGTCACCTCCGCGACCTGCTCGGAGGTGAACTCCGAGGTCGCCAACTCTTCGCGCTGGGTGTTCAACTCGCCGGCGTAGTTCGTCTTGATGATGTGTTTCGCCAGCCGGGAGTCGTGCTCCGGGTCCGGACTGTCCGTCACCGTGAAGATCAGGTCGAACCGGGAGATGAGCGCGGGCTCTAAGTCGATCTGCTCGCCGATCGGCTCGTACTGATCGAACCGGCCGTACTTCGGGTTCGCGGCGCCGAGGAGCGAACACCGCGCCTTGAGGGTGGCGTTTATCCCCGCCTTCGAGACCGAGATCTTCTGCTGTTCGAGCCCCTCGTGCATCGCGGAGCGGTCGCTCGAATCCATCTTATCGAGTTCGTCGACTGCCGCGATGCCCTTGTCAGCGAGCACGAGCGCGCCGGCTTCGAGCGACCACTGTTGGCCGTCGCCGAAGTCGTCGCGTACAGCGGCGGCCGTCAAACCTGCAGCAGATGACCCTTTCCCAGAGGTATAAACTGATCTTGGCGCAATATTCTCGACATAACTGATCATCTGACTCTTTCCCGTACCCGGGTCTCCGATCAGGAGCATATGCAGGTCGCCCCGGATCCGCGACCCGTCGGGGAGGTGTTTGGTGACGCCGGAGAACAGCTGGAGGATCATCGCGAGCTTCTCCTCCTCGTAGCCGTAGATGGCGGGCGCGATGGAGCCGACCATCGCCTCGTAGATGTCGTCGCGGTTGGAGAGCTCGATGATTTCGCGTTTGTCCGCCTCGGTGATGTCCATGTCCTCGAACTCCTCGTCCTCGATGGCGATGGAGACGCCGTCCATGTACAGGTCGAAGATGGCGGACTTCTCGTTGCCCTGCTCGACCTGCTCGATGT
>Ga0209917_1000507_pt1 | contig 16377 bp, 20 predicted proteins | sample SalPon2_C_H2O_MG_FD_185710 | JGI IMG/M metagenome (GOLD analysis project Ga0209917, IMG submission 185710) | Salt pond water microbial communities from South San Francisco under conditions of wetland restoration - Salt Pond MetaG R2_C_H2O_MG... | ecosystem: Environmental > Aquatic > Non-marine... | reverse complement strand
GCGGGCCGGTCAGCGTCGTCGTCCCCATCTTCGGGCTCTTCTTGGTCGCCAGTTCCGTCCTCGGGATCGTCTTCCTCGGGGAGACGCTGACGGCCCGGAAGGGAGCGGGCATCGTCCTCGCGGTCGTGGCGGTCTTTCTGACGACGTTCGAGGGGTAAGTAAACGACGTCTCGCTCCGCGGGCGGGGAGGACGACTTTTCACCGTTGCCCGCCAAGGGACCGTATGGCACGCGAATCCGACGCCGACGAGTTAGAGCACGGCGACCGAGCGCCGGCCTTCGAGTTGCCGGGGGTCGACGGCCGGACGTACGACCTCGGGTCTTTCGACGACCACGATGCCTTGCTCGTCGTGTTCATGTGCAATCACTGCCCGTACGTGCAGGCGAAGTTCGAGACGATGAACGCGATCGCGGCCGACTACGGCGGCGTCGCGGTCGTCGGCATCAACCCCAACGACGCCGACGAGTACCCCGAGGACTCCTTCGAGAACATGGCCGAGTACGTCGAGCGCGGCGAGATCGACATCACGGCGTACCTGCGCGACGAGACGGCCGAGGTCGCGGAGGCGTACGGCGCGGTCTGTACGCCCGACCCGTTCCTGTTCGAGAACGACGACGACACGTTCCGGCTCGCGTATCACGGCCGCTTCGACGACGCGATGAACCCCGACGACGAGCCCTCGGGCGAACCGGGCGCGGACGTCCGGGACGCGATCGACGCCGTCCTCGCGGGCGAGGTCCCCGAGGAGACCTTCTCGCCCTCGCGGGGCTGTTCGATCAAGTGGCCGTGAACGATCCCACCCTGCTCCCTCGGGGCTCCGCGCCTCGGTTATTGCCGCGCTCACCTCGAAGATGCTGAAACGGCGTGACGACTGCGTGCCCGAACGCGATCGGGGAGAAGGTATAGGCCCGCCCGCGCTAGAGCCGTCGCATGGGCGTGCCCAACGATATCGAGGCGTTCGCCGCGGCGGTCGGCCCCGAACCGGACGCGGTGCTCGAGGAGATGACCCGCCGCGCCGAATCGAGCGACTTCCCGACCGTCGGTCCAGCCGTCGGCGGGTGGCTCCGGACGCTCGCCGGCCTCGTCGGCGCCGAGCGTGTCTTCGAGTTCGGATCGGGGTTCGGCTACTCCGCCTATTGGTTTCTCGGCGGGATGGCCGAGGACGGCGAGATCGTCCTCACCGAACTCGACGCCGACGAACTGGACGCGGCCCGGGAGTACCTCCGGCGGGGCGGCTACGCCGACCGCGCGCGCTTCGAGTTGGGGGACGCGGTCGGGATCGCCGAGGGCTGCGAGGGACCGTTCGATATCGCGCTGCTCGACAACGAGAAATCGCGGTACGTCGAGGCCTTCGAGGCGATCCGCCCGGAGATCCCCGTCGGCGGTATCGTCCTCGCCGACAACGCGATCGAGGGGCCCCACGAGTTCGAGACGGTGCGCCGGCTGGTGGCCGGTGACGGGGGCGGGGGCGGGCCCGGCGATGGGGACGGCGAGAGATCGGCCGATCCACACGCCGACGCGGCCCGCGGCATCGCGGCGTATCTCGACCACGTCCGGTCGGCGGCGGGGTTCGAGACGACGCTGCTCCCGGTCGGAGAGGGTCTGGCGGTCACGCGGCGGGTTCGATAGAACGGTGTGGGGGACGGTGGACGGGGGGCGGTACGGGAGTTAGCGGTCGAGAGACGGTGGACCGGAGACGGCGGGCGCTACTGCAGCAGTTTCATCGAGATCAGCGCGGTCGGGACGACGATCGGAATCGTCAGGATCGCCCCGGTGATCACCGCGAAGGGGGCCACCCCCTCGACGGGGTAGGCCAACAGCCCGATCGCCACCCAATCGACGGCGTGCAGCATCGACGTGTACGCGAGCGCAGTCAGCGAGATCACGACGGCGAAGACCCCCACGACGGTCCCGGCGAGCCGGGGTACGGAGCCGCCGGGAACCGCCGCCGTCCGATCGCTCGTCTCGTTCATGTCGTCTGTATTGTACAGTATTGAACTATTTAAACAACACTATACCGCAGTGGGGTTCGCGAGGCGGACTGTACGCGGCCCGCGTTCGCGGGACCGAACACCGCCTGCCACGAGCGGTCCCGGAGGTCCCTATCGGAGATATCGTGGCCGGTCGACGTTTCGAAACGCGTCCGCCGGCGCTGCGTCCCGGTCCGACGCGGGCGCGTGCGAACGTCTATGAGACGCCCGCTCGGGTGGTGTAATATGAGACGCCCGCTCGGTCGACGTATCTGACCCCGTCAGTTGACGTCGACGATCTCGATCTCGAACGTCAGCGTCTCGCCGGCGAGCCGGGGGTTGAAATCCACCCGCACGACGTCCTCGCCGCTGTGGACGACCTCGCCGTGTTGGCCGTTCTGGGCCTCGAGGTAGGCGCCCTCCTCGGGCGTTTGCCCGCCGAGCATCTCCCGGAGCTCCTCGGTTTCGAACTCCTGAATGCGCTCCTCGCTGCGTTCGCCGTAGCCCTTCTCCGGCGGGATCGTAAGCGTCGTCGTCTCCCCGGCTTCGAGGCCGACGAGTCCCTCCTCCATCCCCTCGATGACCTGTTCGGCACCGACCTCGACGGTCAGCGGCGCGTACTCGCGGTCGGGTTGGGCCTCCGCCAGCCCCGCCTCCTCGGCGACGGTTTCGCGGGAGGTGTCGAAGACCGTCTCGTCGTCCAGTCGGCCGGTGTACTCGAGCGTCACGGAATCGCCAGTAGCTATCGTCACGCTGGACAGAGGGGCGCCACACGGAAAACCCGTTTCATTACGCGCCCCGTCGCCTCCCGGTGGCTCGACGCCTCGGCGCGTTCAGTCCATCGGGCTACCCGCGACGGGGATGCGCACGGGACCGGATTCGAACCGGAGCAAGACGGTCGACCTCGCTTCGCTCGGTCGCTGCGACTTGCAGGGCTCGAATCGATCCTGTTCATTCGTGGCTTCGCTCCTCAGTGCGCGGGACCGGATTCGAACCGGAGAAAACCTCGCTCCGCTCGGTTTTCAGGGCTCGAATCCTCGTTTGCGCATACATGCCTCTCACGTTCGTTCGAGGCAGTATGCGCGGGACCGGATTCGAACCGGAGCGAGAAACGCTCGCTCACTCCGTTCGCTGCGCCTCTCTCGCAGGGCTCGAATCGGTCCTGCTCCTTCGTCGCTTCGCTCCTCAGTGCGCGGGACCGGATTCGAACCGGCGGACCCCTACGGGACAGCGTCCTAAGCGCTGCGCCTTTGGCCTGGCTCGGCAACCCGCGCTCAATTCGTCGTACCGGAGTCACCCAAAAATAGCTATCGCTCCCGATCGGTTCGCCGGCAGAGCTCGGCGCTTGGACGGGGCCGTGTTTATATACCTCAACACCGGCACGGTACCCCCCTTCGGATCGGTCGGCCCCACATCGCCTACGGCCAACTTAGACCTACGAGTCGACCACAACCGCCCCGCAACCGCCCCCGCAGTCCACACGCCTCCCCAACCGATTCGTTCGGCGCGTTGCGCCTCACTCATCCGCCGATAGAGCGAGCTCTATCGAGCCGTCGCTCACTCCGTTCGCGACGACCTCGCACGTGGATTCGCGTCGGCCCTCGGGCGGGTTGGCTCGCTGTGCTCGCTGTCGCTCGCCCCGCTCGCCGCCCGCCTCGGGCACGGCTCCGAGCGCGCGCCACCGCACCGCGGCATTTATCAGCGGTCGCCGGCCGTCCGTCGGTCCGCGTGCGATCGGAGCTCCGGCGTCACGACTCCGGCGTCACGATGGTTTATACCTCGCCGAGACCTACGTCGGGTATGCACGTACTCGTCGTCGGCGGGACGGGATTCATCGGCACGCACCTCTGTCGGGAGCTACACGATCGGGGCCACGAGGTGACGGCGCTGTCGCGCTCGCCCGACTCGGCGGAGCTCCCCTCGGGCGTCCGGACGGTGATGGGCGACGTGACGGCCTACGAGTCGATGGAGGGAGCCTTCGAGGGGCAGGATGCCGTCGTCAACCTCGTCGCGCTGTCGCCGCTGTTCCGTCCGTCCGGCGGCAACGAGATGCACTTTCGGGTCCACGAGGGCGGGACGGCGAACGTCGTCGAAGCCGCCGAGGAACACGGCGTCGACCGGCTGGTGCAGTTGAGCGCGCTCGGCGCCGACCCCGACGGCGACACCGCCTACGTCCGATCGAAGGGGCTCGCCGAGGAGATCGTCCGAGAGTCGGACCTCGAGTGGGTGATCGTCCGGCCCTCGGTCGTCTTCGGCGACGGCGGTGAGTTCATCCCCTACACGAAGCGGCTCGCGCCGCCCTACGTCACGCCGTTGCCGGGCGGCGGGAAGACGCGGTTTCAGCCGATCTGGGTCGGCGACCTGGTCCCGATGCTCGCGGACGCGATCGAGGGGGCCGACGGCGGGAGCGAGGACGGACGCGACGACCCCCACGCGGGCGAGACATACGAGGTCGGCGGCCCGGACAAACTGACGCTCGCCGAGATCGCCGAACTCGCCCACGGCGCCGACGGCCGGTCGGTCGAGGTCGTCCCCATCCCGATGTCGATCACGGGCGTCGGGCTCAGATCGCTCGATTTCGTCCCCGAGTCGGTGCTCGACGCCCTCCCCGGCGTCCCGCGGATGGGGTCCGATCAGTTCCGGTCGCTGCGGTTCGACAACACCGTCGACCGCAACGACGTCGCGGCCTTCGGCGTCGACCCGGAGGAACTACTGACGGTCCGGGGGTATCTGGACGCGGGCGAAGGCGTCGACGTGGACGTAGGACGCGCCTGAGGCCCCGACGCTCCGTCTGCTGGGCGTCAGACGTCGGCCGAAAGCTTATCAGGGCCCTGGGACCCTATTCGAACAAGACTCGATATGAAACTCGCAATGATCGGCTTCGGGCAGGCCGGCGGGAAGATCCTCGATCGGTTCCTCGAGTACGACTCCAGCCGGGGGACCGGGATCATCGGCCACGCCATCGCCGTCAACTCCGCGAAGGCGGACCTGATGGGGCTCGACCACGTCCCGAACGAGAACCGGGTTCTCATCGGGCAGTCGGTGGTGAAAGGCCACGGCGCCGGGACCGAGCCCGATCTGGGCAAAAAGTGCGCCCGCGAGGATTTAGAGGAGATCCAAAGCGCGATCGACAAGATGGTCTCCTCGGAGATCGATGCGTTCTTGATCATCGCGGGGCTCGGCGGCGGCACCGGCAGCGGCGGTTCGCCCATCCTGGCCGACCACCTCCAGCGGCTCTACGTCGAGCCGATCTACGGGCTCGGCATCCTCCCGAGCCGCGACGAGGGCGGGATCTACAACCGCAACGCCGCCCGATCGTTCCAGGCGTTCGCCGAGTCCGTCGACAACCTGCTCGTCTTCGACAACGACGCGTTCAAGACCGGCGGCGAGAGCATCGGCGAGGGCTACGCCGAGATCAACGACGAGATCATCACCCGCTTCGGCGCGCTGTTTTCGGCCGGCGAGGTGGAGGCCCTCGGGGACAACGTCGCCGAGAGCGTCGTCGACGCCTCCGAGATCATCAACACGCTCGGCGAACACGGGATCACCTCGATCGGCTACGCGAGCGAACCGGTCGATCCCGGCGGGGGAAACTCGGGGCTGCTCGATCGGCTCCGCGGCGATAGCAAGGACAAAAACGGGTTCTCGACGGCCGGCGACGCGACAAACCGGATCACCTCGCTCGTCCGGAAGGCGACGCTCGGGAAGTTGACGCTGCAGTGTGAGGTCGACAGCACCGAGCGGGCGCTGCTTTTGGTGTCGGGGCCGCCGGACGCGCTCAACCGGAAGGGCATAGACAAGGCGCGCAAGTGGCTCGAGGACCAGACCGGCTGCATGGAGGTCCGGGCGGGCGACTACCCGCTGCCCGACGAGAAGAAGGTCGCCGCCATCGTCGTGTTGGCCGGGGTCACGGACGTCCCCCGAGTCAAGGATATGCAGCGGATGGCTATCGAGGCCGAGGAGCGAAGCGAGGAACTCAGAGCGCAGAGCGAGGACAGCCTCGAGGATCTGATACAGTACGGCGACGATGAAGAGTAGCACACTCGGTGCCGCGTTCGTCGCCGCCCTGCTGTTCGGTACGCTGTTCGTGGGGCCGGCTGCCGCGGTCGAGAGCAGCCCCCAAGAGCTCCCCGAGGAATCCGAGGTCGGGACCGACTTCGAGGCGACCTTCGAGGTGACGGACCTCTTCGACGAGTTCGAACGGTGGACGCTCGTCGCGAACACCGAACTCGACAACGCGACCTGGACGATCCGGCGGTACAACCAGGCGGGCGACGAACTCTCCCGCGAGGACGCCGACGGCGCCTCCGCGACCGAACCGATCGACATCGACGACGACACGGCGAGAGTCGAGATCCGCGTCGTCGGCACGACGCCGGAACTCGGCGAGTTGAGCTACGAGCCGCCGGACCGATTCGTCGCCGCGAACTTCACGCTCGAGCGGGCGGGCGGCACCGAGCGTTCGATCGGGAGCCACGAGAGCCACCACTACACCGCCGAAAGCCGGGCGGCACGCGACGCCATCGACAGCGCGAGCGAGAGCGTCGGCGACTCGGACGGCGACGCGCGCGACTCGCTCGACAGCGCCATCTCGGCCTACGAAGGCGGGAACTTCGATAACGCGATCGATCTGGCCGAGCGGGCCGAAAGCGAGGCCTCACAGAGCCGGCTCGTCCGGAACGCGCTGCTCGGCGTCGGCGCCGTGGTCGTGCTCGTGATCCTCGTCGGCGGCGGCTACTGGATCTACAGGTCCAGACAGCAGGGTCCGAGCCGACTGAAGTGATGGACGTCCTCGTCCCGTTCGCGGCGAGCCGGCCGAAGACGCGGCTCGCCGGCGTGCTCGGACCCGACGAGCGCGCCGCGTTCGCGGCGGAGATGCGCCGCGACGTCTGTTCGGCCGTCGAATCGGCCGGGGCGTCGCCGACGGTTCTGTCGACCGATCCGATCGAATCCGAGTGGCCCGTCGTGGTCGACGATCGGCCGCTGACGGAGGCTGTCAACGACCGACTCGAACCGCCCCTCGCGGTCGTGATGGCCGATCTCGCGCTCGCGACACCCGAAGCGCTGTCGCGGCTCCTCGGGACCGAGGGCGACGTCGTTTTGGCCCCGGGACTCGGCGGCGGGACGAACGCCCTCGCCGTCCGGACGCCCGGGTTCCGCGTCGACTACCACGGCGCCTCGATCGCCGACCACCGACGCATCGCCGCGGACGTCGGGACGGCGACGATGGTCGACTCCTTTCGGCTCGCTGTCGACGTCGACGAGGCCGACGACCTCGCGGAGGTGCTGTTACACGGCGAGGGGCGGGCCGCCCGATGGCTCCGGGACGCGGGGATCGAACTCGAGACGACCGGCGGACGCGTCACGGTCTCGCGCTCGACGCCCCGGTAGCCGCCGTCGATCGACCGTCCGACGGCCGACGCGGTTCGCCGTTCCTCGACGGGCGGCGCCGCCGGGGGCGATCCTTTTATTCCTCCGAGCACCCGAGATGTGGTGTGTTCGGAGCGAGCGAGTACGGGGTCGACATCGAGGTCCCGACGGAGGCCGTCGAGCGGCTGGTAGCCGTCACGCCGGGCGACGTCGACCCCGCACCCGAACTCTCGTTCGCGCGCAACGTCTTCATCCCGCTGACGACCGCCTGCCGATACACCTGCACCTACTGTACGTACTACGATCCGCCGGGGGAGGCCTCGCTTCTGTCGACGGCGGAGGTGCGGGAGATCTGCGAGCGCGGGGCCGACGCCGGCTGCACGGAGGCGCTTTTCACCTTCGGCGACGACCCCGACGACCGCTACACCGGGATCCACGAGCAGCTCTCGGCGTGGGGCCACGACTCGATCCACTCGTATCTCCGGGAGGCCTGCGGGATCGCCCTGGAGTGTGGGCTGCTCCCGCACTCGAACCCCGGCGACCAGACGCGCGAGCAGATGGCCCGCGTCGCCGACGTGAACGCCTCGATGGGCGTCATGCTCGAGACAACCGCCGACGTGGCTGCCCACGGCAGCCCGCGCTCGAAGGAACCGGGACAGCGGCTCGCGACCATCGCGACCGCCGGGGAGTTGGGCGTCCCCTTCACCACGGGCGTGCTCGTCGGGATCGGCGAGACCCTCCGGGACCGCGCCGAGAGCCTGCTGGCGATCCGGGAGCTCCACGAGCGCTACGGCCACGTCCAGGAGGTCATCGTCCAGCCGGTCGCCGAGAACGAGCGCTGGGGCGGCGGCTCGCCCGACCTGGCGACGATGCGGCGGGTGACCGCGATGGCGCGGGCGGCGCTGCCCCCCGAGGTCAGCGTCCAGTCGCCGCCCAACCTCGCGCCCGTCGAGAAGCTGCTCGACTGCGGCGTCGACGACTTCGGCGGCGTCTCGCCGGTGACGGACGATCACATCAACCCCGAGTACGCGTGGCCGGCCCTCGAGGAGTTGGAGGCGATCGCCGACCGGGCCGGCGTGCCCCTCGCCGAACGGCTGCCGGTCCACGAGCGGTACGTCTCCGGGGCGTGGCTCTCCCCGCGGATCGAGGCCGCGATCGAAGCCGACGACGGGGCCGGGCGGCGGTACCGCGACCTGTTGTGACTCGCGCGTCGGGTCTCGGGGCGTCAGGGCGTCGGGACCGACGGCGGCCCGCGCTTCGGGCGGAAGTCCGATTCGAATAACTGGGAGCCGTATTTGAACGGCGTCGGGCGTGGACGCCCGGACGTACGAATACGTCGACCGCTACGAGCGAACGTCCGGTAGTCCTGCGAGCGAACGGCTGGAGGGTATATAAACAAGCCTCGTGGCGTATACAGACCTCGCACGCGGGTTCGCGCTGGCCCTCGAGCCGGGCGGCTCCGAGCGCGCGCCACCGCAGCGGTGGGGTTTATAAGTATCTCGGCGTCTTTATAAGCGACGCGCTACCTCGGCGGCTATCGGAGCTTCGAGCCCGAGGGTTCGATCCGGTCACAGCTCCCGCTGTCGGCCCTTCGGCATCTGCGAGCGGAGTTCGCCGTACAGATAGAGGCCGACGCCGATGGGTTCGACCGCGCCGGCGATCTCGTGGGCGGCGATCAGGTACCCCCAGTCGCCCGCCCAGTCGGGATCGGTCGTCTCGCCGCGGAGGAACGCCCGCGCCTCGTCGGCGTCGAGGACGACGACGTTCTTCGTCGCGCCGCGCCCGAACCGCTGGACGGCGTCCGTCGTCGGCTTCCAGTGTTCCTGTCGGGTCCGGAGGAAGGTCATCCCCAGCCCCTCGAGTTCGGCGGGGGAGTCGACGTCGTCGGCGAAGGCCCAGATCTTCCCCGAGCCCTTCTCCCAGAACGTGTGGCCCGCGAAGCGCTCGGCGTCGAGCCCGAACCGGTCGACCCACCAGCCGACGGCCGCCTCACGGGTCGCCCGCCCCTCGACCGTCCGGTCGGCCGCGGTCGCGGGCAGGCGGTCGAAGCGGCTGCCGTCGTTCGCGGGGTGGTCCTCGCCGTTGCTCTCGCCGTTCCCGTTCCCGTTCTCGCTTCCCGCCGACTCGTCCGTCATCCGGCCACCTCCAGTTTCGCACAGAAGAACCCGCCGGTGTCGTTGTGGTGGGGGTAGATCCGCTTTGCCCGCCGCATCGAGTCGTCGAAGCGCTCGCCGTCCCACTCGGTGACGCCGGGACGGTGTTCGAGCGGCAACTCGTACCCGAGCAGCCGGCAGTCGTGGTTCTCGAGGGCGTGTTGGACGATCGCCTCGTTCTCCTCGGGGGCGAAGGTACACGTCGAGTAGACGACCGTCCCGCCGGGGCGGGTGATCTCGATCGAGCGCTCGAGGATCCCCTTCTGGACGCCTGCGATCCCCTCGACGTGCTCCATCGACCAGTTGTCGAGCGCGTCGGGGTTCTTCCGGATCGTCCCCTCACAGGAGCAGGGCACGTCGACGAGCGTCCGATCGAAGGGCTCGCCGCCGAAGGGCTTCACCGAGAAGTTCCGGGCGTCGGCCCGCGTGACGGCGAGGTTCGTCACGCCGCAGCGTTCGGCGTTCGACCGCAGCGCCGACAGCCGCCCGAGGTTGTTGTCGTTGCCGACGAGCAGCCCCCGGTCGTCCATCAGCGCGGCGAGTTGGGTCGTCTTGCTCCCCGGCGCGGCACAGCAGTCAAGCACGCGCTCGCCGGGGTCGGGATCCAGCGCCAGCGCGGGCACCGCCGAAACCTCCTCTTGGCCGTACACCCAGCCGTGGACGAACGGCCAGGAGTTGCCGGGGGATTCGCCCTCGCCGAGCCGAAAGAGCCCCTCGTGCCACCCGACGCGCTCGAACTCGACGCCGGCCGACTCGAAGGCCCGCCGGACGCGGTCGGGCGTCGCCTTGATGTCGTTGACCCGGACGACGGAGGGCAGCGGCCGCTCGCAGGCGTCGTGAAACGCCGCGGGATCGTCGACGATGGGGTCGTACCTCGAGAGCGGGTCCATACGCACAGTCGCCCCCGCGGCGGTTTGTCGGTATCGGTGTCGCTTCGCCGCGTCCGTTCGGGCCGTGACTCATTCGCCACCGCCCGGTGGTCGGGAGCACCCGGAGCCGCGACGGCTCACAGTTAAGAGACCGCAAGGCGTGCCCCCGCGTATGGCCCACATCCAGATTGTCGCGGACGACATCGAACTCGACTCGCCGACGCTCGTCGAGGGGCTGCCGGGAGCCGGTCTGGTCGGCAAGATCGCCGCCGACCACCTCTCCGACGAGTTCGACATGACCTACTACGGGGCGTTACACTGCGACGGGATCCCGCGGGTCGCCGTCTACGAGGGCGACTCCTCGGCGCTTCGACCCCCTGTCAGACTCTACGCCGACGAGTCGATGGACCTCCTCGTCCTCCGCAGCGACGTGCCGGTGTCGCCGACGCAGGTGACGGAGTTCGCGAGTTGCGTCACCGGGTGGCTCGACGCCAACGACGTCTTCCCGGTGTATCTCAGTGGGCTGGCCGAGGAGAAGGAGGGCACGCCGGAACTGTACGGGGTCGCCACCGGCGACGGCGACGCCCGACTCGACGCCGCCGGCGTCGTTCCGCCCCGCGACGGCGGGATGGTCTCGGGGCCGACCGGCGCGCTGTTGCACCGCGCGGTCGAGACGGGCCTGGACTCCGTCGGGCTCATCGTCCAGACCGATCCCCGGTTTCCCGACCCCGAGGCGGCCCGGACCGTGCTCGAACACGGCGTGGGTCCGATCGCGGATATCGACGTCGACACCGATCGACTGGTCGAGAAGGCCGGCGAGATCCAAGACGCACGGGAACAGCTCGCAAAGCGCCTCCAGGAGATGGACCAGGACGGCAGCACGCAGGCCCAGCCGATACGCGGGTTCCAGTGACCTCCGAGACGGCGGGATACGTGAAATCAAACTCCCCGGGGTGTCCGAAGGACACGCCGGTGTATTGCAGAACGGCCGCAGTTGCGAGTACGGTGGTTATTACATTCGAATCACCGATGCACAATAACGGGTCCGAAGGCTACAACCGGCGCTCGTGCGAGACGTCGAACTGTCGGCTATCGATGCGGGAGGCCCACGGTCCGCTTTGTGGGGTGAACACACACCCAGATTTTAGGCCCGCCTAATATCGAAGCAGTTTTGAAGTATTAGGCCGACCTAAAAATATGCGGAGAGACGACGTGTCTTCCGAGGCACCCACACGCGGTGTCACGCTCGAATGCAGCGTAGCCGATCCGGGGGTTCCCGTGGACGGGTCCCGGTTCGATCTGTCCGCCCGGCAGCCGTGCGCCGGGGGAGCCGCGGCCGACCGACCGTTCGACTGCCGCCGGGTCGCGGCCGCCGCCGGCATGGGGGTCTGAGCGTGCGCGCCACGGAGTGGACGATTGCGGCGGCGTTCGGCGACCCGGAAGCGTACGGCATTCCGGACCTGCCGGAGTGGCGGGTCCGCTCTCACGACTGCGGCGGGATCGCGTTTCTCGCGGACGGTGAGCCGTTCATCGCCGCGGAGCGACCGATGACAGTCAGACGGTGAGACGCACCGCGGAGCCGAACCGTCCCGGCCCGACCCGCTCGAAGCGGACGGTGATCGTCCCACGAACCCATCCATGATCGGCCCCACTCTCGTCGATATTCGATCTCACATCGAGGCGCTCGCGAGCGACGGCGGTCGGTACCACGTGCTCTGTACCCGCACCGGCGAGTGCCCGATCCCGGCGTCGGGCAAACGGTTCGACGACCGGACGACCGCCCGAGCGGCCGCACACGCGACCGAGCAGTACCGAGCGGCGCTGCGCCGGTACGACCCGCAGGTGCCGTACCGCGATCTGATCGTCTGCGAGGAGCCGCCCCCGACCGTCACCACGGGATGTTGTGACCGAGGCTCGGCTACCTGCCCGAGTACCCCCTCGGAGCCGGTCCTCGCCTCCCGTGTACCGACCCGCGAGCGACGCGACGTCGTGGAGTTCTGTCACCGCGCGGCGGGAGTCGTCTTCGAGACGCTCTCGGACGGCGGATACGGCGGCGTCAGGATGGCCGCCATGGAAACCTACCTCGAACTGGCCGAGACGACCGACGACCCGGACGGGCTCTGTCTGTGTCTGCTCGAGAGCATGGCGGTCGAACTGTGCGACCGCCTCAAGCCGGCCGACCAGGCCGACGTCATCGCGACGGCTGCGGCCCGGTTGGACCCCGTTCGGGAGACGGCCGAGCCGCTGGCCGCCGCTCTCGCAGCCCTGGAAAATCGGGGGCTGATCGAGACCTACGAGACATCGCCGCAGCCGATCGAGCGCGCCGGCAGCGCCGGAGCGAAGACGGTCCGGCTTTTCGGGTACGCGCTGTCCCCGCAAGACGGACGCCTCCCCGTGTTACCGCTCACGCTGGAGCTATCGCGCCACACGCCGGGCTGGCTGCTGGATTCGCTCTCCGTCAGCCCTCTCGAAGACGGCTGGCGGCTCACGTTCCGTCCCGACGGTTCGACGTCACAACGCGGGGTCGTGAACGCGCCGATCGAAGAGGAGGCGTAACGAGAGAGCACGTCTCAGGACGAAACCCCACCTGTGTCGGTCAACCAGGCACGGAACGCGTCGACGTCCCTCGTTGCGGCATCCTCCGCGATAATCGGAGGGCCCCCGGCCAGCAGTTCGTCTCACAACGGCACTGTGATGTCTACCGATCCGGCCCTGGCGGCACACGTGAGCCACCGCAGAAAAGTAAGCGCGAAGACGGTACGAAAGCGAGTCTCTCTCAGAGGCCGAGCCAGCCGGTCGTCCCACAGTTTCCGCATTCGATCTTGACCGTACCGCGTTCGGTTCGCGGCCCTCTGATGATCTCCCGGGAGTCACATTCCGGACAACACAGCCAGTCGTAGATGGAGATGGTATCCGATTGTTTGACGGAAGGCATTGTCGATAGTTAAGTAACGAAAGAAAAAGTGTCTGTTGCTACCGGTACGACACGGTCCCACGCATCATAGCCGGTGTCGGTGTCTCGGAACACACTGCGCCACACGAGACGAGGGACTCCAGCGGGGGCGGCCGTCGGGAGTGACGCTATCGTATCGGTAGCCGTATACACTGTTTTTATCTGTATGATCCGGCCGGAGCAGCGACCGCAGAGGGCAACCTGGCTTCCCGGGAGCGCCCCTCGAGGAGCCGTTCCCGTCGGCCGTCCGCCGGTGGGAGTGGCGAGTGGAGCAGTCACAGAACGTCCCACTCGAGCACGACCCCCGAGTCGAGGCGGTCGACGCCTTCGAGCGCCAACTCCGGGAACTCGGAGACGAAGCCCTCGCCGTCGGCGAGCGTCGGCGCGTCCCGCCCGCCGATCACGGTGGCTCCGACGTAGACGGTCAGTTCGTCGACGAGGCCCGCCTCGAACAGCGAGAAGATCACCTCGCCGCCGCCCTCGACGAGCAGGCGGTCGATCCCCGCCGACTCCAGACCGTCGAACGCCCCCGGGAGGTCGACCCGCTCGCGGCCCGCGACGACGGGGGAGGCGCCGGCGTCCCGAAGGGCCGCCCGCCGGGCATCGGGAGCCGCCTCGCTCGTCAGCACGTACGTCTCCCGGTCGCCCGCCAGTATCGCGGCGTCCGTGGGCGTCCGGCACGTCGAATCGACGACGACGCGGGCGGGCGGCGCCGCGTCCGCCCCCCGGATCGACGCCCGGTGGGCCTCGTCGTGACGGACGAGCGAGGGGTCGTCAGCGAGCACGGTGCCGATGCCGACCGCGACGGCGTCGGCCTCCGCGCGGAGCCGGTCGACCCGGGCGAAGTCCTCGTCGCCGCTGATCGCGATCTGCTCGCGCCGCCGCGAGGAGAGTTTGCCGTCGGCGCTCGTGGCGGCGTTGACCGAGACGTACATACCGGCCGTGGGGTCGCCGCCGACAAAACGGTTGGCGCCTCGGCGCTCAGCGGCCGCCGCCCTCGGCGTCGCCGGGTTCGCCGTCGTCTTCGGCGCCGCCGGACTTTCGTGGCAACTCGCCGCTCGCGCGCATCGCCCCCCGGCGGAGCACGCCCCGCATCGTCCGGGCCTCGCGGCCGGTCGGGTGCGCGCGGGCGAGGAGCCGGCGGAACAGCCGTTCGGTCTTCGGGATCTTCTCTACGGGGTGGCCGACGTCGTGGAGGTACTCCGAGAACGTCTCGTAGAGCCCCTCGATCTCGTGCTCGTCGGCGCGGTCGTGGGCTTGCGGGGGGTGTTGGGTCTCCGCGACCGCCAGCCCGCGGAGCTCGTAGAGGACGACCGTCGCCGCCTGCGCGAGGTTCAACACGGGGTACTCGTCGCTGGCGGGAATCGAACAGATCCGATCCAGGGCGGCGAGTTCGTCGTTGGTTAGCCCCACGCGCTCGCGGCCGAAGACGATACAGACGTCGGCGTCGAGGCCCTCGAGTTCCTCCGGGAGTTCGGCCGGCTCGACGAACGGGTACCGGACGTGTTTCCGGGCGTCCTGATTCGTCGTCGCCGTGCAAGCGACCGTATAGAAGTGCTCCGTGAGGTACTCGAAGCCGACCTCGGTGGCGTTCGGGAGGACGTCCTCGCGGGCGTGGCCGGCGAACCCGTAGGCCTCGCCGTCGGGGTCGAGTTCGGGGGGATCGACGAGGTACAGCTCCGAGAGCCCGAAGTTCTTCATAGAGCGCGCGATGGAGCCGACGTTCCCCGGGGTTTCGGCTCCGACGACGGCGACGGCGATGTCGACCATTGCCGACGGGTTCGGCTCGCGAATTTATAAGCGCGTCCGTCCGGCGGCCGTTCGCGCGCCGGCTCCGGCGGTCGCTGTCGGTTCCGCCGGCGGCCGGATCACTCGTCGTCGGTTCGGTCGGCGACGCGGTCCATCGCGAGCGTGGCGACGCCAGCCGCGGCCAGGCCGATGCCGAGCGCGCGGATCTGTCGGACGTACGCCGGCTTCGCCTCGAGGTCCCCGGCGTTCTCGAAGTTCTTCCCGATCATCTTTCTGACGAACGCGACGCTCACCTGTGGGAGGAGCGCGCTCACGAGCCCTTGGCCGATCGCCCACAGCGCACCGGCGTTCCGGAACTTATCGCAGTTCATACGCGGTTATGTACGGGGCGTGTACTGATTAACGCCGTGGTACGATCCCAGTGACGTGGATTCGGCGGTGGGTCGCGCGAGCCGGTCGCCCCCGGGAGCCTCGGATCGAGAGAGCCGGCGGCCCGCGATAGTCCGCCGCGCTCGGGCACCGCGTGTTGGACACCTATTGGGTATATAACGATAGATCCGCCGGGATCAAATATAAGCGTCCGAGATTTATGTGTGTACGTAGAGTGACGGACGAACGGCCGAGCGGGTACGACGACGTACGGGACGACGCCTCGATCGAGGGACTGACCGCGGAGTTCGTCGACGTCGACGGGGTCTGCACGCGCTACTACGACGAGGGCAGCGGCGACCCGCTCGTCCTCCTCCACGGCGGGACCTGGAGCGGGTTCGCCAGCGCGAACACGTGGTCGAGAAACGTCGAGCGCCTCGCGGAGCGGTTCCGCGTGATCGCTCCGGACCGCCTCGGGAACGGGATGACGGACAACCCCGCGACCGCCGAGGCGTTCGTCTTCGAGTCCGAAGTGACGCACATGGAGGCGTTGCTCGAAACGCTCGATATCGGCCCGTATCACCTCTGCGGGCAGTCGCGCGGCGGCGGCCTCGCGGCCACGTTGGCCGTCAGGTCCCCCGAATCGGTCGAGACGCTCACGGTCGTAAACAGCGCGACCCTGGCGCCCGAAGCGTCGGGCTACGACCGCAGGCGGGAGCGACTCCACGCGGGAAAGCCGGACGATCCGGACTCGGCGGCGTACCTCGAGGACACGTTCCGGCACTTCGAGGAGACCCTGTCGTACTCGACGGACCACGTCACCGAGGAGTACGTCCGCGCCGGGGCGTACATGCGGTGCCGGCCGAAGGCGATGGAGACCGCCGCGGTGCTCGGATCGGATCCCGCGGAACCCTACTGGCAGCGCGAGACGCCCGAGACGGACC
>Ga0209917_1000506_pt1 | contig 16430 bp, 15 predicted proteins | sample SalPon2_C_H2O_MG_FD_185710 | JGI IMG/M metagenome (GOLD analysis project Ga0209917, IMG submission 185710) | Salt pond water microbial communities from South San Francisco under conditions of wetland restoration - Salt Pond MetaG R2_C_H2O_MG... | ecosystem: Environmental > Aquatic > Non-marine... | reverse complement strand
GGGCGCGACGGGATCCACGCGAGCGCAGCGAGCGTGGGTCAGTCGCGCCCGTGACTGAGCGAAGCGAAGGAACGGGCGCGACGGGATTTGAACCCGCGGCATCTTGGTCCGGAACCAAGTGCTCTGTCCGCTGAGCTACGCGCCCTCGCCGGCAGTACTGGTGGCGGCGGTTTAATCCTTCTGACACGGGGGAGACTACCGACTATTCCGCTGTATCCGACTCGAAGAGCCCGTCCACGAGCGTTTCGATGAGCCGGGATTCGACGTCCTCGTACGCGGAGACGTGGAGGGCGTCGATAGGTGAGTCGTTGGCGCGGGTGACGAACACGAGCGACCGAACCAACCCGCTGATGAGGTCAGGGTCGTCGTATCGGAACGCGTCCATCGCGGCCCACCGCTCGGCGTATGGGAGGTCGGTCTCGTGGGTATCAGAGCCGATCGACTGCCGCTCTGATTCAGAGAGCTGGTCGGTGAGAAGGTGGAGCTCGCCGTCGACGATGAGCCGCGAGGCGAGCGGGTTCGACCGGACCTCGGTGAACATCGTCCGAAGCATCGTCGCCACCTCCTCACGCGGGGTGTCCGCATCGGAGACGGCCGCGTCGACGCGGGCCTCGAGCTCCTCGCGCTCGGCTCTGAGCACCGCGGCGTACAGCGCCGCCTTCGAGTCGAAAAACTGGTAGAAGGTGCTCGTGCCGATTCCGACTGCATCGGTGACGTCTTTCACCCGTGTCCGCTCGAAGCCGAAGCGAGCGAACAGCTCGCGGCCCTCGACGACGAGTTCCGATCGGATCCGCTCTCTGTCGGCCGGCGAGAAGCGGCTCATCACGGCGGTACACCGACGGTCGTAGCTGATCGCGCGACGCTCATGCTGCACCGTCCGTGAACCACGAATAAAAACGTGTTCCGTTCTCGTGTGCCACGAGAGCGGGCGTCACCCCGTCGTGTATTCCCCGCGCCACCGTGCGCGAGGTAACATTCAATGACGCGGCAGCCGAACGGGCAGTGTGACACCCGACGCGGCGACGATCCGGCTGGTCGAGCGCGCCGACCTCCTCACAGTGGTGCGCATCGAGCGGGCGTGCTTCGATGACCCCTGGCCGTACGACGCCTTCGAGCGGCTGCTCGATGCGCCGGCGTTTCTCGTCGCCGAGTGCGGCCGAGAGGTCTGCGGCTACGTCGTCGCCGACGTCACCCCAAATGCCGGCCGGGACATCGGCCATATCAAAGACCTCGCCGTGCGGCCAGACGCCCGGGGTCGCGGCCTCGGGCGGCAGCTCCTGCATGCTGGTCTCACCCGACTGTGTACACACGGGGCCGCGGTCGCGAAACTCGAGGTCCGCGAGGGTAACGCGGTCGCCCGATCGCTGTACGCCTCGGAGGGCTTCGAGCCGATCAGACGAGCGCGTCGGTACTACCGCGACGGTGAGGACGCGCTCGTGCTCGCCGTCGATCTCGGCACGTGGGCGAGCGATTCGTCGGTTGACAAGGCTTAGTGTCCACGGGGTCCAACAATTAGTATGAGTTCGGTTCCCGAGCGGTCCGAGATCGACGAGACACACAAGTGGGACCTCCAAAGCGTGTACGCCGACGACGAGGCGTGGGAGGCGGCATACGTCGACGTCGAGGGGCGGATCGACGAGCTACGGGCGTACGAAGGGCGCGTGACCGAAGACGCCGAGACGCTGCTCGAACTGCTTGAGCTTCGTGAGGAGGTGTTCCGAGATCTCTCACAGGTCGCCGTGTATGCGCGTCTCCGCAGCGCCGAGGACACGCGCAATCAGGCATACCAGGCGATGTCGGCAAAGGCGTCCTCGCTCCAGTCGACAGCCTCGAGTGCCATCTCGTACCTACGGCCGGCACTGCAGTCGCTGACCGAGTCGCAGGTCGCGGCGTTCAAATCGGACGCACCGGGGCTCACCGAGTACGACCACTACCTCGATGACGTGTTGCGGACAAAATCGCACACGCGGTCGGCCGCCGTAGAGGAAGTCCTCGCAGACCTCTCCGAGGTCACGAGCGCGCCGAGTGAGATTTACTCGATGCTGACGAACGCGGACATGAGCTACGGCGTCGTTGAGGGCCCCGAGGGCGACGACGTCGAGATCACCCAAGCAAACTTCACCAAGCTCCAGACGAACCCGGACCGTGCGTTCCGCGAGCGGGTCCACGAGACGTTCTACGACGAGTGGGCGGGCGTGCGGAACACAGTTGGAACGGCACTCGAGAAGGCAGTTCGCGAACACGTCGCGAGCGCGGAGATCCGCGACTACGAGAGCGCCCGGGCGGCTGCACTCGATGGACCGAACGTCCCGGTAGCCGTGTACGACACGCTCGTGGAGACCGTAGACGACAACCTCGACGTCCTCCACCGGCACGCAGAACTGAAGCGAGCCGCCCTCGACGTCGACACGCTCCAGAGCCACGACCTCTACATGTCGCTGACTGGTGACCAAGGCCCCGACGTCTCCTACGAGCAGGCGGTCGAGTGGGTGATCGACGCGGTCGAGCCGTTAGGCGAGGCGTACCAGTCACGGATGCAAGCAGGGCTCGAGTCACAGTGGGTCGACGTGTACGAGAACCGCGGGAAGCGCTCTGGAGCGTTCTCGTCGGGGACGTACGACACCCAGCCGTTCATCATGATGAACTACCAAGATGACGTGGCCTCGATGTACACCCTGGCCCACGAGCTTGGCCACTCGATGCACTCAGAGCTGGCCGCGGACGCCCAGCCGTGGCACGACGCGAGCTACGAGATTTTCGTCGCGGAGATCGCTTCGACGGTGAACGAGACGCTTCTCACCCACCACCTGCTCGAGACGGTCGAAGACGAGACGCTCCGGACCCACGTGCTCGATGAGTACCTCGAGCGATTCCGGTCGACGCTGTTCCGCCAGACGATGTTCGCGACGTTCGAACAGCAGATCCACGAGCGCGTCGAAGACGGCGGGGCGTTGACCCCAGATGCACTCGACGAGCTGTACGCGGAGCTAAAGGGTACGTACTACGAGCCGGCCGAGCTGGGCGGCGGCGTCAAACGCGAGTGGCAGCGTATTCCCCACTTTTATTACAATTTCTACGTCTACCAGTACGCGACCGGCATCTCTGCTGCGGCGGCGATCGTCGACCGGATCCTCACCGAGGGCGAGCCGGCGGCCGCCGACTACCGTGAGATGCTGGCCGCGGGCGGGGCCGGCTACCCGCTCGCGGTCGTCGAGCGCGCCGGCATCGACATGGCGAGCCCTGAGCCGATCGAGTCGGCCGTGGGCATCTACGAGACGTACCTCGAGGAGATCGCGACGCTACTCGACCTCGCGTAAGCAAGTGTTGGCCCCGGGTCGGTCTCACCGAAGCGCAGCGTAGGCGTAGCTGTCGTCACCCGCAGTGGGCCGGTGGTCGTCGAGGGTGATCTGCCACCCATCGAGCCGGGAGGCGTCCCTGAGTGCTAGCGCGAGGGCGTGGCGAACGTCTGAAACGTCGACGCCGTAGTAGTCGGCCGGAACCCCGCGGAGGTACTGCAGCGCCGTGGTGAAAAGCGACCGCATGCCGCCGTCGTCGAGAAAGTCGACGTGTTTGTACGCGCCGGCGGCGACTTGGACCATCCCGTGGAGGAACGCACTCTCGGTCGAGCCGCGACCGTAGTTGTACCACTCGTCTTCGAAACAATCGTGTGACTCGTGATAGGCGCCGTCGTTGTAGAGCCGAACCCCGTGGACCACCGCCCGTCGAAGCGTCCCGTGTTCCCACCCGTTAGAGGCCGCGCGGTCGGGACACCACCCGGTCGGGGCGCCGACCGTCGGGGGCGCGACGTCGGGATCGCGGGTGTGATCGTCCATACGGTTCGTCTCGCTCGCGACGTGCTAACGGTTTCGCCGGCACGCCCGAGACACACCACGGTTCGATACCCGGTTATGTAGAACACACGCAATTTTCATACCGGCGACCGACGTATCATAGCGTATGTTCGATTCGATCGAGACGCCGTGTGCGGGGATGGATGACGGCGAAAAGCGCAAGCTCGGATCGCTGCTTGTGATCGGGCAGGGACTGCTCACCGCGCTCGCGCCGTCACTGTCTGTTCGACTGATCAAAAAGATGCTGTCGAAGAACTTCGAAAACGCGGGCGAACTCGAGGCGACGCCCGAATACCGCCGGCAGCTGCGCGCGATCGGCATCGGGACGGCTGCGGCGGGTATCGCCGGGTACGCGATGGAGACCGTCGCGGGACGGGTGGACGAGGTGGACGAGGCGGAGGCGATCACCGACGACACAGTCGACGACACAGCCGACGAGTCGGCGTGAGCGACCGACGACCGAAGCGAAACCGGTGGATTGAATCCCACCGGGCGATTATCACCGTCCGCGTGCGAGGGTAGCCAAGCCCGGAAACGGCGGCGGACTCAAGATCCGCTCCTGTAGAGGTCCGTGGGTTCAAATCCCTCCCCTCGCATGAGCGCGTCCACAACGCGCAAATGCAGAAGGCGCTCTCGGAGCGCTCTTCCCTCGCAATATGCTGTCACACTCACACGCCGACAGCGATGTGTGAAACCGGCGGCTGACTCACGATCCGCTCCTGGAGAGTTCTCGTGAGCGAGCACGGCGAGCGAACGAGAGCACGGCGAGCGAACGAAAGCACGCGAGTCGGACCGTCTCGCGGTGGTCCGTGGGTTCAACTCCCTTCCCTCGCATGAGCGCGTCCACAACGCGCAAGTGCAGAAGGCGCTCTCGAAGCGCTCTTCGCCCGCAATATGCTGTCACACTCACACTGGTAGCCACGCCCCGACCCGGCGATCTCCGAGGGCCCTGGCACCGTCAAAAAGTGCCCGATCGATCGCCGCCAACAGCGTTATACTTGCAGAACCACTATTTAATCGTACACAGTGTCAATTCACCACCCCTCTATCGATGCGGTACCGCGGCCGAAGACGGTGCTCTTCTGCCCGGAGTGCGGCCACGAAAGCGGTCTCCACGGCGACTGGATCCTCGACGACGATGCGGTTCGACCGACACGGATCTGTCCGGTCTGTGAGACGGCGCTCGGTACTCGTCGGTAGCGACGGACGAGACGACGGACCCACGTCGCTGCCCGGTTCGCGCTGCGCTTGCGGTTGCTGCATCCGATCATTCGAAAAGTAACGAACGATCATTTTTCTCGGCGCGTAAGCCACCCCTCCGAAACGGTTTTGACCGCCCCTCACACACGGTCGATATGCCAACGGATCCCGACACGGGGTACGATCCCTCGCTGGGTCGGAAGTTCATTTTCGTCACGGGCGGGGTCATGTCCGGACTGGGGAAAGGAATCACTGCCGCGAGCACCGGCCGACTGCTCGCGAACGCGGGGTTCGACGTCACCGCGGTGAAAGTCGACCCGTACCTCAACGTCGACGCCGGAACGATGAATCCGTACGAACACGGCGAGGTGTACGTGTTGAAAGACGGCGGCGAGGTCGATTTAGACCTCGGTAACTACGAGCGGTTCCTCGGAACCGACATGACGTTCGACCACAACGTCACCACCGGCAAGACCTACCAGCACGTCATCGAGCGTGAGCGCGCCGGCGATTACCTCGGGAAGACTGTCCAGATCATCCCACACGTCACCGACGACATCAAGCGCCGCATTCGCGAGGCGGCAGACGGCAGCGACGTCTGTATCGTAGAGATCGGCGGCACGGTCGGCGACATCGAGTCGATGCCGTTCCTCGAGGCGCTCCGCCAGTTCGCACACGAGGAGGACGACTCTGATATTCTCTTCGCACACGTCACGCTCGTGCCGTACTCGAAAAACGGCGAACAAAAGACGAAGCCGACCCAACACTCGGTAAAAGAGCTCCGCTCGATCGGCCTCCAGCCCGACATCCTCGTCGGGCGGTGTGAGACCGAACTCGAGCCCGAGACCAAAGAAAAGATCGCCCTCTTCTGTGACGTCCCGACGGATGCCGTCTTCTCGAACCCGGACGTCGAGGATATCTACCACGTGCCGCTGGTGGTCGAATCGGAGGGGCTCGACGAGTACGTGATGGAGCGGTTCGAACTGACTGACGAGGCGCTGCCCAGCTCGGAGCGATCGACGGCGTGGCGCGATCTTGTCACTCGTGACCGCGATCAAGAGGTCGAGGTGGCGCTTGTCGGCAAGTACGCCTTAGAAGACGCGTACATGTCGATCCATGAGGCGTTGAAACACGCCGGTATCCAGACGCAGACCGAGGTCGACGTCCTCTGGGTCGACGCCGACGAGACCCGAGACCATCACAAAGAGCGGCTCCGGTCGGCAGACGCGGTCGTCGTCCCTGGCGGCTTCGGCTCACGTGGCACCGACGGCAAAGTCGAAGCAGTGCGGTACGCCCGCGAGAACGACGTGCCGTTTCTCGGGCTTTGTTTGGGCTTCCAGCTGGCGGTCGTCGAACACGCACGCAACGTGCTCGGATTGACGCGTGCCCACTCGGCCGAGCTCGACCCAGAGACGCCCCACCCCGTCATCGATCTACTACCTGAGCAGTACGAGACCGAAGCGATGGGCGGAACGATGCGACTCGGTGCCCACGAGACCGCGATCGAACCGGGGACACTCGCAGCCGCGGTGTACGGCGCCGAGTCGTGTACGGAACGGCATCGTCACCGCTACGAGGTGAACCCCGAGTACATCGACGCGCTGTCGGCTGATGGCCTCGTCTTCTCCGGGCGTGCGGACAATCGGATGGAGATCCTCGAGCGCGAGGACCACCCGTTCTTTTTCGGCACCCAGGCGCACCCCGAGTTCCGCTCGCGACCGGACCGGGCGAGCCCCCCGTTCGTCGCTCTCGTAGAGGCGGCGATCGGATCGACGAACACAACGGCGCAGAACGCAGACGTGAGGTTATAGATGGTCGAAACGGACGCGTTTATCGACGAGGCGGTAGCGAGGATTCGCGAGGAGATCGGCGACGCAAAAGCGGTGATAGCGCTCTCAGGCGGGGTCGACTCCTCGGTTGCTGCCACCCTGGCATACGAGGCGGTTGGCGACCAGCTCACGCCGGTGTACGTCGACACGGGGCTGATGCGAAAAGGCGAAACCGAGCAGGTCCGAGAGACGTTCTCGTTCATGGAGTCGCTCCGCGTTGTCGACGCCGCCGACCGGTTCTTCGACCGGCTGGCGGGCGTCACCGACCCCGAGGCGAAGCGGCACGCCATCGGCGAGGGGTTCATCGACGAGTTCGAGACGGTCGCTCGCGAGGTCGACGCCGACTACCTCGTTCAAGGGACGATCTACCCCGACCGCATCGAGTCGGAGGGCAACATCAAGTCTCACCACAATGTGGGCGGGCTACCCGACGTCGTCGACTTCGACGGGATCGTCGAACCGGTGCGTGACCTATACAAAGACGAGGTGCGCGAGGTAGCCCGCGCGCTCGACCTCGAGGCGGTTATCGCAGAGCGAATGCCGTTTCCCGGGCCGGGTCTCGCGGTGCGGGTCGTCGGCGAGGTGACACCGGAGAAGGCGGCCGTCGCCCGTGAGGCGTGTCACGTCGTCGAAGACGAGCTCGAGGCGTACGAGCCGTGGCAGGCGTTCGCGGCCGTGATCGGGAAGGCAACCGGCGTGAAAGGCGACAACCGAGTCCACGGCTGGGTGGTCGCGGTGCGCTCGGTCGAGAGCCGCGATGGGATGACGGCCCGTGCACAGGAGATCGACTGGAGTACCCTCCAACGGATCCAAAGTCGGATCACCGGCGAGAACGAGAACGTCGCTCGGGTGCTTTACGACGTCACGCACAAGCCGCCAGCGACGATCGAATACGAGTGATGATGAACACACGGAGCAACCCATGGCGGTGACCGAGTCACCCATCGTGATCGTCGCCGGCCCCGACGAACACGGCGTGGGCGAGGAACTGTCGGCACTCGGTGCAACGGTGTCGCGGATCGAAGACGTAGTATCGACGGCAACGCTCGAGGCGGCCGGAATCGACGAGGCCACATACCTCGTGTTGACCGACGTTGAGGAAGCAACCGGGATTCCTGTCGCAAAGGAGCTGAATCCGGCGATCACGGTGGTGACCTACGCAGACACCTCACTGCCGGCGTTCGTTGCGGCTGTCGCTGACCTGGCCGTCGACCCGGCGCTTGTCGGCCCCATAGTCGTCGCTGAGGAGGTCTTCGCCGGCGACGTCGGGGGCAATACGACAGAAGCCAACGGAAAGTAGCCTGCACAAGCACGTCGGCAGCCGGTGGAGTGACGTTGTTGGCGGTGCGGTGGTGACGCCTGTGCAGTTGAGGTGTCCTCGTGCCGACCGCTTATGTACGCGGGCGCAAACACGGCATATGGACGAGGAGTCACGCGCTGACCGGCGGTCTCCAGTCGGCGAGCCGGTGGTGCGGTCGGACCCGGCAGTTACCGGTGAGCGAGCCGGGTCGGCCGTCGAGTTCGACCCGGCGGACCCCAAAAGCGTGGAGTTGGCCGCCGAGACCGTCCGGCGCTTTGCGGCCGGCGACGTCGGCGACGAAGACCAAGTGTTGATGCTTCGGGGTGCAGCCGCGTGTGCGGCGCTCGTCCGTGGCGTCGGCTCGTACACGGACGCTGTCGACCGCGCTGGCGACGGCGTCTCGGTTTCGTTCGTGCGCAAGTGGGCGCGGGTGCACGACCTCCCACAGGAGATCCGGCGACAAGTCGCACGGGGCCAGATCGCACCGAGTGCCGCCAAACACGTCGCACGGCTTGGCGGTCGCGACCGCTACCTACTGTCGTGGGCCGCGATGGACGGCGGACTAACCGTAAGAGAGGTGCGTGCGGTCGCCTCAGCCGTCAACGACGGCACCGACATCGAAGTGGCACTCGCCGACACCGGCGTAACCCTCGGCGAAGTGACGCTCGACTTGCCTGTTGAGACGTACCTCGAACTCCGGCGACGGGCGTCGATGGAGAACGCTGCGCCCGGTGTGATCGTCACGGAGGCGCTAGGTGAGAGCTTCGACGAAGATGACCCGTAGCCCGCCACGCCGGCCCGGCATTCTAAACGTTTATCCGTTGTCTGGCCCAAGACATGCTTGCGGGCCGGTAGCTCAGTTAGGGAGAGCGTCCGGCTTTTAACCGGACGGTCGGGGGTTCGAATCCCTCCCGGCCCGTTTTCCTTCGACCAACGGAAGCAGTGAAAACGCCAGTGGGGTTCGAATCAGAGAGCCACTGCTGAGTCCATCAAAAAAAACGCATAATCGAGCTCCGAGTGCCGGAGTGGTCGTCGAGACGGTCGCGAGTTGTCAGTGGTGGATGGGTGTCGTCGCCGGCGATTACATCGCGCCGCCCATGCCACCCATGCCGCCCATGCCACCCATGCCGCCGGCACCGCCGGCAGGCATGTCGTCGCCCTCGTCGTCGTCGGAGCCGCCGCCCTTGAGGTCGCCGGCTGCGATGACGTCGTCGATACGGAGGATCATGACGGCCGCCTCGGTGGCGGACTCGATCGCTTGCGTCTTGACGCGGAGCGGCTCAACGACACCCTCAGCTTCCATGTCGATCACGTCGCCCGTGTAGGCGTCGAGACCGGCACCGAACTCGCCGCCATCGTGGCGCGAGCGGAGGTCGACGAGCGAGTCGATGGGGTCGAGCCCGGCGTTCTCAGCGAGCGTGCGCGGGATGACTTCGAGCGCGTCGGCAAACGCCTCAACGGCGAGCTGCTCACGACCGCCGACGGAGTCGGCAAAGTCACGCAGCTGCAGTGCGAGTTCGGCTTCGGGGGCGCCACCGCCGGGCAGGACCTGCCCGTCGACGAGCGTCGTCCGAACAACACCGAGTGAGTCGTCGATGGCGCGCTCGATCTCGTCGACAACGTGCTCCGTGCCGCCACGGAGGATGAGCGTCACGGACTTCGCTTCTTCGACGTCCTCGACGAAGATGCGCTCGTCGCCGCCAATGTCTTTCTGGGCGACAGAGCCAGCGAATCCGAGGTCCTCAGACTCGATGTCGTCAAGGTTGGAGACGACGCGACCACCGGTCGCACGGGCGAGCCGCTTGAGGTCGTCGGATTTCGCGCGACGGACGGCGAGGATGCCTTCCTGCGCGAGGTAATGCTGAGCCATGTCGTCGATGCCGTCGCCGACGAAGACGACGTCCGCACCGATGTCGACGAGGTGGTCGACCATCTCACGGAGCTGTGCTTCCTCTTGATCAAGGAACTGCTGGAGCTGGTCGGGGTCGGTGACGTTGACCTCGGCGTCGATCTCGGTCTCTTGTACCTCGATGTCGCCGTCGAACAGCGCGACGTTCGCGTCTTCGACTGCGTACGGCATGTTCTCGTCGACGCGCTCTTTGTCGACGATGACGCCCTCGACGAGCTCGGACTGGTCGATCGAGCTGCCGACGACCTTCTCGACGGAGACGTTGTCGACGTCGATGCTCTCGTCGTCTGCGACAGCGAGTACGGCATCGACGACGAGGTCAGCGAGCAGGTCCTTCGAGTTCTCCGCGCCCTTCCCCGTCATCGCCGTGGCGGCGATCTCGACGAGTGTCTCGCGGTCGTCCTCGGTGACCTCGATGGCGTCCTCCTCGAGGATCGATTTTGCTTCCTCTGCGGCCTGGCGGTACCCCTGTGCCAGCGTCGTCGCGTGGATATCCTGGTCAAGGAGCTCCTCGGCCTGATCGAGAAGCTCACCGGCGACGACGACGGCGCTTGTGGTACCGTCGCCGACCTCGTCTTCTTGGGTCTCAGAGACCTCGACGATCATGTTCGCCGCCGGGTGGTCGATATCCATCTCTTTGAGGATGGTGACGCCGTCGTTCGTGACGACAACGGACCCGCCCGAGTCGACGAGCATCTTGTCCATCCCCTTCGGGCCGAGCGTCGTGCGGACGGACTCCGCGACCGCCTTGCCGGCTGTGATGTTCATGTTCTGGGCGTCTTTTCCAGAGGTGCGCTGTGACTCCTCGGAAAGTACTATCATCGGCTGGTTACCCATCCGTTGTCGCTGGGACATAATCACTCATTGATTGATTGTGATTCTATATAAACCTATCGTTACTATCGGACAGAATCGCCGCACGAGGGGGCTTCACACGGCATCATGTGTCGGGGTATCACGCGGCTTTTATATAACAACATAGCCCGCCGTCGACGGCACACCGATGACAAACGTGATCGAGACAGACGCATCGTTCGGTGCCACCGACCGAGGTCGGCGGCCGTCTCTATCCGGCCCAAAAGTTCTCGCGGTGTCGCGTCACTGCGGCGGCTGGAAGCTGACGTCGTCGTTCAGTTCGTTCGATTTGCGCTCGAGGTACGAGTACACCGCACCGTGGGGGGCCCCATCGAGGAGCATCCCGACCGCCCGCCGCACGACCTGGAGCTCTTCTGGTCCGCCGACGGCACCGACAGTGCTCCCGTAGATGACGACGTCGGCCCCGGTGAGCTCTTCAAGCAGCTCACGAGTACGGCCGTTCTCACCGATGATACGTCCCTTTTTGCGCTGGAGGTCGTTGTCGTTGCGAGTGTGTTCGGTGAGGTCAATGAGCTCCAGGGTCCGGAGGTCGTGATCAAGGATCGAAAGGGCCGTCTCGGGTTTGAATCCACGACCGATCGCCTTGACGACATCCGGTGCGACTAGTGCGGCTACGGGGTCGTCCGTCTCCTCGATTGCGACGCTGCCCGACTCCGAGTCGATATCGAGTCGCACGCCCGCCCGGGATTCAATCTCCCGCATCGTCTCGCCACCGGCGCCAATCACCACGCCGATCCGGTCCTGCGGAACCGTCACGTGTTGCATGCAGGTGTGTACCCGGTCGAACTGTTTAAGCGTGTTCCGACGCGTTCTCGCCGTCCGACACGGCGTCATTGTCTGACACGGCGTCACGATTCGAGACAGCATCATCGTCCGGCCCGGTAGGCTCGTCGGTGTCCGCTGACGCCGGGGCTGTCACGTACGCCTGGAGGGCCTCGGCATCGACCGTGAGCCCCTGCCGAGTAAAGAAGGTCGCCACGTTCACGCAGTCGCGTTTGAGGAACTCACCGGCATTCGGGTGGTGGACTGTGACGGCTTGGCCGAGGTCGATGACGACGAGTTCGCCGTCGTGGATGATCATGTTGTACTCTGAGAGGTCACCGTGGATCAGTCCGGCGCGGTAGAGCCGGCGCATGTACTCGCGGACAACCGTGTACGCGGTCTCGGGGTTCTCGACGTCGACCTCGTTCAGCCGGCGCGCCCGGTCATCGGCATGCCCGACGAGTTCCATGACGAGGACGTTCCGCTGGACCGCGATCGGCTCGGGGACGCGGACGCCGGCAGCCCGGGCGCGCAGGAGGTTCGCAAACTCCTTTTTCGTCCACGCTAGTACGACCGCTTTCTTGTCGTTCGCGATGCCCTCGAACCGCGGGTCCCCCTCGAGATAGTCGCGCATCTGCCTGAAGTTCGAGGAGTTGATCCGGTACACTTTCACCGCCACCTCACGAGCATATTCGTCAGCAGCCGCTTTTGACCCCGGTGCCGGTCGCTCACCCGCCTCGCCGCCGAGCGCCTCGAACACACTCGCTTCTTTCCCAGTCGACACCGGCCCGCCAAAGGCATCGACATAGCCGTCTTGTACCAGCTTGTACACCGCTGCGAGGGTCGCGTCGTCGAACACCGACGCCTGGAGTTTGAACTGCTCTGTGTCTTTCACCCGGGTTCGGAATTCGCTGAACTCGCGGTCCTGCCGCCTAGCGATACGGTCGGCCTCGGTGTCAGAGACATCGAGAGACTCCCACTCATCACCGGGCTGATCGTCGGGCTCAAGCAGTACGAACTCCTCGCTCATTCGGCTGACCGTACGCCGCCACGAGGCATAAGCGGGCGGGTCGGTGCCGCCAGCCGGACGGGTGACAGACCCCGTCTCGGCGTGGAGTATATACGGCCGACCGACCTATCGAGTGCTGTGACATCCCGAACCATCCGCGCCCGCGACCGGCCGGTGTTCGGCGTCGACGTGCAAAGCGGCGACGTTCGCGGTGACTCTCCCTCCTACGCGCTCGTGGTGCTCGACCCGGTCGACGACGACGACCCGGATGCGCCGGACGTCGACGGCCCACTCGCGCGAGTCACCCGTGACGTCGTCTCGCTCCGGAAGCTCCGCCGGCTGATCGACGACCGCGAGCCGCTGTACGTCGCGACCGACAACGCCTACGAGCTGGCACCCGACAAGAATGCGCTCGTAGGGTTGTTGCGGTCATTGCCGGACGGGACACGACTGGTGCAGGTGACGGGAGCCGAGCGGCCGGAGCCGCTCTCGCGGGTGGCGTCTCGGCACGGAATACCATACGGCAAACAGCCGATGAAAGAGGCGGAGGCGGCCGCACGGCTCGCCGCCGCGAACGTCGGTCACGCGGTGACGGCGTTCACAGACGAGACGCGGGTGAAGGTCGCACGAGGACGGTCGACCGGAAAGGGTGGGTGGAGCCAGGACCGCTACACCCGGCGGATCCACGGCAACGTCAGAAAGCGGACGCGACAGGTCCAGTCGAAGCTAGACGAGACGAACCTCACCTACGAGCGTGAGGTGACAGAGAAGTACGGCGGCTTCGCGAACGCCGTCTTCACCGTCCAAGCCCGTCCCGAAGACATCCCGGTCTCCACCTCCCGGGCCGGCGACGTGCGCGTCGAGATCGAGCGCGAGCGTCGAGACGGCATCGAGTACGAGCCACTCGTCAAGCGGCGTGACCGCGTCATTGTCGGGATCGACCCGGGAACGACCACGGCTGCTGCTGTCGTCGGCCTCGACGGCACGGTCCACGCACGCCTTTCCTCGCGGACCGCCGACACCGCGGCGGTGACCGAGTGGATAATCGAGCAGGGGCGACCCATCATCGTCGCGGCCGACGTCGAGCCGATGCCAGAGACCGTCGAGAAGTTTCGCCGGTCCTTCGACGCCGCCGGGTGGCATCCGACGACGGATCTCCCGGTCGACGAGAAGCTCCACCGCACCCGCGAGGTGGGCTACGAGAACGACCACGAACGGGACGCGCTGGCGGCCGCCCTCTACGCGTACGATGCCCACGTCGACCAGTTCGAACGGATCTCAGAGAAGACCCCACCGCGAATCGATAGAGAAGCCGTGATAGCCGGCGTCGTTGCCGGTGAGAAGTCGGTGGAGACGGTCGTCGAAGAGCTTCGTGACGACGGGGACGCTGAAGACGAGGACGGAACCGACGATGGGGGCGACCCGACCGCACCGGAGCGGAGCCCCGAAGAAGAGACAATTCGTCGACTCCGCGACCGCGTCGACCGGTTGGAGTCGTACACCGATCGGCTCGAGTCGGATCTCGAAGCGCGTGACGAGCGGATCGACGAACTCGAAAGCGAGCTTGAGACGGCCAAACGCGAGGAGCGGATCGAAGCCCGCACGCGGCGCATCGTCTCCCGAGTCGAACGAGAATCCGACCGGGTCAAGCGCGAGCGCGATGAGGCGCGCGAAGAGGTAACACAACTCGAGCGGAAACTCGAGACGCTCAAAGAGCTGTGGAAACTCGATCACTCGAACTTCACCGACGTGGCCGACGACGAGGGGCTCGTCAGTGTGAAGATAGTCGAGCAGTTCACCCTCGACGCCATCGACGCCGCCGATGACGCCTATGGACTCGTCGCCGGCGACGTCGTCTACCTACGAGACGCCTCTGGGGCAGGCCGGCGGACCGCAGAGCGCCTGGCGAGCACGGAGCCGCGGGCGGTTATCCGCGACGGGAACCTCTCTGAGGTCGCAGACCAGGTGCTTTTCGACCACGACGTGCCAGTCGTCCCCGCGGATATGGTATCGGTTCGTGAAGTGGACGAGTTGGCGGTCGCCGCCGAGGCCGACGTCGAGACGGCCGTCACCGAGTGGGAGTCACGTGCCGAACAACGTCGCCGTGAAGCGAAGGCGGCTCGACTCGATCGCATCATCTCCGAACACCGTGCGGGAACGACGCTCCCCGAAAGCGAGGAGTGAGGCGCTCGGTCGGCCGACTTCCAGAAGTCATATGCCGAGCGGACGTGCTATCGTACGCATGGACGCCTACGAGCGGATCACCCGGAACACGGCCGAGGTGGTCACGGACGCGGAGATCGAGACGCTGGCTGCCGACCCAGACGGCAAGCGGGCGTACGTCGGATACGAGCCATCGGGCGTCCTCCACATCGGGCACATGCTCACCGCAAACAAGCTGATCGACCTCCAAGAGGCCGGCTTCGAGGTCACCGTACTCTTAGCGGACGTCCACGCGTACCTGAACGACAAAGGGTCGTTCGCGTCCATCCGGAGCACCGCAGAGCGGATGCGCGACCAGTTCATCGCGTACGGGCTCGATGAGTCGAACACCCAATTCGTGCTCGGCTCCGACTTTCAGCTCGACGAGGACTACACGCTCGACCTCCACGCACTCGAGCTCGAGACGACGCTCGCCCGCGCCGAACGCGCCATGTCGGAGATCAAATCGGGTGACTCCGTCCACGTCTCGCAGGCGGTGTACCCACTCATGCAGGCGCTCGACATCCCGTACCTCGGCGTCGACCTCGCGGTCGGTGGGTTAGAACAACGGAAGGTGCACATGCTCGCCCGCGACGTGCTCCCCAGCATCGATCGTGAGCCGCCGACGAGCCTCCACACCCCACTCATTGCCGATCTCGCGACGGGCGAAGGGAAGATGTCCTCGAGTGCCGGCGTCACCATCTCGATGGAGGACGACCGCGAGGCAATCGTCGAGAAGGTGAACAGCGCGTACTGTCCGCCCACCGCGGACCCCGAACCGACCGACGACGGCACAGAGCGCGAGAATCCCGTCCTCCAAGTGTTCGAGTACCACGTGTTCCCGCGGTTCGAGACCGTCGTCGTCGAACGGCCCGAAGAGTACGGCGGCGATCTCGAGTACGAGGCGTACGAGCGCCTCGAGACGGATCTTGAATCCGGCGAGCTCCACCCGGCCGACGCAAAAGGCGCGCTCGCCGAGTACCTCGATCGGCTCGTCGCTCCCGGGCGTGAGCAGCTCGTCGAGTGACGCTCGTCTCACTCGGGTGTCGAGTCTCCTGTGGCAGCCGAGCCACTGTCGATAGAACACGTCGGGTCGAGACATCGTCGGCCGGTCGCCGTCTCGAAGATGGGCAGCCCGCAGGCGCACTCGTCGACGGCGACGCCGGCGGGAATCGAGAGTGTCGTCTCACACGTCGGGTACCGCTCACAGCCGAAAAACACCCGTCCGGGTGCCGACTGAACGGTCAGCCGTCCCTCACAGTCCGGACACCCCCACACCCGATCGAATCGGTCCCGGACCGCATCCTCGAGCGGGTCACACCCTGGGTCGAGACAGAGGTGGAAGGGTTCGCCCCGCTCGACCCGGATCTTCGGGAGGCCACAGTCGTCACACGTCGCGTCGGTGACGCTCGCACCGGCCGGAAGTCCCCACCGGCATTCACAGTCGAGACACACCACGTCACCGCGCGAGCGGACGAGCGGACCGGCGTCT
>Ga0209917_1000505_pt1 | contig 16452 bp, 16 predicted proteins | sample SalPon2_C_H2O_MG_FD_185710 | JGI IMG/M metagenome (GOLD analysis project Ga0209917, IMG submission 185710) | Salt pond water microbial communities from South San Francisco under conditions of wetland restoration - Salt Pond MetaG R2_C_H2O_MG... | ecosystem: Environmental > Aquatic > Non-marine... | reverse complement strand
CGCGACCGAGAGCCCGGTGAACACGAGCAGTGTGGTCTCTGAGAGCGTCAGCCCGAACGAGAGATTGAACGGGGTCCACGATGGGTCGAACAGCCCGGGGTCACCGACCGCAAACGGGTACCCGAGCGCTCCGTTGAAGAGAACGACGTACACCTCGACAGGGTCATAACAAAATCCGAGCCCGGTGAACGGCATCGTCCAAGCAGCGGTCTGACACGTCGCTACCCGTCCCGAGACGAGGACAATGACGAAGCCGACGGCAACCGACAGGAGGATCGCCGCGAGGCTGATCACGACCCGCTCTGCGACTGTCCGGTCGACAAACGGTGTCACTACCCGCCGCGCCGCGACGCGAAGCCGCGAGTCGCCGTCATCGCTCGCACCGCTCACGCGTCCACCTCGGCGTCGGGCTCACCACGCCCCCGCGACGGAGCCGAGGCGTCGTCGTGGACCGTAGCGTCCGTCACGGCACCCGGTGTAATCGTCTCACCCGCCATCAACAACCCAATCTCTTCTTCGGTTATCGTTGCGGGATCGACGATCCCCGAGAACGTTCCTTCGTGGATGACCGCCAGTCGGTCCGCGAGCCCCTGAACTTCGTCGAGTTTCGAGGAAACGAGCAGGACGGCCGCGCCGTCCGCCCGCAGCTCGAGGAGCCGCTCGTGGATGAACTCCGTCGATCCGATGTCGACCCCACGCGTGGGGTGGGTCGCCACGACGAGGTCAGGGTCGCGCTCGAACTCCCGCCCGACGATGAACTTTTGTTGATTGCCTCCAGAGAGCGCCTCGGCGTTGGCGTCTGGAAGTCCCGGGCGGACGTCGTAGTCGTCCACGATGGCGGCGGCGTGTGCGTGTGCCTCGTGCCAGTCGAGGCGGCCACCAGGTGCGAATCGTTCGTCGTGTTGGCTCCCTAAGACGGCGTTCTGGACGAGGTCGTACGAGAGCACCACCCCACGCTCTTGCCGATCTGCCGGAACGAACGCGATCCCACGGTCGATGTGCTCGCGTCGGCTCACTCCCGCCATCGATTCGCCGTGGTAGCGGACGGTTCCAGCAGTGGGCTCACGCATCCCGGTCACCGCCTCGACGAGCTGAGACTGGCCGTTTCCGTCGACCCCCGCAACGCCGAGCACCTCACCCGCGCGAACAGTACACGAGAGCCCGGCAACTGCCTCGGCACCCCGGTCGTCGTCGACGTGGAGATCGGTCACCGAGAGCACCGGATCGCCGGGCGGCTGTGGCGTCGTCGCCGGCTCCATCAGTACCTCTCGGCCGACCATCAGCTCTGCGAGCGCCTCACGGGTCACGTCGTCGGCCGCGACCGTGTCGACGGCGACGCCGTCCCGAAGCACGGTCACGCGGTCGGCCGCCGAGAGCGCCTCGCCGAGCTTGTGGGTGATAAAGAGGATCGTCTTTCCCTGCGCGGTGAGTTCCTCGAAGACGTCGTACAGCTCGCCGACCTCCTGCGGGGTGAGTACCGCCGTCGGCTCGTCCATGATGAGGACGTCTGCGCCGCGGTACAGCGCCTTCAGGATCTCGACGCGCTGTTGGACGCCGACGGCGGTATCCTCAATTCGCGCGTCGGGGTCGACGTCGAAGCCGTACCGCTCGCTCAGCTCACGGACCGCCGTGCGGGCGGCTGCCCGATCGACGCGGAGCCCACCCCAGGTTCGCGGCTCGTTGCCGAGAACGACGTTCTCCCACACCCGCATCGGCGGGACGAGCATGAAGTGCTGGTGTATCATCCCGATGCCGGCGTCGATCGCGTCTGCCGGCGAGTCGAACGACCGCGGCTCGCCGTCGACGACGACTCGACCAGCAGTCGGCTGGTAGAGCCCGTAGAGCACGTTCATCAGCGTGGTCTTCCCGGCGCCGTTCTCGCCGAGCAGGGCGTGGACGCTCCCCGCTTCGATCGTCAGATCCACATTGTCGTTGGCGACCACCCCCGGAAACCGCTTCGTGATGCCGTCGAGCCGCACCGCCGGATTCATTGGTCCGTATCTCCGTGCGGGAGCGTAAAATACCGCCGGGTCCGCACCGAGCCTCAGTTTCCGCCGGTCTCGGTCGGCACGTCGATGTCGCCCGCGATGATCGCCTCACGGGCGTCGGCGACGGCCGTCGTGATCGGTTCTGGGACCGCGTCGCCGATCTCTTGGCCGTACACGCACTCGACGCCGTTCGACTCGAGCCCCAGCGCGGTCGAGGACCCGCCCTGGTGCTCGCCGTCTATCACGTTGCCGATCGACTCGTACACCGCGGTGTCGACGCGTTTCACCATCGAGGCGACGATCACGTCTGCGAACTCCGACTCGGTGACCGACTGGTCGAGGTCGACGCCGAAGGCGAATCGCCCCTCCTGTTGGGCGGCCTGGAAGACGCCGACGCCGGTCGCCCCGGAGGCGTGGTAGACGACGTCGGCCCCGTTCTGGTACATCGAGAGCGCCGCCTCCTGCCCGCCGGTCGGGTCGGCGTAGCTCCCGACGTACGAGACGACGACGTCCACGTCGGCGTCGACGTGTGCGACACCCGCCTCGTAGCCCGCCTGGAACCGGCGGATAACCGGGCTGTCGACGCCGCCGACGAACCCGACGGTCGTCGATTCAGGGTTAGTCTCGCCGGCTCCAGCAGCAAACGACGTCGTCGACAGCTGAGCAGCGAGCACGCCCATCAGGAACGAGCCCTCGTGCTCGCGGAAGACGTAGCTCGCCACGTTCGGCTCGTCGACCACCGAGTCGACGATCATGAAGTCCTGCTCGGGAAACTGCGGGGCGTTCTCCGCCAGCGCATCGGTCTGATTGAATCCGATACACGAGACCAGGTCGTAGTCGGGATCGGTCGACCCCGCGTACCGCTGCTGGAAGTCGTTGAACTCGCCGGTCCCCTCCGGCTGGGACTCGTCGTATGCGATGCCGTACTCTGATTCCGCTTGAAGCAGCCCCTGTTGTGCGGCGTCGTTGAACGAGTTGTCACCGAGCCCGCCGTCGGAGTAGACGATTCCGATCGTCGCGGGAGCCTCGTTCGCACCGTCGTCGCTATCGGTCCCGTCGTCTTCGGACCCGCCGGCCGCTTCGTCGCCCCCATCGCTCGGACCACCGCTACAGCCGGCGAGCCCGACGAGTCCCGCCGACCCGGTCGCCGTGAGGAACCGCCGTCGATCGATGTCTGCGCGCATATCACGTGTACGACCGTGCGAACGTGGCATAAACGCGTCGCTCTTCGGGTCCACGTGCCGAACGCCACGGAACGCGAGCGGAGACTGTGAGACCCCCTGTGGCCGGTCAGGTGACCGCGTCGACCGCCGCCTCGACGAGTTCGCGAACGTCGTCAGTGAGGGCATCGACCGTGTCGCTCTCGGCGTAGACGCGGACGTACGGTTCTGTTCCCGAGGGACGCACGAGTACCCACGAGGCGTCCGAGAACGCCAGTCGAACGCCGTGGTCGGTGTCGACGGCTGCCGCGGGGAACGCCGACGGAAGTCGGTCGATCAGTCGGTCCATGACCGCCGCTTTGGCCTCGTCCGGACAGTCGACGCTCGTCTTTCGGTACGGGCGTTCGCTCACCGGCTCACACAGGGGTTCGAGTCCGACGGCCGCGACGAGGCGGGCGAGCACCGCCGCCGAGCACACGCCGTCGATCCACCCGCCGAAGGCCGGGTGGACGTGTTTCCACGGCTCTGCGGCGAAGACGACCGCGGTTCGGGCGGTTGCGGCGTGTCCGTCGTCCGTAGCGAGGTCGGCGGCCCCGGTTTCGTCGCCGCCGTCCTCGTCGACGCGGGCTTCGTCAGCCGCGTCCGCACGGACGGCGGCGATCCCTTCGTGAAGCGCGCCGAGTCGCACGCGTTCGACGCGGCCACCAGCCGCCTCGACGCGTTCGTCGATCCGTGCGGAGGCGTTCGGGGTCGTTACGACGACCGGGTCGGCGACGTCGCTTGCGTCGACGTAGTGTCCGGCGAGTATCGCGAGCACCGTGTCCTCGTGGACGACCGCTCCGTCCGCGTCGACGACCACGATCCGGTCGGCGTCGCCGTCGTGTCCGATGCCAAACGCGAAGCCCGTGCCGTCGCGACCGGGGTCGTCGACACCGGCGTTGGCGTCGGCGACGAAGGCGCGGAGGTCGGCGAGCGTCTCCGGTGTCGGCTTGCTCCCGCGGCCGGGAAAGTGTCCGTCGACGTTCCCGTTGAGCGTGACGACCGTCGCACCGAGTTCGCGGAGGACCGCCGGCGTCGCTGGTGCGGCCATCCCGTTGCCACAGTCGACGGCGATCCGAAGCCCGTTGAGGTCGACGGCGGCGGAATCAGTCGGTGTCCCGACCGGGAGTTCCCGGGCGTACGCCTCGACGGCCGAGAGGTACGGGGCTAACGGGTCCTCGACGACCGGTGTCGTCCACTCGTCCCACGAAACCGGTGGGTCGGCGGCGTCGACACGGTCCTCGACTGCTCGCTCGTGTCGTCGGTCGAACTCGACCCCGTCTGCGAAGAGTTTGATCCCGTTGTCGCCGGGTGGGTTGTGTGAAGCGGTGAGCATGACCCCGTACCGCCCGCGTGAGGCGTATGCGAGTGCCGGCGTCGGAAGCTGACCCGCACGCGCCACCCGCACCCCCCCAGAGGCCAGTCCGGCTTCGACCGCGGCCGTGAGCGCGGGACCGGTCACCCGGCCGTCGCGGGCGACGACGACTTCGGGGCGGTCGTGACCGTCGTCCGTCGTCGCCGTGTCGGCCGACTCCGTTATGTGGTCGCGTGCGACCGCGGCGACGGCACGACCGACTCGCAGTGCGAGCGCCGGCGTCACCCGCGTCTCGACGCTTCCGCGGACCCCCGCCGTTCCGAACAGTCCCATATCTCACTCGTGTGCCAGCATCGGGTATAAGTCGTCGGTCACGCAGATTTGCGCAGAGTCGGTGAGGACGCCTCGGGCTTCAGCGCGGGAAAGGCGTCAACCACCGAGGTAGAGCCTCGATACCTCGTCGTCGCCGAGCAGCTCCTCGGCCGTCCCCTCGAACCGAGCCGTCCCCTGATCGAGGACGTAGCCGCGGTCGGCGACCTCGAGTCCCTTTGTCACGTTCTGTTCGACCATCAGGATCGCGGTGTCCATCTCGTTGACGGCCACGACGTCTCGAAATACCTCGTCTGCGGTGTTGGGCGCGAGGCCAGCGGACGGCTCGTCGATGAGCAACACGTCCGGTTCCATCACCAGCGCCCGCGCGAACGCTAACACCTGTCGCTGGCCGCCAGAGAGCGTGCGCGCCTTCGCGGTGCGTTTTTCTGCCAAGATCGGGAAGCGCTCGTACAGCTCGTCGATCACCGGCTCGAGGCCGGCGTCGCGAGCGACGCCGCCCATCCGGAGGTTCTCGGCTATGGTAAGCGAGCCGAAGACGTTCTCGGTCTGTGGGACGTAGCCAATTCCCGCCCGCACGATCGCCTCCGGAGCAAGCCCGCCGATGTCTTGGCCATGGTGTGTAACCTGCCCAGTCCAGGGGTCGAGCAGCCCGAACGCGGTCTTGAGCACCGTCGACTTCCCCGCTCCGTTCGGACCGACGAGACAGACGATCTCGCCGGGATCGAGCCGCACGGAGAGGTCGTCGAGCACCTGTACGTCACCGTACCCGCTGTCGACTCCCGAAAGCGCCAACGCGGGCGCGTCGGCTCCCGACGGCCGAGAGTCGGCGGTCACGCGCCACCTCCGAGGTAGGCGTCGACCACGCGGTCGTCGTTCACTACGCCCTCCGGGGTGTCCTCGGTGAGGACGTGTCCCTGATCGAGGACCACGATCGGGTCGGCGAGTTCCATCACGAACTCCATGTCGTGTTCGATGAGCAGGAACGTGGTGCCGGCGTCGTTGAGCCGCCGAATCTGCTCGGAGAGTTTCTTCGCGAGCGTGGGGTTCACCCCGGCTACCGGCTCGTCGAGCAACAACACGTCCGGCTCCGCGAGCATCGCGCGGGCGAGTTCGACCAGTTTCATCTGGCCGCCAGAGATGTCGGTCGCCGGCTGCGCCGCGAGGTGGTCGATCTCGAACGCCTCCAGCATCTGGGCGGCGCGTTCGAGGTTCTCGGACTCGCGCGCCGTGACCGCACCTGGACGGGTGAACAGTGCCCGGAACGACTCGCCGGGCTGCTCGCGCGGCCCGACGAGCATCGCCTCGCGGACCGTCATCCCGTCGAGCTTCCGTGGGGTCTGGAACGTGCGTATCAGCCCATGGTCGGCGATCTCGTGAGGTTCCATCCCAGTCACGTCGGTGCCGTTTACCGCGACGGTGCCGCCGTCCGGCTCGTAGAAGCCGGATATCAGGTTGAAGATCGTCGACTTGCCGGCGCCGTTCGGACCGATCAGCCCGGTTATCGTGCCGCGTTCGACGGTGAACGAGGCGTGGTCCGTCGCGACGAGACCCCCGAAGGATTTCTGGAGGTCCTCGACGCGGAGGACGGTGTCTGGGTCCGCCGTCTCACCCATTTCGCTCACCCCCGGTCGCGTCTTCGACCTCGTCGTCGATCACGCCTGTCGCCGTGTCGCCGTCGCTTTCGCCGTCGGCGTCGGCGGTCGACCCCGACGTTCCTCGCGCTCGGACGCCGGTTTCCGTCGGCGTGGCCGGCTCGGTCGAGCGGCGTGCCGCCGGCCAGATAAGCTCTCGCTGCGGCGGGAGGATACCCTGTGGTCGGTAGCGCATGACGACGAGGATGAGCACGCCGATGAGCAGCAGTCGCAGCGGTGCGGGGTCGACGGGGATGGCGAGGTCGTTCAGGAACCGCGTCCCCTCGCGGATGGTGACCACGACGATGCCGCCGAAGAGCGCCCCGCGGTTCGACCCGCTCCCGCCGAGGATCACCGCCACCCACACGTAGAACGTGGTTATCGGATCGAGGTCACCCGGGCCAACGTAGAGGTTGAGGTGGGTGTAGAAGACGCCCGCGAGCGCCATGATCAGGCTCCCCAGCACGAACGACTGCATCTTGAACGCGTAGGTGTGCTTGCCGAGCGCCCGCGCGAGGTCCTCGTCCGAGCGGATGGTCCGGAGGACGCGTCCCCACGGCGACCGGTGTACGCGTCGCAAGACGGCGTATGTCCCGAGGGTGAACGCGGCGATCACCACCACGTTGAGCGCGGCCTCCCAAAACGGGGTCTCGAGTACGACCGGCGAGCCCGGCACCACCGTAATCTGGAGCCCAGGCATCGTCTCCGGGAACGACGAGAGCACTGGCCACCCGACGAAGAAGCTCGGAATGCCGCGTAGTCCGGCACTTCCGTTCGTCAACCACCGCTCGTTGAGCACGACGAGGCGAACGACCTCCGCGAGCCCGAGCGAGGCGATAGCGAGGTAGTCGGCCCGCAGTCGAAGCGTCGGGATACCGATCAGAAGGGCCAACACGAGCGCGACTAGGAGCCCGACGGCGAGACCGACGAGTGGCGAGAAGCCGCCGGCGATGGGGGAGGCGTCGGCGGTCATCAGCGCAGCGCCGTACGCGCCGACCCCGAAGAAGGCGGCTACGCTGAAGTTGATGAGTCCGGTGAATCCCCACTGTGCGTTGAGCCCGAACGACAACAACGCGTACATCCCCGCGAGCCCGACGAGAAAGAGGAAGTACGTCGGCCCGAGCGCGCCGACGGCAAGCGCACCGAAGAGGGCGCCCACGAACGCGAGGCTGCCCGTGAGCACCCACGTCTCGGGTCGGGTCAGCTCGCTCACCCACGCGACCGGGTCACCGAGGAGACTCATACGGCCTCCTCGCCGGCGATGCCGGTCGGCCGGGCCAGAAGCACCGCGACCATGATGACGAACGCGATGGCGTTCGCGTACTCGATGCCGATCGGGATACCGAAGCCGTCCGGGACGAGCGGGAGCACCTCACCGAGCCGGGACAAAAGCGGGGTGAGCTGATTTATCATTCCGATGAGGAACCCGCCGAGCATCGCCCCGTAGACGGAGCCGATCCCGCCGAGGATCACCGCCGCGAAGATCACGAGCAGGAGGTTGAACCCCATCCGCGGCGAGAGCTGGTTGAACAGCCCGAGAAAGACGCCACCGGCTGCGGCGAGGCCAGCCCCGATGACCCACGTCCAGTACCGGATCCGTCGCGTGCGTATCCCGCTCACGCGCGCGAGCGTCGGATTGTCGGCCATCGCGCGCATCTTCCGACCGAGATCGGTGTACTGTAAGAGCACGTGGAGTCCAGAGACGAGGACGACCGCCGAGGCGACGATAGCCACGTCGTGACGCGTCACGCGTATCCCGTATGGGATCAGCCACTCGATCGGCCGGAGCGCGCCAATTTCGAATCGCGTGAAGTCGGCACCGAACCCGATCTGGATGACTGCCCGATAGACGAACGCGACGCCGATAGACGTGATCAACAGCCCGATCGAGTCGGTCGTGAGCGGCTCGTAGATCAGTCGCTCGGTCGCGACGGCGACGACCGCGCCGGCCGCGATCCCGACGAGGAGTGCGAGGAAGAAGCCGTACGGCAGCCCCAACACCGCACCGCCGAGGCCGCCGACGGCCCCGAAGGTTACGAGTGCGGCGTACGCCCCGACGGTCATCGTGTCGCCGTGTGCGAAGTTCGCGAAGTCGGCGATGCTGTACACTAACGACAACCCGATGCTGCCGAGGACGATGATGCTGCTGAACACCAACCCATTGGCGACGTAGCCGAGGACGGTCATCGTCGAGCTCAGCCTTCGATGAACCCGGTGCCTGCGTACTCGTGGTCTTGGACCTCCAGGATCTGGAGGAACCCGACCGGGTCTCCGGCCTCGTCGAAGTCGATCGGGCCGCTGACGCCCTGGTAATCGACGTCGTCTGGCCCCCCGCCCTCGGCGAGGATGTCACTGGCTGCTTCGAACGACGTGACGGTCTCGCCTTCGGGAGCGGAGACCCGACGGACGGTGTCGGTCAACGCGGCGCCGGTGAACTCGTCGGCCGCCTGGATCGCGAGCGCGGCGTTGACGACGCAGTCGTACGCGTACGCGGCCCACGAGGTGGGCTCCTGGCCGTACTCCGACTCGAAGTCGGCGGCGAACGTCTGGTAGTTCTCTTCTTCGACCGGCGCGGAGGGGACGACGATCTTCATACCGTCCATGCTTCCCTCCGGGGTGTTCGCGAGCACGCTGTCACCGGAGACGGAGTCAGCACCGTAGAACTGCGCCTCGTAGCCCGAGGAGTACACTTCGTTCACCATCGTCGTGAACTCGGCCTGGTAGGCGATGAAGAGCCACGCGTCCGCGCCGGAGTCGTTCATCTCGGAGACGATACCGGAGTACGACTGTTGTTCTTGATCGTGTGGCGTGTTGTACACCACGTCGCCGTCCCACGCGTCGACGAACGCGTCGGTGAGACTCTGGCCGTAGTCGTTGTTGACGTAGGTGATGGCCACCTCGTCGTAGCCGTCCTCGGCGATGAGGTTCGCGAGCGCGAGCGACTGCGTCCGTCCCGACGGCGACATCCGAAGCAGTCCGGGGAAGTCGGTGAGGTTGAGCCCGGTGGAGTTCTGACTCAGCTGTACGACGTCGGTGCCCTGAATCACGCTCTCGTAGATTGCGAGGGAGACGCCCGAGCCGACCGCACCGATGAGGAAGGGGACCTCGTCCTGGTTGACGAGTTTCTGGGCGGCCGCGATCCCCCCCTGGTTCTCGCTCTCTGAGTCCTCGACGATCAGCTCGAGGTCGCGTCCGTCAATGCCCTGCTCGTTGACTCGTCCGAGTGCGAGCTCGACCCCGCGCTGATTCCGTTCGCCGAACGCCGACAACGACCCGGTAAGTGAGTCGACCATACCGATCTGGTACGGCCCCGCCGACGCGGACTCGTCGGCGTCGTCGCTCGCGGCGTCGCCTTCGTCACCACTCTCGCCGCCAGCGTCACTCTCCTCGCCTCCATCGTCCGCTCCGCCAGCGTCCTCCTCGTCGTCGGTCGTGCTGACGCAGCCAGCGAACGCCGCGAGTCCGGTCGCGCCGGCTACACGGAGGTACGTTCGTCGGTCGGTCGCGCTCGTGGTATCTCGTGACATAACCTGTCTGTTCTCTCGTTCTGCATAAACGTTCTTCTAGCCCGTCCCGTCCATGGTCGGGCCGAAGTGCCGATCAACGATCGACAAACTTTATTTCGAATGCCTTCGAACAATATTTTTGGTCGGGTGGTGGTACATATGACGCGGACGCGTACGATCGGGCATGATTCCACCTATCGCGAACAACTTCGTCGCCGGTGAGACGGCCGAGAAAGCCGTCGACCACGTCGCATCACTCAATCGGCGAGACGTGTCGGGCATATTGAATTTGCTCGGAGAACACTACACGGAGCGTGCACCGGCAGACGCCGACGCCGACGCGTACGTCTCGCTGATCGAGGACATCGCGTCCCGTGACGTCGACGCTGCGGTCTCGGTCAAGCCGTCACAGATCGGTCTCGACGTGAGCGAGGCCGTCTTCGCGGAGAACCTCTCGCGGGTCGTCGACGCCGGGAGCGCGGCGGACGTCTTCGTCTGGATCGACATGGAAGACCACGAGACGACGGACGTCACGCTCGACGCGTTCGAGACGCACGCCGTGGAGACGGACGGCAACGTCGGCGTTTGCGTCCAGGCGAACCTCGAGCGCACGCGCACGGACCTCGAGCGGCTCGCGCCGCTCCCCGGGAAGGTCCGGCTCGTCAAGGGTGCGTACGACGAGCCGCCCGCGATCGCACACACCGAGAAGTCGGCCGTCGACGCGGCGTACCGTGACTGTCTCGAGTACATGTTCGCGTCGTTCGAGGACGGTATCGGCGTCGGGAGTCACGACCCGGCGATGGTGTCACACGCGAAGTCGCTTCACGAAGCACACGGGACCCCGTACGAGGTACAGATGCTGACGGGCGTTCGGGAATCGGCGCAGTTCGAGCTGGCAGCCGAGGGCATTCCCGTGTATCAGTACGCGCCATACGGGACGAAGTGGCTCTCGTACTTCTACCGCCGCATCCGCGAGCGCAAGGAGAACGCGCTCTTCGCGCTCCGCGCCGTCGTCGGCAGCTAGCCCCCACCTGCGGTGGCGCGCGCCTCGTGAGCACGCCGAAGGCGGGCTCGCGAGCGCGCGCGAGGGATGAGCGAATCGGCCCGGGAGGGTGTGGCCTAATTGGTGTCCGGTGGTCGCAGCGTCGTCTCACTGACACGATCACCGCACGTGTACGAAACAGGCCCGGAAGGCTGTGACTCGACCGATCCACGAATGCCCGACAGCCGCCGTCTCCTTCGTCGTGCGCGTCCTCTCTGCTCACCCTTCCACGGCCCGCGATCTCACGGGTCGAGGAGCTTCGACTCGGCCTTTCGCAGGTGTTCGAGCATCGTGGTCTTCGAGCGGTCGAGACTCGCCGCGAGCTCCCGCGTCGACGTCTCACGTGGCCACTGATAGTACCCCTCCTCGCGGGCGTGCTCGAACACCTCCCGCTGGGTGGGCGTGAGCGTGTCGAGCCGGCGCTCGCGCGGGGAGCGCGTGCCAGCCCCCGACGAGGAGATCGACTCCACCTCGACTTCGGCACCTGCGCCCGACCGGACGCCGTCGAGCGACTCGCTGATGTCACGCCGCTCGCCGGTGTAACACACCTGCCACTGCTCGCGTCCATCTTCGATCCGGACCGGCGCGCTGTGGATAAAACCGTGTTCGAGCAGCGTCGGACACACCATGTCACCCGGGTCGTACTCCAAAAAGAACTCGCGGACGACGTTGCCTGGCACGTCTCGCGCACGGCCGAACCGTTGTTGGAGCTCGAAGAGCTCGCCAGCACGGTCCGACGACCGGATCGCATCGAGCAGCGCCTCGAGCGAGTCGGTCGTGTCGGCGAACGCGGTGAACAACCCGTTCACGCTGTTCGGAGCGTCCTCGGTCGTCGTCGGCGAATCGTAGATGGCGTGTGCCAACACGCCACCGTCGGTCTCACGCGTCGCTTCGATCGCCCAGCAACCGGGGTGCCAGAGGTCGAGCGTCAGCCGGGTACCGGCCCACTGGTCGACCGCGGATTTATCCGTCGCGGACATTGTGTGTGAGAGGTATACACGCAAACACAAAGAGTCTCCCGACCATGGTCGGGTGGGAAGTTTGGCTCCCCGGGCGAGGAAAACCGATCATGGCTTCGGCCTCCAACCACTACGTCGGCGGCGAGTGGGTCGACGGCGACGGCACAGAGACGTTCGAAAGTGAGAACCCCGCGACCGGCGAGACGCTCGGCACGTTCCAGCGCGGGACGCCAGCGGACGTCGACCGGGCGGTCGCGGCCGCAGCCGACGCCTACGAAACCTGGCGCGAACGTTCGCGGGTCGAACGTGCGGAGTTCCTGTGGGACGTCTACCACGAGCTGCGCGACCGTACCGACGAACTCGGCGAGATAGTCACGAGAGAGTGCGGCAAAGAAATAAGCGAGGGGAGAGCCGACGTCGTTGAGGCCGCCCACATGGTCGAGTGGGCCGCGGGCGACGCCCGCCACCCGTCCGGCGACGTCGTCCCCTCCGAGATTCCGTCGAAAGACGCGTACATGCGCCGGAAGCCCCGCGGTGTGACCGGCTGTATCACGCCGTGGAACTTCCCGGTCGCCATCCCGTACTGGCACATGGCCATCGCGCTGGTCGAGGGGAACACGGTCGTGTTCAAACCCGCAGAGCAGACGCCGTGGTGTGCGGAGATCGTCGCCGAGATGTTCGACGACGCCGGGATCCCCGACGGCGTGTTCAACATGGTACAGGGGTACGGCGACGCCGGCAACGCAATCGTGGAGCACGACGACGTCGCCACCGTGCTCTTTACCGGCTCGGCGGAGGTGGGCCACGAGATACAGGCGACGCTCGGCGGCGTTCCCGGCAGGCGGGCCGCCTGCGAGATGGGTGGGAAGAACGCGGTCGTGATCACGGAGGCAGCCGACCTCGACATCGCCGTGCACTCGGCCGTGATGTCGGCGTTCAAGACCACCGGCCAGCGCTGCGTCTCGGCCGAACGGCTGATCGTCCACACGGACGTGTACGAGGCGTTCAAATCGCGGTTCGTCGAGATCGCGGCGAACGTCTCGGTCGGGGACCCCCTCGACGACGGCACGTTCATGGGACCGCTCGTCGAGGCGGCACACAAAGACAAAGTGACGAAGCACAACGAGGCGGCCCGCCAGGAGGGCGTCGACGTGCTCGTCGACCGGACGGAACTCGACGCCGACGAGATCCCCGACGGCCACGAAGATGGCTACTGGGTCGGGCCGTTCGTCTACGAGGCCGACCCGCACGCCGACCTCACGTGCACGAAAGAAGAGGTATTCGGCCCGCACGTCGCGCTCATGGAGTACGAGGGGGGAATAGCGGAGGCCGTCGCGATCCAGAACGACACCGACTACGGTCTCGCCGGGGCGATCGTCTCGGAGGACTACCGGCAGATCAACTACTACCGCGACCACGCGGAGCTCGGACTCGCGTACGGCAACCTCCCGTGTATCGGTGCCGAGGTACAGCTCCCGTTCGGCGGCGTGAAGAAGTCCGGAAATGGGAATCCATCCGCTCGGGAGGCGATCGAGGCTGTCACCGACCGAACCGCGTGGACGCTGAACAACGCGAGAGACATCGAGATGGCACAGGGGCTCTCCGCGGAGATCGACGTCGACGACTGACGCGTCTCGAGCCGTCGATTTTTCTCGTCGCCGGTCGATACGACACGTATGGCCGACCGAACTCGCGCACACGTCTTCGTCAGCGGACACGTCCAAGGCGTCTTCTACCGGGCGACGACGAGAGACGCCGCACGCGAACACGGCGTCGACGGCTGGGTGAAGAACCTCGACGACGGCCGTGTCGAGGCGGTCTTTGAAGGACCCGCGTCGGCGGTCGAGTCGATGGTCGAGTGGTGTCACACAGGCAGCCCCGCGGCCGACGTCGACGACGTCTCGGTGACCCGGGAGCCGCCGGACGGTATCGACGGCTTCAGAATCGAGCGCTAAGCAAATCGCCTCTCAGGGCCGTATCGCGCCATCCGTGGCGTCTTCGGGAGGATCGCGGACGCCCAACTCTTCGAGGGCGCGCAACACGACGATCGCCTCGACGACGTCGCGGGGTTCGGTGTAGTCGTCGTCGACGGCTGCGAGCGTCGTTTTGGCCTCCGCCGCGAGGCGTGCTTCGAGCTCGGTCTGGTCGGTAGCCGACTTCGTCGCCGAGAGCAGCGCCTCGTGGTCCTCCCGCAGGTCGAGTGAGACGTGTGCGGCGTTACACCGCGAGAGTGGGTGGGTGTCCATCTCGAGTGCGAGGTCGCGTACGAGCGACCAGTCGTCCGCACAGAACCGCAGCGTCACGGTGCCGACGACGTCACGCCACGCGATCGGGTCGCCGTTCGCCATCAGTCGGAGCGCTCGCGGGGGGACCGCGATACGCGTGTGGGTGTCGGAGCCGCCACACAGACAACACGGCGTGTTCTTCAGTCCGGCGTACACGCGACGAGATTCGTGCTCGACGGGCCTGTGGCTTTCGGCTCGTCACTGCCGAGCCGAGCGACCGTCACTCACGCTGACACGCGGTGAGCCACTCGCGAGCCCAGCGGTCGATCTCGGCGAACACCGGCGCGAGCGACTCGCCCTTCGCCGTGAGGCTGTAGTACGTCGCGACCGGGGCGTCGGCCTCCATCCGCCGGTCGACGAAGCCGGTCTCCTGGAGGTCGTCGAGCACGCGCGAGAGGGTGCGCGCGTTCGCGTCCGTCGCGCGCTTCAGCTCGTTGAACCGTCGTTCACCGTGCTGGAGCTCGTAGAGGACGACGAGCCGCCACCGCGACCCGATCTGCGCGATCGAATCGACGATCGGACACGCCGTCTCGACCGGCTCCGTCGCGTCGGTGCTCCCGGTCATCTCGCCCGTGTCGGTCCCCCCCGCCGCCTCGCTCGTGTCTGCCGCGCTGTCCGTGTCGCTCGCGTCATCCGCGTCGACCGCGTCGAGATCCGGTGATGACATGCGTGTTACCTGCTTACGAGTACGTCCGGGAAGTGATATAGTGGTTGCGTCCGTACACCGAGTTGCACGATGATAGCTGAACTCACGACGCTACCACTGCAGTTCGACACGCCGCTCGCCGGCGAACTCTTTCTCCTCGGCCGCCTCCTCTTCGGCGGCGTGCTCGCGTTCACGGGGTTGAATCACTTCACCGACGTCGACGGGATGGCCGGCTACGCCGAGTTCAAGGGACTCCCGCTGCCCCGGTTCTCGGTGGTCGCCTCCGGCGTACTCCTCACGCTCGGGGGGGTTGGGATCGTCGTCGGAGCGTTTCCGGTGCTCGCGGCAGGCGCACTCGCCGTCTTCCTCGTCGTCTCGGCGGTCACGATGCACGACTTCTGGGCGGCCGACGATCCCGAAGAACAACAGAGCGAGATGACGAGCTTCCTGAAGAACCTCTACGGCGCGGGCGCCGCCCTCGCCCTCCTCGCGCTCGGCGGGACCGCGTGGCCCTACGGCGTGGGCATCGGACTGTTCTGAAGCGCTGCCTCCGTTTTTCGGTCGTCGAACCCACACTCACTCGCAGGCACCGTCACTCGCCGAACGCGCCGAGACTCGACTGGAGTCGTCTGGTCGTCGGCGTCTCGGTCAGCTCGTACCCCACCAGGTCGCGGGCGTCGACCGCGTACGTCGATCCGCCGCGATCGAGCACCACCACCCGCCCCTGCCAGCCGCGAACCGTTCCGGCTGCCATGGTCTCTGCGACCGGCCGGTCGGCGAGGTCGAACCCGTAGTCGAACGAGAATCGCTCGATCGGATCGAACCGGGCACACAGCGACTCCCACGTCTCCTCGTCCACGTGGCGGCCGAGTCCGTCGATCTTCGTCGGCACCCGGACGCGGTCGACGAGATCCCTGCCTGCAGCGAGTTCGGCCTCAACCTCACGGGCGACCCGACCGTCAGGGAGCGTCCGAACGTGCGCTGCGCGGGCTGCACCCTGCTCGCGGAGTCGCGTCTCGAGCCGCCAGCGCCGCGTGACGCCGACTTTGAACACGTCTGGAGCGAACGCGGCGAGGTAGATCGCGTGCTGTTCGTGGCAGTCCATCTCGTCTTTGAGACACGTCCCCGTACAGCGTGCACACACCCAGACGGACGTGTGTGCGTCACAGTACGGCGCGTCGGGAGCGTCACAGGCCGCGTGGCCGCCCTCGTGGACCGACCCGGCACAGCGCCGCTCGCCGAGGCCGAACGCGAGCTCGGTCCCGGCGCTCGCGTCGAGGAACGACACGTCGCCGTCGGACGCGACGTACAGTCCGGCACCGCCGCTCGCGGCGCCCTCGGGTGACGACGACTCGTACCCCACGACTTGCACGGCCACCGTTGGCCTCGATCACTCAATAACGTTCGCACCGAAGGCCCGTCTATCTTTCTTCGAGGAGAGAATCCCGCCGTTTACGGCGGGAGTGAATCCGACAATCCCCTACAGCCACGTTCTGCTGCTAATACGGATATTTATGTAGCGTCACGTCATCGTATGACCTACACCGA
>Ga0209917_1000501_pt1 | contig 16574 bp, 15 predicted proteins | sample SalPon2_C_H2O_MG_FD_185710 | JGI IMG/M metagenome (GOLD analysis project Ga0209917, IMG submission 185710) | Salt pond water microbial communities from South San Francisco under conditions of wetland restoration - Salt Pond MetaG R2_C_H2O_MG... | ecosystem: Environmental > Aquatic > Non-marine... | reverse complement strand
CGCCACGCCCATCGTCGCTGTGGTCGTCAGAGCCATCTTCGTCTGCCCCGTCGGAACCTGGGTCATCGACCTGCGGTTTTTTACCAGTGATCGTATCTGCGGTTTTATGTCCGAAGCTCTGCAGGGATTGCTGCCCGGTTGCGGCGTCACTGCTGTCCGCAGCTGTGTCAGCCCGAATTTTGACCTCCGGGTTTAACCATTGGCCCAAACTATGAATATGACCTAGGATATTGCGGCCCAAGACCCGGATTATCTTAGGTCTTTTATATGCATTGGGCCAACGAAGAGTGGTACCAACGCGGCTACTCATAGGTATCCCTCCTGGTCAGTTTCCGACCGAACTTCCTCAAGCAACCGTTGCCGAATCTGCCGGCGATCAGATTTATCACTTTCATCGTAGTGACGTTCGAGAACATCTTCGCCGACATCACAGCGATCACTGATTACCTCGACTGGGACGCCAGCACAGCGTTTGGCGGTGATGTAGCCATGCCGGAGCGCATAGGGTGATTTACTCGACGGGCATTTCGAGGCTCCATTCTTCGACTGTGCAGCCTCACAGGTGTCTGGATCTTTGTCGTGTGGACACTCACCCGAGATCACACAGGGGCGAGTGTATGCATAGATGGATTTTCGCATGGCCGATTTCGACAACCGACCATGCTGAGAGGTCAGAAATGGTTGCCGGTCGTTCTCGGTCGTAATCTCAATCCGGTGTTGGGTGAGGTAGTCGTCGAAGACGGTGGCAACGTGATCGGCAAGTGAGATTTCTGTCTCACCAAATCGGCCGTTTTTCAACTCAGTTTCTCCTTCTCGATGCACCAACTCAAGATAGGGGTTCTCACAATCCAAGTGGAGATCTTTGACATCTAACGCATAGAGGTCACCTGGACGGCGTCCGGTATGGCTGTGGAACAGGAAGATCACATGTTCCTGAGTGGCGTACGCATATTTGTCCAAGTGTTCCAAAATCCTCTCAACACGTTCTGGGACAAGCTCGGTGTCTCTGACGCCGTCGTCTTTATCTAGTGTAGGTATCTCAACCTTTTCACAGAGGTCGACGGGAACGCCTTCGATCTTGCCCAGATACTCAAGGAAGTCACGGAATAGATACATGTCGTCCCGCATGGTTTTGGGTGCCAACGAGGACGACTCGGTTGTTTCGGTGCGGCGATATATCCTGAACTCAGCTACTGAGCGACCATTGAGATCATTCAGGTTATCGATATCATGATCATCGCAGAAGGTGAGGAAATGCTCTAACTTATTGCGATATTCATCAACTGTCTGTGGGCGGATCTCTTGAGACTTCATCTCAAGGAAGTTCTTGACAGCCGTCGATGGCGAAATCGGCTCAAGTGCCGGCTGCTCGTCAAGGCACTCCTTGAGGACGTCGTCAAGATTGGTCTCTTTGAGGACATCATCGATCTCGACGCTCATGGTGCATCACACTCCGTGATAGCTTGACTGAGCTGTTCGTGTTGCTGACTGGGGTTGTCTGAGCGGCGATGCATCTCTGATGGGATTGTTGCGAACATTTTGAAGAATGTTGAAGGGTTTATTTCGTGGGCGATACGACGCAGAAGGAATGATCGCTATCCTACTTGCGAACTCACCTCGCTCCCCCTTGGGGAATATAAATATTTTCAGCGGCACTCCCAAGCGAAGCAAATTGCGGTATTTTTCTCCCGTCCAAGCAGCAACAGTTGTCTTTCAAACACAAAGGAGCACAACGCTGCAATTGTTCCCTAGGGGTATCCTGTGGGCGTTTTGCTACAACCATACGACACTCCACTTCGAAATCGTTTAACGAAAATAAGTCAAAAACACAATAGAAAAAACAGACACACGGAAGCGTTCAAACTGATTGCCACGCTACGCATTGTCCGTTGGTATAAGGAAATGGACTAGTATAGAGAAGGCCGTCGGCGTATAATAAGACGAAATTTTGTTTGATATGATATGGTAACAAACCACACTATTTCCGGTCAGCTGGCATCCGCCTGTGGCCAGTCGTTGCTGGTAATATAGACATGTCCATCTCCACAGATCACATGTGTTTTCGCGAGCTGCTGAATCCGTGTGTCAGCTGACCAGCCGTAGAGATCGGCACCATTTCGTCCATGGTCGCGTCGCACTGTTGCAATGTCACATTCGATGAGGCTTTCGAGTGTCTCCCGCACCTGTGGCGTTGCGATCTCCGTCTCATCGGCGGAATTCGTTATCTCGTTGCTGAGCTCCGGGGCAGTCCGAAATCGTAAGGCGGGACGCTCAGCATCAACGGCCGCTTTCTTAAGCTCTCTGAGCACCGCTAGTTGTTTCTCGCTCGTACGAACCTCGATAGTGTCTGTGGGTTCGAACCATGTTGGCAGGGCTTTTGTACTGACATAGACGGTTGCCCCACCTCGTTCGTACACCGTCTCATCGCGTCCGAACCGCAGGATCGCCTGCACGACTTGATTGTGAGTCAGGTGTTCGAAGATCTGATCACCGAACTCGCCAAACGTTTTCGCGGCCCCTTCACCAGAAATGTCGACGCCCTTCCCACAGAGGCCAGCCCAAAGGCGAACGATATCATCCCCCGGGAACGGCGTCCCCATCACGACACCCAGATCGTCCTGCTCGAATGCATTCGAGCTTTTTACACTGGCGTAATTGCTGGCTTTGAACGCCTCAAATTCCAGATTCGACTCATCGTTATCAAAGTTCCGTATCTGTGTCACAAAGTCTGCAATGACGTTGTACTCTCGGTATTGCTGGAGGGCTTTCTTCGTCGAGATCAATGGAAAACGGTTATTCTCAAGCGTCTTGATCGCTCGGAATCGGTCGTGATCTTGTGGGCTCAGGCGACCACCAGCATAGTGATGCATGCCGCTGCCGATCTGAACGATCGACATATCCAATGCCTCGGTGAGATAGGTCAGAAACTCTGATTTAGTCAAAACCTGCTTGTGATTGAACGTCACTCCAGGTGGCAACAGGAGGTTCCACAACGCTGGTGTTGGGATGCCATCCAAGCCGATCACTTGGTGGGCCTGACGGAACTCGGGTGGTCGAAACACGTTCATCTGGCCAGTATTCCGATCCCGTACCACGCGGAGACTCGGATTGAGGCCCACAGCCTCCCACAGATCAAGCAGATTCGCCTCCGGATGGGGTGCCATCTCCACTTGTGGCCCAACGCGGCGCATACAGAACAGACTGAACGTCAACAGCGGCGCGAGGAGATGATCACGATCATACTCGAACAGTGAGTGGTTAATGAAATCAAAGTCCTGTGCATCGCTTCGACTGGCTCCGTTAGATTTGAACCACTCTATTACGGGAGCAACGGCATCGGCATCGTTTCGCTTGACCAAGATATCTGTGAGATCCTGAAACTCTCCGGTCGGAAACGCCGACTCAGCGCCGTCGACAGCTTCCAAGAAGGCAGGGATGACCTTCCGTGGATCGTCAATGGGCTTCGAATCGGGATCTGGGTAGGTGCTCAGAAACGCATCGGCATTGAACTCATCGAGGACGACGATCCGATCGGTGACGTACTCCGCTCGGTGGGCGTGACTGTGATGGCCGATTAGAATATCGATCGATTCGACGGCGGCCTTGATGCCCCGTAGCTTCTGCAAATAGGGACACTCGTCGCCACAGGGCGTTGGCGCGGTAGAGGCATCCATGTAGTGGAGCTTGCGTCCCGAATACCCCTTACTGTAGAGCTCTCTGAGAACTGTTTCATCCCCCGGCGTGTCTGCTTGGAATGACGGACAATCGCGGTGGGGACTCGGGATCACGGTGAATGTCTTTGTCGAGTCAGTAGTATCGCCGTCTATAGAATCATTAGAAGAGTTGAAGTGAGGCTCGGTGAGCGGTAGCTCCTCGAAGTGCGTCCGCGCTTCGTCATAGAGATCAGTTCTCCCACACAAGTAGGTGACTGGCCGGTCGACGGTCGCCGCGAGTTCATACGTAGATGTTGTTTTGCCACTACTCGGTGGGGCTTCGATCAAGGTGGGATCGGAGGCCTGGAAGGCCTTCGCAATGAGTTCCTGTGTTCGTGATCGAACCGCAGATAGATCCCGTGCGGCATCGGAATCTAACATACAACAGTGCAGTCTTAGCAGCGTAAAATATCTTGCACACAGAATCAAAATGAGGTCTCTGTCCAACCATCAGATCATCTACAACTTCGGTGCGATAGACACCGGCAGTCAACGCCACATGGCGAACCCATCTCCCGGCGACAGAAGTATGAGAGCCTACAGATTTCCACGGTTCGGATCCCGCAGCTGAGGACGAGGAGAAACTGGCGAAGGGTCGTTATTGAGTAGGTACAGGGCCAGTTTTTGAGCTGATCTGTCCCGTTTCTTTGACTTGTTGAACTAGTTCGTTCCCCCCATATTCTTCAAGTCGATTCGTAATAGCCTCCATATCTTGGATACCTCGTGGCTGAAGATAACGCATACATTTGAGCCCCGTCTCGTGGAGATCTTGGGTTGGAGCAGCGGTTGCTTCCTCTGCGACCCGAAATGCGTAATCGTGTTCATGCGCCCCATGAGCCGTGTAGTGGACACAAATATTTGTCATGAATCCAACCAATATTACAGTATCAATATCATAGGTTCTCAGAAGATGCTCAATTTCTGTTCGGTGGAAGAAATTATATCGCCGTTTTTCTATTACATACTCCGCAGGTTCCATATCATCTTCATCAATAGAGAGAATCGGATCAAACTGTTCGGCGCAACTGCCAGCAATTCCATGTTCTGGTTCACAAGATTCGATTTCTGCCCCGTAATCTGCAAAATCAGATCGATGTATTTCCTTACCCCAAATAATAGGGATATCAGCATCTCTAGCGTGTTTAACTACCGTATCGATATTTTCCATAACAGCATCTCTGCCACCAGATATAGATCCAGCACCAGAACTCATTGCCTCCTCACTTTCTGGTGTGGTTTGTTGAGGGTCAACGACAATTAGTGCTGGTGTTTCACCAATCGGATCATCTGTGGTGGGAATCATTATCTGTATCAGCAACACAGCATATACTCTATTAAATATACATGGTGGGGCCGTATAGATTCAAAATAGGTTAGTTTATTCAATAAAACAAATATTTTATTCAATTCTCGTTTGCAGCACAACAGTAGTCAATTCGGTTTCAATGTCTGATAGTCTTCCCAAGGAACATCTCGTCCAGGGTAAATTACATTCTCAAGAGGCCAGTCCTCCGAAACCCATCGCCTAATACAAGCTGTGATTTGGTCATCCAGATCACGCTGGTTTGCGGTCATTGAAGTCCAAAAATACACGGCAGCGTCGTAGTCTTTTATGTGGGTTGGCTGGATATATAGACAACCTAGTTCTGTTTCAGTGTCGGAGTCATAAATTGCGTAAGTAAACGAGTCTCGCCGCTGGTGTTCTTTTTGATGCCAAGCAAGGTCTATTCGATTCTGTTCTAGTGTAAGGTCTGTTGGGGGCCACGGGTGATCTGGGCCGAATGTACTCTTGATTCGATCACGGCTTTCCATTACTGCCTCATAATCCGCTTTAGCGTCTGTAACTTCAAGAGGCCTGATAACAAATGAATCAGTCTTAATCTGTTGCGGTATCCGGATCTCAGAACTAATTAAATTTGGTGTTTCAAACGGCATCTTAGAAATAAGATCACATCGTATGCGTTTATTACTGGCGATAGATAGCTATTTCTGACGTGATAAATAATCATCTGTCAGATGTTACCTACTGATCCCGGAGCAATCGGTGAGACTCCTGCATTGCTGGTTATTGATCCTCAAAATGACTTTCTTGATCCCGATGGTGCAGTTTATTGTCCATCGTCATCAGTTGGTGATACAGAACAGGTAATCAGAAACATCAATACGCTTGTTGAGATGGCAAGAGAGGCTAGTCTACCGATTATTTGGACAAAAGAGAGTCATCGCCCCGATCACTCAGATTATGGGGCTGAGATGCTTTCAGTGGAACAAGACCACACGATTGCTGAGACCGAAGGTGAAGAGTTTATTGACGAACTTGTGATTCCAGACACGGGTCTCCCAGATGCTGAATATGTAGTACGAAAGCGACGATACAACTGTTTTCACAATACGGATCTCATGCATTTACTTTCGACATTTGATATTGATACCATTTTGATTGCAGGTGTCACTACAAATGTTTGTGTTCATTACACGGCTCAAGGGGCACATGAGCGAGACTTTGTCTTCAGAGTCATCGAAGACTGCACTGCCGGAACAAGTCAATCGTTGCATGATGCTGCCTTGGAGATGCTAGATTATCTCCAGCCTGGCGGTGTACAGTCTCTCACGTCTGTAACCGCGGCGTTGGAAGAATTTCCTGGCAATCCAGTAGTTGAGAAAATCAAACGAGATGGTTCAATACTGTAAATTAAACCCCATTTTAATCCCATGTTCCCTTATTTGGGAAGTCCAAGAACGAGTCAATTTTCTCACGAGCACCCTCGAATACTGATGACCCATGAAAAACAAGACCAATATCGAATTCGTACTCTTGCAGTCGTTCAGCATTCCGCTCTGCTTCGATGAGATCATCTGAATAGAGTGCCTCTACCATGATAAGATACCCTTCTGGAAGGCCACGCCAGTCCGCACCAATCATTGCATCGCCTAGCACGGCTATCGATTCTCCATCTGCAATTAGGGCGTAATTGTCTTGAGTATGTCCAGGGATATGTACTGCAGTAAATGGACCGATAGTATCTTCATCTTCATACCGATGATCGGCTCCATATTCTGTTTGTAACTCGGATTGCACTGGAACATAGGTTTCTGGAGAATATTTGTCCAGAACAGCATCATACCCTCCAACATGATCGTGGTCGGTGTGCGTCAATAGAAGCCGTTCAGGTGCAACCCCGACAGATTCGACCCGCTGGAGAAGCTTCTGAGAGGTATCATGAGGGCCAGTATCAATTAGTGTTGGTGTGCCCCAATCAAAAAGGAATGACCGGTAGCGTGCTGGTTCATCTGACAGTGTTAGGTCGTACACATCAGGCGCAACTTCGGTGATTGGATCAGAGGTATCTGGATGTGTCATAAGTGGATGATTGGAATCCTGTAACTGAATATGAGATACACCATAAAAATAATCAGTTCCCTAATATAAGCCGTATTCTTCCGCATAGATTTCAGAATATTAGGGAAACTATTGGATAGGCCAGTATCAAGATGCTCTGCATGGATGCGTATACAAAACTTGCAGAGAACTGGGGCGTAACTGTCGACCAAGCGAATGAAGAAGTATTTGAGGAAATTCTCAGTGGTATGGAGAATGCCTTTGAGACAATCAATGACAAGGCACAACCAGAATTCGAGCTATTACATGGCTCTCCAGACCAATATGATGGTAGAGAAGAATACTGGGAACCAGCGGAGGACTCAGATCCACACAATGCGTGGCTGCACCGATGTTCTATTTCCGGGTCTTCAGATGGGCGGCTCTCTGATCTGAAGGCAGGAATTAAGGACAATATCGCTGTTGGGGGGTTACCGTGTTCTGCAGGATCGACTGCCCTCTCATTTACTCCCGATATCGATGCCACAGTGGTGGGACGGTTACTCAACGCTGGGAGCACTATACTCGGGAAACAGAATATGGATGCCTTTGCGGTGGGAGATGCAGGTGAGATACAGGATTTTGGCCCGACATGGAATCCTCACGATCCAAGTCGACTGGCAGGCGGTTCCTCAAGTGGGTCAGCCGCGGCTGTTGCAGCAGGCGATTGTGATATATCGCTTGGGACTGATCAAGCTGGGTCAGTTCGAAATCCAGCTGCCTGGTGTGGAATTGTAGGCTGTAAGCCAACTTATGGACTGGTACCATACACTGGCGTCTTCGGAATGGACTTTGGAATCGACCATGTCGGCGTGCTCACCCACGACGTGAGAACGAACGCCCGAGTATTAGAGGTGATTGCTGGTGAAGATCGACAAAATGGCTGCCGGTTGGATCCACGACAACCATACCACTGTGAGGCACAATCTTACACAGAGGGTCTAAACAAGGAGGTAACGGATCTCACGGTCGGTGTTCTTTCTGAAGGATTTGGTTGGTCGACAGCTGATCCTACCGTCGAGATGGTTGTGCGAAACCAACTCACTGCACTGGAATCTGATGGGGTGACCCTGAAAACCGTATCCGCACCGACACATGAGATTGCGACTGCTATCATCGGGATTGTTGGTGCCCTCGGAGCTCAAAATACGTATCACCGCGGTGGAGTCGGGACGACATCGCCTGGTTGGCACTGGAAAGCTGGTGAGGAAGCATTCAAAAAGGGGATACAAAATAGGTGTAGCAAATTGTCGCCAGCAGTCGTCGCCTCACTCCTTTTCGCTGAGCGTTGCCGTCTCAATGAGAACGAATCAATCTACGCGAGCGCGAAAAATATCGCGCTTACCCTTGATCAGGAATATCAAAGCTGTCTTGATGAGTGTGATGTATTAGCCATGCCGACGGTACCCTTTACAGCATTGTCGCCAGCCGGGGACAAGGTCACTCAAGTTAATCGATTGGCTAAAATCCCTGTTAATACAGCAGGTTGCAATCAGACTGGCCATCCAGCACTATCTGTGCCCTGTGGAACTGTTGATGATCTCCCTGTCGGACTCCAGTTGATTGGGTCAAAATTTGATGAAAAAACGCTATATCGTGTTGGGCAGGCTCTTGAAGTTAAGAATCTTTATACTGGATAAAAAGCCAGCCCGGTAGCTAACAGAATTTGCTTTCGAAAAATCGAGTGACAGCATTTGCTCCCAACATCGCTGTGGTATCACTATCATCGTCAAGTGGTGGTGAGACTTCAACAAGATCCATTGCTCCAACTGCATCACAGCTACCAAGTAAATCCATGGCTCGAAGGAGTTGAGCACTCGTGAGGCCACCAGGTTCGGGAGTTCCGGTACCAGGTGCGTAAGCGGGGTCAACAGCATCAATATCCACTGTCAGGTAGACAGCTTCAGTATTTTCAGAAGCATGTTTAATCGCGGCTTCTATCGCTTCATCGATACCGTCCTCACGAACATCTCTGGCATATTTGACGAACAGTCCATCAGACTCGATGAGATCCTCAAAGCCTGCTCGTTCATAGCCGCGGATACCGACCATTGCATGGTTCGCATAACTCCCGGAGTCTAACTTATTGATACAGGCCATTGGGGAGCCATGCCAATGATCTCCGTAGAGATCATCACCTTCGATTGTGTCGCTGTGGGCGTCTAAATGGATGAGGCCGACATCCCCATCAATTGTTTCCGCAAACCCATCAAATGCGGGATACGTAAGGTAATGATCGCCTCCAAGCATGATCGGAAACGTTGTTTCAGCGATTGTCTTTGCGTACCCTTTGACCTGTTTTCGCGTTCGTTCAACGTTATTTGGAACAGTCGGTACATCTCCGCAATCTCGTATGTCTACCTCTGTATGTGCGACATGCTGGTCAGTATCTGCGTTGTATGCCCCTTCGGAACCACCAGCGAAGTGGTCATACCATGCACTCGCCTGTCGGAGTTTCTCAGGGCCGTACCGTGTTCCTGGTCGGCGAGACACTGTACCGTCAAATGGAGCCCCATAGACAGCCACGTCGGTGTCAGCTGTAAGAGCCGATGGCTCAGTTGACGGTGATTTGAGGAACGTACCGGTGTTTGCAAATGCCAGTTCTGGAAGTTCGTTGTAGTTTGTTTCTGTCATGTATTGTGTTCTCCTATTGGTGATTGGATCATCGTTGAGCTATTCCCAGAGACCTCCTGCGAGGTAATCAGCTACCGTCAGTGCCGCGAACGTAACCACAATAAACAGCAGGCTAACCACCGCAATAGTTGGTGAATAGTTGTATCGAAGACTGGTGAATATCTGTATCGGAACCGTCTGAATGGCGAATCCAGATAGTAACCACGCAATGATGTATTCGTTCAGTGAGAGAATAAACGCAAACAGGAAGCCAGCGATCACATTGGCTCTAATAAGCGGGAACGTAATCGTTCGAACAGTAAGGAGTTGCGAGGCACCCAAATTGCGCGCAGCTTCCTCGAAGCTCTGATCAAGCTCACCCAATCCCTGACTGATAAGAATAAATGGGAATGGTGTGAGGAAAATCGAATGAGCAATAATAAGATTCCAGATATTTCCAGAATTCCCGATGGTAATGAAGAACGCCATAAACATGACGCCCACAATCACCGGCGGAAGCATGATCGGAAGCGTGGCGGCAGCTGCCAACGCTTTTCCAAACCGGTAATCGTATCTATCCAAACTGTAGGCCGCAGTCCCACCGATGGTAGTTGCGATCAATGCAGCTGGGATCGCAACAAGTACACTGTTTTGGATGGCCCCAATCCAACTGGTAAGTTCGCCGAACCATCGAACCGAAAATCCCTCTGGTGGAAAAACTAGAAACTCCCCGCTAGTGAAAGCCATTGCCGAGATAATTATCAGCGGGGTCAGCACAAACAGAAGCACAAGCCATGCGAAGGCTCGCAACAGCCCTGCCACAATTTTGTCTCTGGCATTGAGACCCCTGCTTTTTGCTAAGCTCATAGTGACCCCCTCCGATCTGCACTAGTTAGGAACCAACCGGTGCCGAGGATAATTCCCACGACGATGAGCAATACAATGCTGATCGTGGCTCCGTAGGGAATATTCCCCTCAACACCAACTTGGTTTCCGATGAGTACAGCGAGTGTCCACTGCGGTGGGTTTCCTAATATACGTGGCAATACATACACACCCAATGAGAGCACGAAAACTAACATTGAGCCACTAATGATACCGCTTTTTGTCAGTGGAAGAGTTACCTCTCGAAATGTCCTGAGTGGTCGTGCGCCAAGACTTCGAGAAGCTTCCTGCAGGCTATTGTCGACATCTCGAATGCTCGTGTACAGTGTTAATACCATGAATGGTAAGAATACATAAACCATCCCCACAACCAAAGCGAAGTAACTCGGAACAAGTGCGACAGGTTCCTCAAGGAGACCGATTGCCGATGCAATTGTCGGCACAACACTATCACTTGATAGTAGTATTTGCCATGCGAAGGCGCGAATAATGAAGGTTAAAAATAGCGACGAAACGATGACTGAGAGGTAGAACCGTCGCCACAGTTCACTCTTCAGGGTGGCAATGTAGTACGCAAGCGGATATCCAATAGCCAAACAAAGAACTGTTGTTAGTCCTGCCACTCTGAGCGTGTATATCATCCGACCTTGGAAGAGATCGCTTCCAATAAACCGCACGTAATTTTCAAGCGTGAACGCAGGCTGGAAAAAGCCGCCCTCAATATTTTGGAACGTACTAACTACCACTAATAATAGCAGTGGTACCACAAAAAACAGGCTGAGTGTGATTGCAGGGTAGGAGACGATCAGGTACTTGGCACGGGGCAGAACATCTGTCTCAGTGATTCTCTCACCGAGTGTTGATTTTTCAGTACTCATTGTTGTAATAGTAAACAATCATCAGCCGACAACCGTAGGCTCACGTTGGTTCCCTCTTCGGCGTTCGTTTCTGAGATTCGCTGAACAGCCACAACGGTTTCTTCAGTAGCTGTCTGTACGTGATACTCAATTTGGTCACCGGTGTATCGTCGTACGGATACAGTGCCATCGAAGACGGTGCTCTGATCGCCAGCCCCATCGGTGGCCGTCTTGCCGTCAGTGACTGTCAGATGTTCTGGTCGGAAGACGACCGACACTGAATCGTTGAGGGCAAGATCTTCGGTATCTTTCGACTGAATCGATGTCGCACCACAGTCGACTGTTGCTGTCTCGTCGTCAATGGAGGAAACAGTACCGGTGAATATGTTTGCCGTCCCAACGAAGTCAGCCACAAACGGTGTCGTCGGATTTGAATAGACCTCTTCTGGGGGGCCAATTTGCTCGAAGTGACCTTCATTCATTACAACAATCCGATCCGACATCGTCAACGCCTCTTTTTGATTGTGTGTGACGAGGATCGTCGTGATATCGAGCTTCCGCTGGATACTCCGCAACTCAACTTGCATCGTCTCTCGAAGCTTTTTATCGAGACTCGCCAATGGCTCATCAAGCAGAAGGACGTCCGGTTCGGGGGCTACCGCGCGGGCCAATGCGATTCGTTGCTGTTGGCCTCCTGAGAGTTGATCTGGCATTCGATCCCGAGTTTCTGGCAACTCAACTAACTCCAGCATCTCATCGACTCGTTCATCGATGTAATCACTCTCATAATCACGCACTTTCAGCCCGTAGGCAATGTTTTCAGCGACTGTTTTGTGCGGAAAGAGTGCAAAGTCCTGAAACACCATTCCAATATCGCGCTTATCTGGAGGCACCGTATTCACACGGTTATCATTGATGCCAACAAAGCCCTCAGTGGGCTGTTCAAATCCGGCAATCGTACGCAACGTGGTTGTTTTGCCACACCCACTTGGCCCAACTAAGGTCAAAAACTCGCCGTCGTCAACGACAAGTGAGACATCACTCACCGCTTCAACGCCGCCTGGGTACCGCTTTGTGATACCCTCTAGGACTACTCGTGACATGCTATTGCTGCTGCACGATTAGCTCGTTCCACAGTTGGTTGACCAACTCTTCTTGTTCTACGTACAGCTCAAAGTTCGGAAGGATCGCTTCCTCGATTCCAGGCCCAGCGGCGCGTTGATACGCTTCGTCGCTGAGTTCGCTGTATTGCTCTTCAATCGCTGGGAAGGTGAACAACTCTTGTGTGATTCTATCTTGCACCTCTGGACGAGATGCGTAGTCAATGAGTTGTCGTGCTGCCTCAGTGTTCTCTGTTGTTCGCGGGGAAACCCACCGCCCAGAACCGAGAACAGCACCTTCATCGGGGAAGGTGCTTTGGACGGGCGCATCTTGCGTAACACGGAGCACGCGTGTAATATCATGGTACAACATCCCTGCTGGAATCTCACCACTCGCCAAGCGAGATTGGAAGTTTGCTTCATTGGTATACCAGAGGGCTGATTGGGGAACGATCCCGCTGAGTTCCTCGAAAACCTCTCTGATCCCTTCCTCACTTTGGAGCAGTTCCTGCCCACTCAACCGAACCTCAGCGGTAATATCCGGAAGAAAACCAGTTACCGCCGGTGACATCATTGCCAGTTGCTCCTCATACTGTGAATCCCACAACGCGTTCCAAGAAGTGAGAGGGCTGTCAAATTCCTCAGTATTGTGAACTAAATTGATAAACCATCCCATTGATCCAACACCGATTAGATCGCCATCATCACGGGTGATCAAATCATCTTCAATATACTGTGTATTTTCAAACTCATCTGCGCTCCATCGATGCCATAGATCAGAATTAATTCCGCGGAGCACCCCTGGGACAGTCATAATGAGCAGATCAACTGGTGCATTTCCGCTCCGAACAGCCCCCTCCAGATTTGGTATTACCTCCGCAGCTCCACCTTGAGCCTCTGATTGGGTCGTGATACCAGTCTCTTCCTCAAACGGTGCGAAGAGAGCATCATCTAGGATGTCTTTGAATGCACCCCCAAATACGGAGACAGTAAGTGAATCACTTCCACCACCGTTTCCACCGCCTCCTCCTGAGCAACCTGCCAAGGCTGCGGTTCCAATGCCCGCAGCAGTCGCCGCTAGTACTTGGCGTCGTGATCGGCGGTAGTCTCGGGGTGAAGCTCCTCCACGATTATTTTTATTTCCAGTTGTTTTTGGTTCATTTCTTCTGTTTTTATTCGTGTCTTGTCCAGACATACGGATCACGTAGTCAAATTTTGACCCACATATTAAACTGCTCCCCTGAAATAGATAGAAGAAATAAATTACTACAACTATGCATAGATTGTTGCGGCTTGTATGAACTAAATGTGTATCACCCCAACAAATGATATCATATAAGGTATGAGGTATGGAAATATCATCTTTCTGTCTCAAGACCGGCACCGACAGCTAACAGCCCAAGCGATCAAAAACAGAAAACGAGGCCAAAAGCTACCGTGGAAGTCTACGGATGAGCAAAGTGAGTAGCTCAGGATTTGTCTCTGAGTCAGTTCATCTTCAGGATGAGGAGGAAAATTGAACGGGCATCTTGTCGAATCCAAGCTTCGAGGCCTTTGGCTTCGGAATCAGATCACTATAGTCGATATCTAATTGCGGAAGCCTATCAAACAACGTTTCCAACACAATCGGAGCTTCAAGCCGTGCGATTGGGGCACCAATGCAATTGTGGGAGCCGCTTCCGAACGCAAGATGATCAGGATCCCGATAAGGATCAAACACATCTGGATCCTCAAATCTTTCAGGATCACGATTTGCTGCGCCGATCCATAGGATGACAGTTGCGTCAGCGGGGATCGTCGTTTCTCCTAACATAATTTTATCTGTCGTTTTCCTCGCTCGGGCTTGAAGTGGACTTCTATACCGCAGTATCTCCTCAAGTACCACGGATAGATCGTAATCGTCAATTTCAGAAATATAATTTCGCTGATCGAGTATATATACTGCATTGGTTAGCAACTCAGACATTGTCCCCTGTCCAGCGAGTGCAAAATCAAAGCAATTTGACCCAATTTCTTCTGGGGTTAGCTCCGTTTCTGTGCTTAGCTGAGAGATGAGGTCGTTTTGTGGATCCCCCTGACGCTCATCTACTAAATTTTTGAAATACTCAGCAGCACCCGCCATGTGACCCCCTTTTACGCTTGCTTTGTCGCTATCCTCACTTGTCATAACTGACCGAAAGGTTTCCAGCCATTCCAGTAGTTGTTCGTGATCGTTCTGAGGAATGCCGATAAACTCCATGATAACCCGTAGCGGGACAGGGACAGCAAAATCTTCAACCAGATCAAATTCACCGTTATCACCTATCGCTGTATCTAGTTGGGCTTCTGTAATTGACACAATTGAATCCTCAATCCCCTGCAACAGGCGAGGGCTGAAGTATTGAAATAACTCTCCTTTCACTTGTTTGTGATTTGATCCATCAGACCAAACCATACCGGTATCGAAATATGAAAGTGGATCGTCTGTTTCCTCGTCTGTTAATTGTGGTCTATTGAGGTTTTCAGCATCTTGAAGTCCTCTTTTTACGAGGTCATAGCTAAATACATCATATACCGCCCGGTTGGGATCATGCTGGACTGGTGCTGTATTCCGTTTGTCGTGATACCAATCAAATGGATCGTGTAACGCTTCATTTGAACGCAATCCCTTTGGTAATGAATCAGCTGCCTCACCATCTACTACTTTGGAATCAGATGCCATACGTGACCAAGTGGCCCAACTTCGCTTAAATCTTTCCAGCACAATAGCAAAATTAAATAAATTAGACGGTATAATATGTGCTTTTCTGTGCTGTATGAAAAATTTGTCTCAGTTAGAATCAGATTATATTATTAAAATAGTATCCTAGCATATAGACATTCCACCCTTACGGAAACCACCGTATTTTATATATTTGGTGAATTATGTGGAGGTATGATTGTTATTCATTCTGAAGTCCCAATACATAGTGGTTCAAAAGCGGAGGCTAGCAAAATTCTAGAAGAAATGGCTTCTACATCAAGAGAAGAACCGGGGGTTATTGATTATAGGGTAACATTCGATATTGAGGCACCAGCAACCGCTAGAATTATTGAACAGTACGACGACTGGGAAGCAGTCGAATCACACGAATCAAGTAGTCATCTTGAATGGTTTCAAAAAGCAATTGAGCCGCATATGTGTGCTGAACCGACGTTATATCAGTATGAGGTAACAGAAAAGATCGAAGCCGAAGGGCCGTAAGGGGATTATATACCTTCAGAACCTGTATACGATTTATCACCAAAATCAATAGTACCCCAAGTCGAGGTATTTTTTACTCAAAAGGGCTGTAAGAGAGGAGGCAGCCCAAGCGTATGCCACAGTGAATGTGGATTAGCACGCGAGTGAACGGACGGTTAGTTTCAGCACGATGCGTCGGTTAAACCGACCAATTAGGTTAAAAACACTAGTTAACTAAAAAGTTTCGTAGGTATAATCCCCAATAAAGGAAATAGTATTAACATTATAACCACACATATGATATCTATCTGAAATATTGAATTGAAGTAGATAGAAATAATATTCGTTATTTTGGCACTTATGATTTTTGCAAGTGCCCTCTTGACACGCTCTCTGGTCGTCGTTGAGGTGACGAACGGAAACAATGAGACACTCTATCGACGTAGGTGCCAGTTACGAGGTGGCTATGGCGAAGAGGGAACAGAAGCGTTCAGCGGGAGACCAACACAGATTGTCGTAATAACCAACCGACTTGGCACGGTTCGACGCCAGTGGCCTGCGACCGACTGCGAGGGCAGTCACTCTGCCGGGGGAGCAGACACCTACCTGACTGCCGAGGAAGTCCAAGTCCAGCCTGATTGTAGCACACAATACATCGAGTAAACCACCACTCAACACGCACTTCTCAGAGGAGCGTTGCCAGTCGACTGCAGGCGGTCGCCTAGTGAAACTCTTGTCTGCTGCACACACCCTCACATTCAACAGTCCAGCACCTATCAACTGCCGTAGACATCGGCTTGATGACTGCTAAGTGAATTGCGCGTA
>Ga0209917_1000500_pt1 | contig 16582 bp, 8 predicted proteins | sample SalPon2_C_H2O_MG_FD_185710 | JGI IMG/M metagenome (GOLD analysis project Ga0209917, IMG submission 185710) | Salt pond water microbial communities from South San Francisco under conditions of wetland restoration - Salt Pond MetaG R2_C_H2O_MG... | ecosystem: Environmental > Aquatic > Non-marine... | reverse complement strand
GATCGTCAGCCACGTCGTCGGGGTCGGGTAAGGTCATTCCCTTCAGGCGGTCTATTAGGGAGTTGGTCTTCGTTGCGTTGTCACGGAAGCCGCCGAGCTCCTCATCGACGGCGACGGGCACGAACGCCTCGATAAGCGCGGCCTCCTCGGCGCTCAGGTTCATGAGCGTGAACGCCTCGAGGAACCCCGTCTCAGTGTAGCCGTAGGTGTCGGTCTCGAACTCGTCCTCGTCTTCGGGCTTGTAGCGCGCCGTCGCCTCGATAGTGACGGTCGAGCCATCTCGTCTCGTGCGGGCGCGCTCGATCTGAAGTTTGTCATAGTCCTTGGTGGTGGCTCCGAGGATGTTCGAACTAGTGGGCTGGAAGAGGCCGATATCTGGAATATCGGGGCCCTCTTCGTAGTTGCCGAGATAGTCGAGAAGCTCTAGAGTAATTCGCTCTCGCTGACTGCGGAACTCCATTAGATCACTCACCTTGTTTGGGATGGAGTCCGGAATTTCTCCAATTGGAATGCCAATTGGCTCGACATAATCTTTTGTGTAGCGATAGTACCCCCCGCGAAGGACATTGCTAGTATTCTTGATGTAGTACCAAATAAGAGTTGAATTTAATATACCAATTACTTTGTATGGGTCAACGTCTGAAGGTAAACTCGGGCCATACACCATATTGGAGTAGTATAGGTCTCCTTCAGAGTCATACGTCACTTCTCCCTGTTTGACTATTTGGCCAATGACGATCTTCTCTCTGTTAAACCGACTAGGATTTCGTGGGCACCAGTGCGCATACCACGTTTCAAATACTTGATTTTCTCCCCCTCTTTCTGCCAGATCTATTTTGTCATTTAGGAGATATTCGTATGTTCTAGGATAGTTTCTCTCTAGTACTTCCTCAGAAAGAATATTACCCTCACCATCATAAGGATAAATTAATCTTGAATCTGTATTGGGTGGGAGATAACGTGAGACATCTTTTCCGTCCACATATCGATGAGTCAGATCTGACTCAATCTCCACACGTTTATCTAAACTCCTTGAATACCCCGAGACAAGGTCGTCCTCGACCTCACATTCTTGTAGAACAAAAGTATCGTTAGCACTAGTTTGTACACCCACAAACACATCATTTGCCAGTTCTCCGAACGTTGTTCCCTTTTTTTCTATATTTGATATGATATCTTGTTCTTTCTTCCCGAGAAGCGTCCATTTGTCGTCATCATCCCCGAGTTCAGAGCTCCCATATTCCTTCTCAAGGCCGACCTCAGGCTCCTCGCCTATCTTTTTGTATCTAACTTCTTTTGATCTTCGACCTTTAGACATAAACAGAAGACAAGTGTAAATTGTTGCAGCACCGAACACCTGCTCTTGTCCGAAGTCAACTACTGAACTGACACTCTTTGACTGATTCAGGAATGTGCGAAGAGATTTTCCTGCGCGAGATTCGAAGAATTTGTTCGGTATAATGAATCCAAGTCGATTGTTCGTAATTGTGTACCCCATTTCAGTAAATAATCCGTAGAGGTCATAGCGTTCTTGAGCAACCTCGTATCTCTGCTCAACGTACTGTTTTTGTGGAGCCGGGATATTCTGAATCTTCACATACGGTGGATTCCCAATCACCGCATCGAACCCAGCATCCACCTTCCGATCTCCACCCTGATCGTAGAACGCAATCGGGAACTCCAGTTCCCAGTGGAAGAAGCGTTCCTCCTCTGCCATCGCCTGCGCACTCTTGAACCAGTCCTGCTGTTCTATTTTCTCCCACGCATCACCGTGGAGTGCACGGGCCATACGCTCATCGGCGTCGTCAGGCACATCAAGACCGAACATGTCCGCGGTGTGGACGTTGGCCATCGCGAGGAGTTTCTTGTAGAGCGGGTCGGCACGCACGTCATCGTACACAGCCTCCATCTCCTTTGCATCCTCCAGCGTCTCGTTGTCGATGTTGAGCAGGTCTTGGAAACGGTCGGTGACGTGCTCCATTGCACGCTGACGTGTGTGGTCGAATGACTGCTGGAGGGTTAACTGACCATCTCCCGTGGCGTCTTCGTCGCCGTCAGATAGCACGTCCTCGATGTCACTCCCGACGAGCGAGTTACCAGTTTTGAGGTGGTGGTCGAGGAACGCAAGCGGTTGCTCGGCTGCGAGCGTCCGTAGCCAGAGCGATACTTTCGCCAGTTCGGTCGCGAGCGGGTTGACGTCGACGCCGTAGATACAGCGCTGAGCGACTTTACGCCGAGCCCAGTTGATGTCGCGTAGTTCTCCCTCCTCAGTGGTTGGAGCGCGAATCTCGGCGTCAGCGGAGTCGAGTGCCTGGCGGTCCTGCTGCTCTTGGGCGTCGATGATCTCACGGGCGAGATAGTCCACCGCGTTGACCGGGAAGTGTCCGCTTCCCATTGCCGGGTCCAGCACAGTAAGATCGAACACTCGGTCGGCGAACTCCTCGGCGAATGCGCGGTCGTCCCCCCGAGCGCTGTTTGCGACCAAGTCCTCGCGGATCTCCTGTACCAGTGGCCCGAGCGTCTCGTCGACGATGTACTCGACGACGTACTCCGGCGTATAGTACGACCCCGTCGCCTTCCGCTCACCGTCGTCGGTGCGCAGGTAGACTTCATCCTCCTCAACGGTGACGTCGTCGCCCTCACCCGCGGCAACGTACTCACCGTCATCGACGGTTAGGGGTTCGTCTGCGACGGCGAGTGTGTACTCTAAGAGTCCTTCGTAGATGGACCCGAGGTTCCGCTCGTCGAGCGAAGAGTAGTCCACGAAGACCTTCCTCTGGCCTTCAGACGCCTCGTGACGCGTGAGCAGTTCGATGACCTCGGCGATGTACGCGTCTCCAACCTCGTGGTTCGAGAGGAACTGTGCCTCAACGGTGTCGTCGTCTTCCGGATCAGTCCGGAACAGCCCGCCGTTGTACGCCGGAATGTAGAGGTCGTCTTTCGGGATTCCCTTTCCTTGGCTCCCCTGGTCGATGAGAACGAACAGTTCGTCCAGCTTGTCCCAGAGACTCGTCTGCCACGTCTGGTAGTGCTGTTGGGTCTCGTCGCGCTTCTCGACGACGACCTGTTTCAGGTCGTTCAGACTGTAGTTTTCGCTGTAGATCTCGTTTTCCGTCGGGAGGAGGTTTCGCCCCTCACTCTCGGCGTAGAGGACGAAGATGAGCCGATAGAGATAGATGAGCGAGCTGTCGTGGATTCGGTCAAGATCTTCCTCGTCTAAGTTGTCGTTAGTGTCGAGGAATCCCTCCGCAAGTACGCGAATCGCTTCGTAGATGTTCTCTTGGAGATCCTCTCCGAGCGCCTCTGCGAAGGCAGTTGACTGGTCGTAGACGTCATCGAGGAAGCAGTCTCCAGTCTGGTCGTCGAGGAATGCTCCCTGCCGGAAGAAGAGGTAGAACTCCTTGAACGCCTCCAGATCGCCTTCCTCATCGCCGATGGAGAGTACTTCGGGGAGATCTATCTCGTAGTAGGAGTCCAACCGGTGGCTCGTCGGCCCGTAGTAGAGTCGCCACTTCTCCCCGTTCGTGAGGACCCCCCACTGCGGCGGCGTTTCTTGGAGGTAGCTATGAATCTGGTAGCTTGGGTTCTCGAAGTCCCGTTTCTCTTCGCCCCGCGTGTCGAGCTTGCGACCCCATCGTTTCGCGTCCGCGACAGCGATTGCCTCTTGGTAGAAGTTTTCTCGGTCGAACGCCGCATCGGCGGCCTCTTCGCTGGGGAAGAATCCGTAATCCGGTCGTCGAGCATTCCGCATCACCGTCTCCTCGATCTCAAACGGGATCTCGAGGATCTCGAAGATCGGTCGAATGACATTCCGCTCAAGCTGGGCCTCGTTGTAGTCTTCGACGCGGTCGCCTTTCTCGTCGAGAATCGACTTGATCTCCGAGAAGGCTGTTTCTACTTCTGCGTCTGGGATCTCAGTCCAAGCCTCCATATCGTGGAGGTGGTCGTTGAGGTAGTGGTTCGAAAACAGATCGCGGTTCGTTCGGTAGTTGGTTGGGTCCGTCATTGAGTGGGGACGATTTCCGGGATGAATGCGGTACTACAGCTACCTTGTAACGGAATGTCCAAGATAAATAATACTTTCCAAGGGTCGAACGATACCGTCGGGTCGGGTGGTCCAATGACAGAGGTTCGCCTGGCATCAAAATAGCAACCGACAGCTCCGTTGAAATCCACCGCAAGTAGCATATTCTAGCTTGGTCGTGATCATACAAACTGGATATCCAACAGACATATCTTGAAGTGTAAGGGGAACTGACTGTGAGCTATGTCAAGCAAGTTTGAGGAACCTGTTGCTATTGCCTGTCAGAACAATGCTGTTCCGGCTGCCTCCCAGAGACAGTACATCGCTCGTGGATTATGGGTAGTTGATTTTGACACTGGGTATTCTTTCGAGAGCAGTGATGCTCCATCGTCCTCCCGAACTGAAGCTGGTGAAGTATTCAATCGATTCGAAGAAGCCTCTCAGGCAGGAGGAATTGGTACATTGCGTTCAGATGATTCCCGGCTAATCGCTGTCGGCCGATTCGGCACGAACGGCATCCGTCTACTGGACCGAGTGGGCGAAAACGAAAATAAAAAGAAAGGACTCCAATTTTCCGAGTACACTGTTCTAGGCCCCGGAGATCCGAAGTATGAGGAGGCTCGGGATATCGGCGGGACTCTTGGAGGGACGGTTGCGAGTCTCAAGGGCCGCGGCGACAAGAAAACACGTTTAGAGACTCTTCTGCGGCAGGTGGAAGATGCTGGATATCTCCGAAAGCCCGTTCAATAAACAGACTTCAGCCACCAGCGGTTTCTGATTATGTCTGGATGAGGATATTTCAACAGAGCCTACTTGAGGTTGATATCAGAGGTCGACGGCAACGGCACCGTCAGAGTCGAGCAGGAACTCACAGAGGTCACGGAACGCTGTGACCGTTGCCCCCTCAAGAAGGACTCCGAGTTCGAGATATCGGTTGAAGCCGTAATCCGTCACGTTGGCACTGCCGACGTAGGCGGCTCGAGAATCGAACAGCATCACTTTTGCATGTAGTGTAAACTGTGGATTCTCACCATCTTGGCGTTGTTTGCCGATCGGAGTGGTCTCTTCCCAGACAGTGTAATCGACGAGGGTAATTTCCGATGAGACACCTCGTTCCGATGCTCGCTGTATAAACGACTCGATGACGTCGTAGTTATGTGACTCCGAATCAGCGAGATACCGCGTCACAATCGTCAGATCGACACCACGGTCGAGTGCATCGAGTAGGACATCAGCGAGACGACCGAGGCCGTCACCCTCGAAAAACGGCGACAGGAGCACGATCTCGCGCTCGGTACGCTTGACTTGGCTTGCGAGAGCGGAGAGCAGCCCCTCCATGTCGAAGGAGGCAGGCGTCGATCCGCTGAACGCAGGGTCATCCGGAAACGTCACCAACGGCGTTACTTCCGTGGTGGGAACCCGCTGTCGATGGGCAGCGAGCGTTCGAATCGACTGCTGTGTCCGCCCGAATATCTCTCGTGTTCTGGTTGGATCAACGCGACACTGTGTGTCTACCAGTTCAGCCTCGTAGGTCTCGCGCTGAATCGCCTCTACTTGGAGGAGCTGACGAAAGAGGTCCGTCGCCGCTTCTCGACTTAATTCCGTATCTCGCGCTACTGCGGCCGGAGAAATGCGTTCGGATCGCCCGGCGGAAACCAGAAACAATCCCTCGAGTTCGTCAAGAAGCGGCTCCTCGTGATCGACGATGTCCGCGATGGTGAGCGCACGATCGATGGACGGTGAATGTCGAGCCATTGAGTATGAGTAACGTGACGATGATTACAACCGCCAGAATCCTTCGATATCTCGATCGGTGTTCGGTCGACTCCCAAACAAGTAGTCCCGGCAGAGAACTTGGTTGAAATACGAACAGCTGATCTCGCTCACGTGTAGACACGAGAGACACGCACCGTCACGCTGTGAGCAGACCGGGTCCATCATACACTCATTCCCATGAGCACGAGCTTGCCCGAGGAGATCATCCAATTGCTGTTCCACCATCGTGGTCATGCCACCGATATTGAATTCTTCGCGGTTATTGGTGTAGATCACCAGTGAGAGTGCGCGTGGGAAAAGAAACTCACTCAGGTTCGTTCGGTCGAACCCACTGATCGTGCTCGCCTGCTTGAGCAGAACGTGAGAGAGGGTATGGAGCATCTCGAAGACGTACTTCGTGACTTGCCCCTCTACGGTATCGTCGGTACTGGTCTCGAAGCGACCGTACTGATCAACCGGGTCGAGATGGTTCAGTAGGAACGCCCACTGCTCTGCATCCGAGAACTCTTGAATAGCTGTCCGAGCACGCTTAAGATCAGCCTCTGAGGGATCAGCAGGCAGTTCGGGAAGCGTGATGTCACCACGAACAGATCGCTCGTCGCTTGTCTCAGGGATATTGACGGCTAGCCAGAGCAGCACCGCTGCGGGGTCGAGATCGAACTGAGTTGCCTCTGTTTCCGATGTATCGACAAATATTGGTGTGCCATCTCCGCTGCTCGCATTTTGTGAGAAGGCATTCAGCTTCGCCTCGTCTTCTTCGCGGCCGCCCCGAGTGTAGCCGTAGACGAACGTCTGGACCGGGAAGTCTTCGATGACACGCACGTCTTTCAGACCTAAGCGGTCGAGGTCGTCCGAGTACGTCCCGATGGTGTCTGCCTTGCGAGGGAACCCTTGTTGTCGGGCATCTTCCTCTAAGTCGTCAAGCGTGTGTGCTGTGAGTTCTTCAAGACTGAGCACGTATTGGAGAAGCTCATCGCCAGCGTCGGTCATCTCGAAGGAATCGTCGTCAGTCTTGAGATCGATTAATTCCGTGATCGATTCACCAACGGTTTGGCTGTCGATCTCGCCGTGTGCTCGGAGCCAGTCTTCTGCCTCATCCAGTGATTCGACCTCTGCTTCCGTCTGATACACCTCTATTTTCCGATCGTCATCGATCTCAGCTCCCTCTATCCCCTCATCCATGTCGACAGACTTCAGCGGAGAGTCAGAGAGGCCGAGCTGTTTCGCGATAGCCTTCCGTGAGCCGTCTTCACTTCCGCGAAGATGGCCGATACCCGATGCATGTAGATTGACCGTGGTCAGGTAGTGCGGATAATATGTTGAACCAGCCCGGTGGACCGTCGTGTACATCTTGTCGTCGTCTGGATCATCCGCGGATGGAGGAACGTACTCACAGTCACAGTTCTGAGAGTAGCTCACTCGGGTGTCCCAACCACAGATGTTACACCGCCAGTGGAAGTTTTGGGCGCGCTGGCTGTCCTGCGTATCGAGGACGATGTACTGGTCACCGTGATCCGGGCATTTCCGCGGATACAGCCGCCTGATCTCGCCACAGCTGTGAACACTGACAAACTGGTACTGTTTCAGGTCGCCATTACAGCCGGATCGCTCGCATTTAAGCGCTTGATTCTTTCCATCGAGATCATCTGCAGAATAATACCCGTGTGCCTTTTGACAACTTGTGCAGTAGAAGGTGGTTGGGAACGGACTGGCCATAACTTCCTTGGGTGCTGCGAAGTCGTAGCGGCCTGTTTTATTCGAGGTAAATCCTTGTTCACCACCATCCCAGTTTTTCGCCCGAGCGAAGACGCGGTCAATAATGTACTCTCGGTCAACTTGACCGCTCGCGTCGGTCGTTTCGAGACGATTCACCTGCCAGATGCCACGCTTGTCACTGTAGTCGAAGGTGTTCCCAGGAAGGAACTGATACAGGATCTGATGGCGGCTGCGTTTCATACTCATTGTAAATCACCGGTTGTCAAGCGTCTCGAATATCTCGCGGTAACGGTACTCCGACTGAATGGGTAGCTGTTCGTCGACATCTCGGAGGCTCCGCATCGGTGAACGCTTGATACGCCCACTTGTCCACTGGTCGTCGTCAAGACGAAGCTGAGAGAGTGCCTCTCTTGTGAGATCTTCAATATCGCCTTTAAATTCCTCGTGGTCGTTTGGGTCACCGAACATCCCCAGCAGTTGCTGGCGCAATTCTCTTTCGTCGACGGAGTCAGCAAAATTCTCGGCTTGATCACCGAAGTAGAGGTTTCCAGCTCCTTCGCGGTACATGTAGTGATTAAGTATAAGTCCCATGAACAGTCCTGGGTGGGTCTGTTTGACGCTGTTTTTTGCCCAGCGGTTGATAGGGACTGGTTCAACTAGCCTGTCGAGAAATGCGTGGTATTTCTCAAAGAAGTGGTAATGGCTCAGGTCACGCTCGCGGATAGGATGGGCGACGTTGAATACGAGACCCGGTCGCGACCGGCCGGCGCGGGAACTTGCTTGAATGTACTCTGCCGTTCCTCGGGGCATGCCGAAGAACGTCATCATGTTGAAGCGGTCAACGTCAACTCCGTGAGCGATCATATTAGTCGCCGTGATGGTGTTGAGCCGACTCGCCAATAGCCAAGCAAGCGCTTCTCGAGTGTCTTCGGTGGCGCTAACCCGCTCACTGTCGAATTGGTCACTGCCGACAACTTCGTTCTCGTTGTCGAGACTGTCCTCAAGCGTACTACGTAGAGATAGGACAGAGTCTGAGACATCTTCCTCGAGTACTCCTCGGTCGATGAGACGGTTGAGGATCTGTTTGTCGGCCTCTTCGTCCCACGGGTCCTCAACGATATCTAAGACCTCCATGATCGTCTCGAAGCCAGTTCCACCGGTCATACGCTCGGAAGCCAGTGGCGGTCGCCCATCTTTCTGGAGATATGTATCCAGCTGAGAGACGATAGACTGGTCGAGACGATCACCGTCCTTTTTCGATAGCAGATAGGTGATGCTGGTGCTGTAGTAACTGAGCAGGGCTAGCACTTCATCGATCGAGTCGGCCTCAAGTGGTGTCGTGGTATCCGACCCCTCGAACAAAGCACCGCTCAGTACTTGATCTGGGTTTTCCAACGCTTCTCGGAACAGGTTTTGAACCTCCCGATGGTAGTAAAACAGCAGGTCGATGATGGAATTGATATGCGTTTTTCCGTGTGGAACCAACCCGATGTAGTACCGCTGTGTCTCCGCACGTTCTTGTGCGTAGAAATTCTCGCGTAGGTACGGCCCAGGCGAGGGGAACCGTTCAGCCGGACGCATGAACAGGTTGTGAACCTGGTCTTCGAATCCAGTAATCGTCGCTGTCGGCGCGATGACCTTCGTTGTCCCAGCCTCAACAAGCTCCTGTAGCTCGGCAACTCCAGTCTCGTAATGGCCATCGAAGCTCCCCATGCTTTCTTCCAACAGGTGGAGCTCGTCCGGAACCATCAGCGACGGGGCCGGGTCGTACGGTTCGACGGGACGAGCCATATCGCTGAATTCATTCTTGTCTATCGGACATCCGTACTTCTCCGTACATTCGCCCAAGCTGGCAAACCCGTGAATTGGACACTCAAGATCCATCTCCCCCGTAATGAGATGAGCAAATTTGCGCTGATAACCGATCGCGGTGATCTTGTCTATGGTACCCGCGATGATCGTCGGTGCGTACCGATAGAGCTCATTGTCGACAACGTGGACCGGGAGTTCTTCCTCATCATATGGCTCGCCGGAGGTGAGCGATCGCGACTGCCACGGGCAATCGAAGCTGCTTGCGGTACAGCAATGTGTCAGTCTGTGGTCGTCCTCTGTAATTCGAACCTCGATGTCAGAACCACAGGCCGGACAGCTCGGGACGACCTTGGCCTCCCGGCGAAGATCCTCTCCAGAGGGGCCCTGATACCGTTGATGATTATTATTGTCGTAACCCGTGAGTGCGTTCGGGGTGTTTGCCTTCCCAACAAGATATCCCATCGAGAACGGGCGAGAAGGGTGTGAACCGATATCCGATTGCTCTCGTCGAACTAAGTCGGCGTACATCACTGTCTCGGTCATACGTTGGAACTGCTGGAGCGAGAGGAGTCGAAGCGGGAACTTCGTCCACGCAGTGACGCCAAAGTCCTTCCCACGGAGGCGATCGAAAAACATGCTCCAAACAGCAACACCAAGGAATGCTTCGGTCTTTCCACCACCGGTGGGGAACCAAAGTACGTCAACGATGTCGAGCGCTGAATCGGCATCCTCTGCGCGGTCCTCCTTTGAACCATTGCGCCAAGTGACCTCGTTCCACTGGTCGTATTCGCGGCTCGCCACATCGGGGACCTCCATGATGATGAATACCAGCTGAAAGAGTCGCCAGCCGGGGAACTCATGCATCCGGTCCATTGCCTTGTTCATCAACTCGAACGCACGTCCGACCGTTTCGGGATGCTCTCGAAGGCACTGAATCCCACGCTCGAACCGTTTAATTTCACGTTCGAAGGCATCGCGGTCTTCATTGAAATCAGCCAGATCACCCGTTTCTGAGTCGTCATCCCAGTCGTCTCGTTGGCGATATTGTTGTAGTGCGGCGTCATACTCTTCACTGAGGTATCTCCGCATCTCGGTAGAGATATCATCAAGAAGGTCAAGGCCACCGTTGTCTAAGTTAGCCAACGTCTCAAATTTAGCATCGACATTACGGTCCGCCGATTCATAGACAAGTTGTCGGTACTCCGGGATAAACTGTGTCTCAAGTCGATTTGTAGTCGGCATCGCAGCAGGGGCGCGACGACCCGGCGGGATGCCTTCTTTATTCACTTCTTGATCGTTGCGCTCAGGCGCAGTGATGGTACAATTTCGACCATGCCCCCAGAGGTCTCTATTGTAGCGGAAATCCTCCGGAAGTGGGTCAAAAGTGAAAGGGACGAACTCGAGGTCGCCGCTCGTCTCAAGTTCGAGGCCCACCTCGAACAATGTGGGGTCTCGGACGGTGTAAATCGCGTCTTCGCGACTCTGGAGTGCCTCGTTCGCAAGTTCAAAGTCGACGATGGTGCCGTCGTCATCATTTTCCTCGTCAGCGATCACTTCCACAGCCAGCGTGGCGTGCCACTCAGGGAGTGCTGGTGCTCCCTCAGCAGCCCGCTCAGAGAGGTAATCGCCAAAGCTCTCTTGATCCTCAAGTGCACTCGGCGGGACGGTGTCATCCTCCTCGGTCTCAGCGTAGAGATCGTAGGTTTCCCGAGCGTGGGTTCGGGCACTAGAAAATGCTTTTTTGAATGCCTCTTGGGTGCGTTTGCGAATGACCTCCGGAGTGTTTCGCGTCGGCGCTTGGAACGCATCCCTAGGGATCTTGATGGGTGGTACCTCAAGGCGAATACGTTCGAAGACCGGGAGGAGACTGTCACCTTCGTCGTCATCATCTCGGTCACCCAGTGCGACGAAAGAATCGCGGTTTACCATCTCTTCATAAGTGGGGTTAACTCGCACCCACACGCTTGCGTTAACAGTAAGCGTCAGCACGTCTCCTTCCTCACCGCCTCGGATGCGTACGGTAGCACCGAGGCCGCTTGGCTCCATTTTTGACTGAAGATCATCGTCCGGATCGTCGAGTTGATCCTCACTTTCAGGTGCTAGCGCACCCGCGAAGAACCGATCGCTAGGGAAGTCACGTTTGACTCGTTCGTCGATGTCACCGCGGACTTGTTTCAACACCGTCTCACGAAGGTGCTGGGCAATGCGTTCGTCGTCGGCTGGAGATTCTTTCTCCATGCTAATTCCAGTGGCCATGATAGTTACTCAGTGGTTTGCTCGAGCTGATAGCCCGAGATGAAGGTCGGAATGATTGTGGGACCAAGGGCGTTGATACCGAGTATTACAACTTCGGCTGACATAAAATCGGTGGCCACTGGTCACGACAGACACGACAAGAGCAATATGACGGGAATAGAGCTTGTTTCAGGTTACGTAGAGTCTAATACAGACTCAGTAGGGTATTTTCCATCGAAAAAGACGATTGTCCCTAAGTTTATTCTTGGTGACGATATAAGAACGGATATGCCAGAGTCGGTCACGTCTCCCAGTTCTCTAGTGGAGCTGATTCGATCAGCTTCAGATACGGAGCGTGACATTCATCAAGAGCTACTCTTCGACAATATCGAGTTTCTTATCGATGTCTTGACTGCTGCCCACGCGAAGAAACAACGAATGGATCCGGTCGGGTGTGTGGGTTCGACACCTGAACGGCTTGCTCGGAAGCGAGACAGATACACAGAGACCTGCCGATATGCCACAATTAAGAGAGAGAAGTCGGGAGACGAAGACCACTGTTCTTGTGGAGATCCGTTGTATAACAGCGATGATCCACTTGATACAGTCGCTGCCGTCGTACTGAGTGGACCAGTTGAATCGCCAGCACAACGCTTCTTCGAACGGTGGTCGCGTGATGCAGTGCGTGCGCTACGGGAACAATACGCTGATTGGGAAGAGATCAGTTCGCTCAGCCAAGATTCACTCTCAGAAGTTCTTGGTGAGTTCATTCGTGGGGGTGGAGTTGGACGTCAACGTGTATCCCGTCTTCAACAGCTCCTAACTGCTGTTGAAAAAACAGATTACACTGATGGAGTGACCCTCAGGGAATTTTCTCGGGTTCAATACCAGACCTATGTGGGTTTTCTCACCGAGATTCCGGGGATTCAAGAGAATGACGCGTGGTGGCTGCTTCAGACAGCTTTCGACAAGCCCGTCTGGCCCGTAGACAGCCAAGTTGACAGACTTCTTTGCTCTCTCGGCCTCATTGATCCCGCAGACCTGAAGAAAGAGAGAGGTCGGCGTCACCCCCTAGAAGACAAACTGATTGATCGGCAAATTGCCCCGTTGTATCGGGCGCTTTCAACTCATGCTATCACTGCGAGAGGGGACGTATGTGGAGAGACATGCGAAATCAGAAATTTTCTACTTACGCACCGTCTCCGACAACAGAAATCAAAGCAAGAGGGACCGATTGCCGTGGATCTATTCGCAGGGGCTGGTGGATTGTCTTGTGGGATAGGGCAGACAGAATTCAATGTTCAGTGGGCAATCGACAATGACCCAGATGCCGTCGCTACCTATCGGTTCAATCATCCAGAGATTCCCCACGAACACGTCGTCTGTGGGGATGTCCGAGAAGTCAATTTAAGCCAACGTATTAAACAGGCAGTTGGTTCTCCTGACATACTCGTCGGTGGTCCGCCCTGTCAGTCACTCTCACAAGCAGGATACCGTTCACGTCGAGCAGGCGATGAAGACTACAGTGTCCTCGATGACGGCCGCACAACACTCTACACCCAGTATGTACAGACTGTGGAGGAACTTCGACCGAAGGCCATTGTCATGGAAAACGTCGAGGGAATGGTCAATGAAGTAGGAGATACCGGGGTTCGCGTGATCGACTGGGTGATTGAAGATCTAGAGCTGCTTAGCGAGACAGGACTCGGTTATGACGTTGAATATCGGGTACAAGACATGGCCGAACTAGGCGTCCCGCAGAAGCGAGAACGGGTACTCCTTCTTGGAGTACGTAAAGATCTCGCAGAACAGGGCTCATTGAATACGTCAGAATTGCTGGATGATATTCCAGTAGAGGGAGATATACAAAGTGTTCAACAAGGTCTTTCTGGACTCCCGCGCCTCCGGAGAGGTGAAGGAGGACGAGTCCTCTCGAAGGTTAGTCGGGGGCGAAAAAGTAATTACATAAACACACACAATCTCGATTCAGGTACTAACCTCTGTTTTAACCACTTAGCCAGAGAACACCCAATGGAAAAGGACCAGATTCTGTTTGATGAGGCGCTAGAACCGGGTGATACTGGATGGGATATTAAGTACGGATCCGATAGTGAGTATGCCGAATACATAGAGTATGATGTCGGGACTGCAGAGAAGCAGCGGTTTGGAGACAAATACCGGATGCTCCAGTGGTCTAAGCCCGCACCGACAATTGTGGCCCATTTGGCTAAAGACGCGAACGGCTTCGTGTTGCCGGACTACTATGAGCATGGATACCCTAATAAAGAACGCGCAGATCCGTCTCGAAATCGTGGGATTACTCCCAGAGAGGCAGCGCGGCTACAATCATTCCCAGATGATTACGTATTTCTGGGGCCGTTTACGAGCTGGTTTCGGCAGATCGGAAACGCAGTCCCACCCATCGCAGGGAAGCGAATTGGAAAAGTAATTGAGGGACTTCTGGCCAGCATAGAGTTGGCAAAAGTCGAGGCCGATACAAGATCAGCGAACGAGGCGGTTTCTGGGGATTGAGTAGGTATACAATCTCAATCTTTGTTTTCGTTCAGTCTTCCTAGGCCAACCTTGTCGGCTATTTAGGGATCGACGCTGATCGCGATCTATTGATCGACGCTGGCGCACTCACTCCAGTAGTTAGGCGTTTAGCGGTATGGTCGCACCACATATCGAAATGGGGCTCTAAGCCTGAAACGTGGTACTACGGCCTATCGCCCGGCTGGAATGGGTTCAGTGATATACGCCCGACGATTGACGTGGTTATCGCTTCCAAATCGGAGGTTATCGGACCCACTCATCGTGTTGTTGAAAGACTCTTGTCTCATCTAATGAAATATGTGTCGGATTTGTGACACCGTGATGAGTTACCGTGCAAGATGTAGGGCGCAAATTCAACAGATAGCCTCCTTATTTTCGAAGTTCGTTGATGTGTGCCTGTACGAGTTCCTCCAGCACGTTGCGCATCTCTTGAAAGTCATCCATTAATTCCTGCCAGTCAATTAGCTCGTGAGCAATGTCTGGTCGGCCACGAATATGTTCATCTCCACTTGCCACAGCAGCACGGACCGAGCCGAGTAGGCTGCTCACCTTCTCTTGTTCATCTCCACTAAGAAATACTGTTTTAGTTTTCACCGCAGATTCGAACTCAGCGAGTGCCTCAGTAGCTTCCTTCCCCAGTTCATCGCTTACTTGCCCCTGACCGCTAGCTTGGTTTGCGTACAGTTGAGAGTAAGTGTGACACCGTTCTGCACTCTCTAACAGTTCCATCAGTGCGTCAGCCTCTTTCTGGAGAAGATAGTCTGCTGATGCTCTCTTATTCTCGGCTTGGATTGCCATCTTCCGTGTTTCAATATTCTGGTGATATTGGAGGTATGAACCAGCGAGTGCGGCAGTAAGTGTGAATACGCCGACAACAATCTCCGATCCAAATCCTGCGAACATATACTCACATGAAATTAGAGGTTCATAATATTTCATCCAGTGATGTATTCTCAATTGACGGGTCGAAAACCGCTGCTGGTATAAATACAAAAAGCCCGCACGAAAATGTAACTGAGGAAAAGACTGAGCGAGTCAGATGCTGATGTCGTATCTTGAGACGGTTCACCGCTGGACGTGGAACGTTGTATCACATTCTTTGCACTTGATCTTCCAGCTCTCAGCAGATTCCCATAGGACGTCGTATCCTTTTCGCGGGTGGACAGATTCTACATGTTTAAACACACATTCACACTCTGGGCATGAGTCAAATGAATTGGTGACTCTTGATGATATACGTAGTATTCTATCCTGTAAAAATATAAAATCTTGCACTGCCTCTTGATATTGATCAACCATCAGTTACTAGTGGGGCGAGAGCTCGTGGGCTGATATCTGAATCATCATGCACAGTCGCGTGCATCGGAAGATATTTTATTCCGTCAGAACAATTTGCCTACGAAGAAGGGATGTCTTATCCATAACCCCCGCCTGCCCCTTGCTTCTCCCCCACCTGATAGAGAGGGTATTCAGCGCGCAATCTAGACGGTGGTGCCGTCACCGGACTCATTCACAACTCGTGCGCTGAAGCTACTCGTAGTTTGTTCCACGTACACGCGTATAGTTTTGTCTCACAGTACTGAATCGCCAGTCTGTCATTTCGCGTGACGTGAGACGATCTCCTAAACAACGTGGAAACGCTTCCAGCAGACGCCATACTTCCTTCCCCGACGGTCACACATCTAGTATAATTAGACCACAAGTCGGGATAGGAGCCGCAACCTCAAAGCGCAGTACTGCGTCAGATTTTCTGCTGGGAGGATGCACTGTTGTTGGTTATGATGGCAGGTTAACCAACAATTCCGTCGTATACAGGAATACTGTTGGTTAATAACTCCGAGAACGGTATGACGTCCACCACATTCATGATACCAATCTGTGTACACCGCATATGGAGGATATCCCCCAGCCAGCGACTGACCCGTATGCTCCAGGGGATCACGTACGCGTGTATCTAGGCGAGTCAGATACTGACGTCAAGTATCACGGGCTCGTCTGTGAGGTCATTACCGACACACCAGATGATCTAGGGACTGAAACGGGACGACCACTCGATAGCCACCGATACGAACTTCGGCGAGTTGATACAGAGACCACGCTTCCAGTGCGGTTTCGTCATCACAATCTTGTGCCGGCGGCAGAACGCGAATAGCGAGATCAGCTACTCGTAGTCAGACGGGGTCTTTGTGATCCTCTCGTCAAATCTCCGTTGCATCTTATCGCCAACAATCTCAACTACTTCATGAGGAAGTGCTTGAGCTTCTGTTATCTTGGTTGTAATTACAGCAGTTATGTCGTCTCCATCATCAGCAGTCTCTATCGTAACGTACCAGTTATTGACCGTATAGCCGAGTGATACTATTTGATTGTCTGATTCATCAAGATGTTTCCAAAGTTCCTCTTGAGAGTCAATTTGATTACTCAAGACAGCGTATTCCGGGTACGTTTGGAGTGTTACTTCCATTT
>Ga0209917_1000496_pt1 | contig 16618 bp, 16 predicted proteins | sample SalPon2_C_H2O_MG_FD_185710 | JGI IMG/M metagenome (GOLD analysis project Ga0209917, IMG submission 185710) | Salt pond water microbial communities from South San Francisco under conditions of wetland restoration - Salt Pond MetaG R2_C_H2O_MG... | ecosystem: Environmental > Aquatic > Non-marine... | reverse complement strand
CGCTGATAGCCGGGGGCGAGCGATTAAGTGCTCGTTCGGCCCGTGTGTCGTACATGACGCGCGTACTCATCGCAGACGACTCGGAGTTCATGCGGAGTCTCCTCCGGGAGATTCTCGACGACGCGTTTGAGATCGTTGGCGAGGCCGAAAACGGGGTCGAGGCGGTGGACCTGTACGACGAGTACGGTCCAGACGTGGTGATGATGGACATCGTGATGCCGATCCGTGACGGGATCGAAGCGACGGGTGAAATCACGGGCACAGACCCCGATGCGACCGTGATTATGTGTACTAGTGTCGGCCAAGAAGAGCAAATGAAAGCCGCGATCAAAGCCGGCGCCGAGGGGTACATCACCAAGCCGTTCCAGAAGCCGAACGTCTTAGACGCGATCGGGTCGGCGGTCTGATGCGCGTCGACGTCCGGGCGCTCGGCGCGTGCAACCGCCTCGCTGAGCGGGGTGCAGAACGGGCCGCAGCCGCGCTCACGGACCTGACGGGGACCGCGCTCGCCGTCGAGGTGACGGGTGTGAGCGTCGCAGCCGCCGACGGCTCGCCGGCCGCGGCCGCCACAGACGGCGAGTGGGTCGGCGTGCGCGTCGGGCTCTCCGGCGGGCTCTCCGGTGCGGCCGTGCTCGCGTTCGACGCCGACCGCGTCGACGGACTCCTCGAGTTGTTGCCGGGTGACGCCTCGCTGCGACACAGCGCGGTGACCGAGGTGGGAAACATCGCGCTCGGGGGGTTCCTCGACGGCTTCGCGAACCACCTCGGACGAGCGATCGAGTTGACGCCGCCGCAATACGTCTCGGCCGACGATCCCACGACCGAGACGTCCGATGGCTCCACAGACGACCCGGTGTTCCGCTTCGAGAGTCGGCTCGAGGCGGCGACCGACCTCGACTTCTCTATCGCACTGCTTCCGGCGGCGACGCCGTTTTGCGACCTCGCTCGCGGGCGCCTGCGCTCCAGCGATGCCGGCGTGACGGAGGGTGCGTTCGGTGCGGTCCTGGGTGGCAACGCGGAGTCCGCAACGGGGCACGCCGAGACCCCGACGACGGGGGTGACGTACGACGCGCTCTTGCGGTTCGCGTCGCTCGCCGCAGAGGGCTCGGAGACGGCCGCGGCGAACATCGAGGCGATGACCGGCCTCAAGACGACCGTCGACGTGAGTCGCCTCCGGTTCGTTCCACTCACCGATGTGCCCGCCGCGGTCGGGACGGCCCCACACGCCGGGACGGTGTTCGAACTCCACGGCCAGCCGAGCGGCTACCTGGCAATCCTCTTCACTGAGCCGTCGGCCGCGCGAGTCGCCGACGCGATGCTTCCGATGGAACCGGACGAGCCGCTCGGCGAGATGGCCGAACATGCTCTCTGTGAGCTCGGCAACGTGATGACGAGCGGGCTCATCGACGGGTGGGCAAACGTCCTCGAAACGTCTATCTCTCACTCGCCCCCCGAGTTTGTCCACGACATCGGTGCGGCGACCGTCAGCCCACTCGTCGCCGCGTTGAGCCGACGACAGGACTACGGGTTCGTCGTCGACGCGACGATCCGGACCCGTGGTGTCGAGGCGCGTTGTGACGTGTACGTGCTCCCCGACGAGCGCGAGCTCGTCGCCGTGCTTCGCCGGCTCGCCGACCCGTGACCTCGCTCACCCCGGGCGAAGATGGTCCACCAGCCCGCCCGCGGCGCGTCCGCGTCGGCGTCGGTGACCTTGCAGTCGTCGCCGACGACGCGACGCTGACGACGAGTGGACTCGGTTCGTGTATCGCGGTCGCGATGGCCGACCGGCGCGCCGGCGTCAGAGGGTTACTGCACGCGATGCTCCCGTCGGCGGCACGGTCCCGTCCGGCAGCACCTCGCCCGGGAAAATACGTCGACACCGGGATCGACGCGCTCGTGGACGGCCTCGTCGCCGCCGGTGCGGTGTCCACGCGACTTGACGCGCAGCTCGTTGGCGGCGCGGAGCTGCTCGATCTCACAGCCGCTGTCGGCCCCCAAAACATCGATCGGGCCCGTCAGCGCCTCAACGCGGCGTCGATCCCGATTGTCGCGAGTGACGTGGGCGCCGATGTTGGCCGCACCGTTCGGTTCGTTGCGAGCGGTGATGTGGTCGTCCGAGCCGCGGACGGCTTCGAGCGAACGATCGAGTGAGCCGCCGTCCGCGGCTGTTGATTCTCACGTTCGATATTTTGGAGAGAGCCTTCAAGTATCGACCGGGGTTGTTCGCGATCGATGGGGCTCGACGCAGCGCTGATTGACGGGTCGGTACTCGCTTGGGGAGCCGTCGCGTCGGGAATCGTCGGCGCAAGCGTTCTCGACCGGCTCTTCGACTCCGGGGAATCCGACGACGATGCGGTATTTGGTGACGCGGGCGGGCTTGAGGGCGGGTCGGGAGACGACTCCTTTGAGGCGTTCGACGAGATGGACGAGTGGGACGACGAGTTTGGCGGCGGTGACGACGACGACACCAGTGCGCTGGCGGGTCGAATCGACGATCTCGAAGCGGAGGTCGCGACGCTCTCTTCGACCGTCTCGACGGTTCGATCCGAGAACGAGGAGATCGCCGCAGCGATCGAAGATACCGAAGAGGACGTGCGGAGTCTCCTCGATATCTACGAGATGGTTACCCGCGGGATCAATCCATTCGTCGACGAGCCGAGCGCGTTTGGAGACGACCCGGGTCAGGGCTCGTTTGACCTGTTTGAGGACGACACCGACGACGAGACAGCGTCGCTCGACGAAGATGTCGCCTCGGCGGACGCGGCCGGCTTCTTCGACGAGGACCTCCTCGAGAGTGACGAGAGCGACGGCGGCGATCCGTTCGACGACGCGGACCCGACGGACGACGCGGCAGACGACGAGCACGTGACGGACAACGAATCGATGACCGACGCCCCGGACGGTGGCGACCCCGCCGACGCCGCGTTCGCGACCGATCCGGCGGACGAGGACCACGCTATGACTGACGAAGGCAAGAGCTTCAGCGAACTCAAAGCGGAGTACGACGCCGGTGAGGCCGACTGGGCCGATGAGCCGGCGCCCGACGATCAACCAGCTGCCGACGAGTCGGTATCGGTCGACGCCGGCCCTGATGACGACCTGTCGCTTGACGTGGAACCGGTCGGCAGCGACGCGGGAGTGGCCGAGGAACCCGATGACGACCGTGGCCTCGGTGGATCTGATCTCGACGACACCGACCTCGGGATAAACGATGGCGCGTTCGATGACGGTGAGATGGGTGACGGCGAGATGGGTGACGGCGAGATGGATGGTGGCGCGTTCGATGATATCGGGTTAGCGGATGACCCCCCCGGTTCGACGGCGACAGATTCGCCGACTGCGGGCGCTGAAGTGCCGGCAGGTGAGACGGCCGCTAACACCGACCACGCCGGTGGCGACCCAGCAGCCGGACGCGACGGGGGCGGTCCCCGACACGCTCTTGGTGGCGATCCGGCCGCAGCGTCCGGAGATGACTTCGAATACGTCGATGATGAGGACCTCGCTGCCCACCGCCGGAAGCCATACCTCACCGAACTTCCCGGCGACTACGTCGGCGATCTGCTCGTGATGGAGTGGCTCGAGTTCCTCGTTTCGGCCGGGGACGTCACCGACGCGGTTCGCGCAGTGAGCTACTACGAGCGGATCGAGTGGGTCAGTCCGGCGGCCGCCGACCGCCTCCGCGAGTTCCTTTCGGGGTTCGGCACGGTGGACCGGAACCTCGTCGACCGCCCCGGTACGGACCACCTCGGCCGCGACCACCACACACGCAGCCTGCGGTACATCACCCAACTCAACGGCGCCGACAGCCATCTACTCCTGTTGGACCGATGGGACGACCTCGTCGGCGGTCCGCTCGTCAGTGGCTCCCAAACAGCGGATGCAGACCGTACCGGACGACGGCCACCGACCGATTCAACGAGGGACGACCGTGGGCGTTAGCGTCTCTGCGTCGGCTGCGGTCGTCGCTGCCGGGCTCTTCATTGCGCTCACGACGGGGTACCCGGCTGCGGCGAACGGCTTCGACCGCGTCGCCGAGGGCACCGCCGACAGCCACGAGCGGGCGCTCGACCGACATCACACCGCAATCACCGTCGAGACGGCGACGTTCAACGCGAGTGGGAACGATGTGTTGACCGTGACCGTGGTCAACGACGGGGCGGACGCGCTCGTCGTCGACGACCTCACGCTCCTCGCGGACAACACGTTCGTTGACCTCTCTGCTGACCCAGCGTGGACGACCGTCGAGGGCCTTGAGACGACCACCCTCGTGCTTCCGGGTGAGACCCTCACGATGTCAGTGCCGGACGACGCCGTCACCGCCGACCTCGCGGGCGCGACCCGCATCACGGTCGCGACAGGGACCGGCGTGCGGGCCGTCACGGAGGTGAGCGGCTAAATGGCGAGCGTTTCCGTCTCTCACCTGGTGTTGTTCATCGCCAGTCTCGTCATCGCGGCCGGGGTCGTTGGGACAGTCACGACGGGCGTCGATCGCGTGAGTGCCGCCGTCGAGGACGGCAGTCTTGAGGCAACCGAGCAGCTTCGTACCGACGTCACGGTGATATCCGACCCTGCGGCGGGGGTGTACGACCCGAACGCGGGGACCGACGGGAACATCACGCTGCTGATAAAGAACGTCGGCAGCCAGCGGCTCGCGCCAACCGGGGCCGGTCTCGACGTCGTCTTCGACGGCCAGTACGTCCCGCCGTCTGCGATGACCGGCACGGTCGTGTCGGTCGACGGCGCGGCCGTCTGGGGGCCGGGCGACGTCCTTCGGCTCACGATCGATATAGACCAGGTTGAGGGTATCGACGCGCTCGCGGCCCCGAGCGACCATCGGGTCCGGATCGTCGTCAACGGTGACGAGGAGACGTTCCCGTTCCGGGTCGAGGAGGCGTGAGATGGCGCGCACGACCAACCTCCACTCGATCGGCCTCGACGACCACGACCGGCTGAACGCCGAGCTTGGTGGCGGCATCCCACGCGGCAGCATCGTGCTCGTCGAGGGCGACTACGGGGCTGGCAAGAGTGCACTGTCACAGCGGTTCGCCCACGGCCTCGTCGACGAGGGGGTGTCGGTGACGCTGTTATCCACGGAGCTCACGGTTCGCGGATTCATCGACCAGATGCACTCGCTTGCGTACGACGTGGTGAAACCGCTGTTATCCGAGCGCCTGTTGTTTTTACACGCCGATTTCGACGCTGGCGGGGCCTTTTCTGACGGCGACGGCGAGCGCCGCGAGCTGCTCACCCGACTCATGGATGCTGAGGTGATGTGGCAGCCGGAGGTGATCCTCATCGACACGTTTGACGCCATCTTACGAAACGACCCGACGTTCGAGGCGCTCGTCCGGAAAAATGAGGAGCGGCAGGCCGCTCTCGAGATCATCTCGTTTTTTAGAGACGTGATCGCAACGGGGAAGATCGTCGTGCTCACGGTCGATCCGTCGGCGGTCGACGACGAGGCTATCGGGCCGTTCCGGTCGATCGCAGACGTGTTCTTCGAACTCGAGATGGTCGAGGTCGGCAGCGACATCCGCCGGCAGATCAACGTGAAACGCTTCGCGGGCATGGGTGAACAGGTCGGCGACACGATCGGCTTTTCGGTGCGCTCGGGGACAGGCATCGTCATCGAGAGCCGGAGCGTCGCTTGAACTCTCTCACTGTCGACCCACGCACATGACCGACCACGGCACCAGAACACCGTCCGACGACCTGCGACAGGCCGCGATGCGCCGGCCACATCTCCGTCGACACCTCCGTGAGTTCAAACAGCTCACGGGCGAGTTTCCGTTGTTCATCGAGGAGCCGAAAGGCGAGTACGAGTCGACACATCCGAACGTGTTGTACCCAGTTGGGGGGCCGATCTACTGTCACGTGTACGGCGACCTCGGCCAAGAGACGAAGTACTACGCCATCGAACCGACGGTGTCCGGCCCGCAGGCTGCCGTCCTCGAGCGGGTCAAAGACGAGCTGCTCGCCGCGAGCGGAGGCCGCGCTGCACCGGAGTCGGAGACGGAGTACGACGACCTGATCGAGGAGCTGCTCGCCGACGTCACACACGTCCACCACGACGACGGCGGCCTGAAAGCGGAGGCGGAGCGGCTGCTCAACGCGGGTAAGCTCACCGTCACCGAAGAGACGTACGAGAACATCCGCTACCGACTCAACCGCGACATTGTCGGGCTCGGACCGCTGGAGCCAGTGATGCGCGATCCGGCAAACGAGGACGTCCACGTCATCGGTCCCCACGAGTGTCACGTCGACCACGGCACGTTCGGGATGCTCGAAACGACAGTCGACTTCGGCAGCCCCGCCGAGTTCGACGCCTGGTTGCGCAATATGGGCGAGCGGATCGGTGACCCGCTGTCCGACTCAGACCCGATCGTCGACTCGACGCTGCCTGACGGCTCGCGAATCAACATCATTTATTCCGATGACGTCTCACTGAAGGGCGCTTCACTCACGATTCGGCAGGGCGAAGACGTCCCGCTGTCGGTGAATCAGATCACAGATTGGGGGACGCTCTCACCGGAGCTCGCTGCGTATCTCTGGTTATGCCTGGAAAACGAGCGCACAGTCTTTGTCGTCGGCGAGACTGCCTCCGGGAAGACGACGACGCTGAACGCGATCCTCTCGTACATCCCGCGTGACTCGAAGATCTACACCGCAGAGGACACCGCCGAGGTCGTTCCCCCGCACAACACCTGGCAGCAGCTGTTGACCCGCGAAGGTGGCGGCGAGGGGAGCACAGACGTCGACATGTTCGACTTGGTTGCGGCCGCGCTGCGTTCGCGGCCCGACTACATCATCGTGGGCGAGGTCCGGGGTGCAGAAGGGCGGATGGCGTTTCAAGCGGCACAGACGGGTCACCCAGTCATGTTGACGTTTCACGCCTCAGACATCGTCTCGATGATCCAGCGATTCACCTCCGAGCCGATCTCCGTGCCCGAGCCGTTCATGGACAATGCCGACGTGGCGTTGTTCCAGAATCGGGTAAAACGCGGCGATGAGGTGCTCAGGCGCGTGACGAGCGTCCAGGAGATCGAGGGGTACTCAAAAGAGATGTCAGGTGTCGTCACCCGCGAGGTGTTCAGCTGGGACCCTGTCGAAGACGAGATCGTCTTTCAGGGGATGAACAACTCCTACGTCTTAGAAGAGCAGATCGCGACGCTGCTCGGGTACGCCGACACCCGCGAGATATACGACGACCTCTCGTTCCGTGCCGACCTCGTCGAACGGATGATCCAGGAGGGCGTCCTCGGCTACCACGAGGTGAATCGCGTCATCGACGCGTTCCACCGCGACGGAGTGGAAGGACTGCCCTTCGAGATGCACCGATCGGTGCGGTGAGTCGATGGGGGCATCCACGGACCACGACGGCGTTGCCGCCGCGGTAGGGGCACTCGACGCGGTGCTCGCCTCGTACGACCGGCTCGACGTCTCGCGACGCCAGTACGTCGGCCTCGTGCTCGTGCCCGCCGCGGCCGTCTTTGCGGTATCGGTGATCGGTGCGGTCGTCCTCCCGCTCCCGCTCGCAGCTCGGGTCCCCATCCCGCTCGTCGGCGGGCTCGTACTCGTGGCGGCGGCGATCTACCCGGCTATTTACCGCAGCAGTCTGGAAGCGCAGATCGACAGCCAGCTCCACCTCGTGATGACACACATGACCGTGTTGTCGACGACGAATATCGACCGTGTCGAGGTGTTTCGGACGCTGGCGCGCGAACGGGAGTACGGCCCCGCAGCCGAAGAGATCGGACGGATCGTCCACCTCGTCGACACCTGGAACCAGAGTCTCGACGATGCGTGTCGCCGTCGGGCGAAGGAGGCGCCTTCAGACGCCCTCTCTGACATCTTCGACCGGCTCGGCTACACGCTGGGTGCCGGTCAGTCACTATCGGCGTTTCTCGTCGCCGAACAGGACGTCATCCTCTCGACGTACGAGACGCGGTACGAGGCGGCGCTGTCGAACCTGGAGGTGATGAAAGACCTCTATATGTCCATGATCCTCTCGATGACGTTCGCGTTGGTGTTCGCGGTCGTCCTCCCGATACTCACCGGTACCGACCCGACGGTGACCGTCTCCGCTATCATCGTCCTCTTCGTGTTCGTCCAGCTGGGATTTTACGTCATGATCCGCGCCACCGCGCCCACGGACCCGATCTGGTACCATCCGGATGAGGGAGCACCCGGTGACGTCCGCCTATGGGCATCGCTCGCGGTCGGGGGTGGGCTCTCCGTGCTCCTCGTCGGTATCACCGCCGCGGGGATGGTCGGCTACGGCCCTGGGCTCCCCGGGGTAGTGTGGTTCCTCGAGGACGTTCGACTGCCGCTTTACGTTGCCATCCCCGTCACGCCGCTTTTGTTCACCGGGCTGTTTCTCCGGCGCGAAGAACGGGCGATTGCGGCCCGCGATGAGGAGTTCCCCTCGTTCGTTCGCGCGCTCGGCGCGACCGAGAGCGCGAAACAGTCGACAACGACCGATGTGTTGTCTACGCTCCGTGAGAAGGATTTCGGGGCGCTTTCGCCGTCGATCACGCGGCTCTACCGTCGACTGAACCTTCGTATCAGCACGGAGGGTGCATGGCGGGCGTTCTCACGAGATACCCGGTCGTACCTCGTCCAGAAGTTCTCAGAGATGTACCTCGTCGGCCGGCGGATGGGCGGCGATCCGAAGCTGCTCGGCGAGTTGATCTCGACGAACATGAGCGCGGTCAATCAGCTGCGCGAGAAGCGGCGGCAGTCTGTGGTGACGTTTATCGGGCTGTTGTACGGGATCACCGCGGCCGCGACGTTCGCGTTTTTTATCGGGCTTGAGGTGGTCGGGATCCTCGCTGACATCACTGCCGACTTCGGCGTCGACCGCCTCGATATGGCGAAGATCGTGCACCCGGGCGCGTACAATATGCCCCTCATCGAGTTCCTGTTGTTGGCAGTCGTGGCGTTTAACGCCGCGCTCTCCTCACAGATGATCCGGACAATCGACGGCGGGAACCCGGCGAACGGCTACATCCACTTCGTGGCGCTGACCTGGATTGGTGCCCTCACCGCGATCGGCACGCGGATCCTCGTCGAGGCAGTCCTCGCGGTGTGAGAGTGGTCTCGAGGAGGTCCTCACACTCCCGGACCGAGTGGCTCACTCGTGGAGTGTCGGCTCCTCGACGGTCGCCGTCGCAGCCGTCCGCCACGAGTGCTGTGGCTCCCAGTCGAACAGCTCACGGGCGCGTTCGACCGCGTAGACGCTTCGGTCGTCGTCTTCGCTCACGGCGGTCGCGTCCGGCACCTCGTCGTAGACCGCACGCAGGAGCTTGAGCAGCGGCCGGCCGAGGGCGTTATCGGCAGCGGCACAGTTTACGGCCTCGTGGGTCCCCGATGGGATCGGTGGGTGGTCCGCGAGGAGGGTGTCGACCGCGCGGGCGACGAGCGCGGCGACGTCGCGGACGTCGACGTACGACCAGAAGTTACCGGCGCCAGCGTCGAGGTCCTCGGTGTATGCGGGCGCTCTGCAGGCGTATGCCCCAGGGTATTGGATCCACGATGGGCGCACCGAAACCGCAGACACATCGTGACGTCTCGCGACCGCCGCGGCCGTCTGTTCTGCGGTCACCTTCGAGAGGCCGTACGGGTCTTCGGGCCGCAGGGGGTGTGATTCGGTCACGGGCACCTCGTCGGGAACCGGCGTGGGCTCGGCGAAGAAGAACCCGTATGCGCCGTCACTCGACGCCTGGACGATCGGGGCGTCTGTGCGGCCGGCGGCCGTGAGGACGTTGTGTGCGGCCAGCACGTTTGTTTCGAAGACGCGGCCCTCTGGGTGTGTTCCCGCCACGGGAATCGCGGCCCAGTGGACCACAATGTCTGGGTCAACGGCGGCGACGACGTCGAGCGCCTCACCACGGTCCGCGAGATCGGCCGCCCGAAACGAGAGTCCTGGCGCCGGCTCGCGGTCGAGTCCGGGGTGGTCATAGTCAACGACGACGACGTCGTGATCGGTCGCGAGTCGGTCTGCGATCCACCGCCCCGAGGCGCCGCGTCCACCGGTGAGTAGGGCCGTCGCCATAGGTGTGGCTCGCCCGACACGGGCTAAAACGCGTCGACCGCGATTAGTTGGGGACCGCTTGACGCGCCGATAGGCTTTATCCCTCTGAGCGGTTACTATCGGCTATGGATTGGCAGACCGATTGGGGACTGCGTGGGCGGATGGCGCTCACGATGTTCTTACTCTTCGGGCTCTACGTCGTCTTCATCGGCGTGTTGACGGTGTACTTCGGTGACTTCCTCTTCCCGTTGATCATGCTCGGCGGGTTCTCGATCGCCCAGTACTTCTTCAGTGACACGCTGGCGCTGCGAAGCATGGGTGCCCGCGAGGTGAGCCCCGAGGAGTTCCCCGACCTCCACCGACGAATCGAACGACTGAGCCAGCAGGCTGACCTGCCGAAGCCGACGGTCGCGGTCGCCGACACACAAGTGCCGAACGCGTTTGCGACCGGCCGCAACAAAAAGAACGCCACCGTCGCGGTGACGACCGGGCTGCTTCGGTCGCTCGACGACGAGGAGCTCGACGGCGTGTTGGCCCACGAGCTCGCACACGTGAAGAACCGTGACGTGATGGTGATGACCATCGCGTCGTTCCTCTCGACTATCGCGTTCTTCATCGTGCGGTGGGGGTGGCTCTTCAGCGGCGACAACCGCCAAGGTGCGCCCGTCATCGTGGCCATCCTGGCGTCACTCGTCGTGTGGGTGGTGTCGTTTTTGCTCATCCGGACGCTCTCGCGGTACCGCGAGTACTCTGCCGACCGCGGCGCGGCCCTAATCACCGGGAAGCCGGGGGCGCTCGCGTCGGCACTCGTCACGATCGACGGCCGGATGGACCGGGTTCCAAAAGAGGACCTCCGTGAGGAAGCCGAGATGAACGCGTTCTTCATCATTCCGATTCGCACGGGCATCGTCGGCAAGCTCGCCTCGACGCACCCCTCCACGGAGAACCGTATCGACCGGCTCCGTGACCTCGAACGCGAGATGCAGACCGCCTAGACTGGCGTGGTCGCCGGCGTCCGACGGGGATTTTTGTATACCGGGCCGTCAAAGCAGCCGTGAGCGTCGTCGTTGCGGTCAAACCGTCGGCTCGCAAACGTAACGCGAAGGTCGGTCGACTCGTCTTCGAAGACGGCTCCCGACACGTCTTCGAGAGCCGTGCGGCCGCGACGCAGTGGGCGAGTGACCTCTCGCGCGGGGACGGCCACGTGTGGGTCGCGGCCGCACACCCGCGCGATGAGAGCGGTGCCGACCTTTATTTGCTCTCGCGGGCGACGAACGCGAAGCTCGAGGCGGCCTACGACAAACGGCGGCGTCGCCTCCGCGGCGAGACGGGAGTTGAACAGCGGTCGCTCGACGGTGCGTGAGAGAAGACGCCGAGGCGGAGATTTGAACTCCGGTGTCCGAATGGACAGTAGATTTCGAATCTACCGCCTTGGCCAGGCTAGGCTACCTCGGCTCGATTTGTCGTTTGACGGGTCCGCTGTTATGGGTTTCGATCGACTATTGATTGCTGCTGCGTGCGGTCGGTTCGGTGCCGGCATCGCTCACGACTCGGTGGTGAGGTACGCAATCGCCTCCTCGTCTGTCACCTGACCGAACCGCTCGTAGAACTGGCCGACGCCCTGGAAGCTGGCCGGCGTCAATAGACACACGACCTCGTCTGCGGTCGCTGCCAGCGCATCGACGGTGTCTGGTGGCGCCACCGGAATCGCGACGGTGAGGTGGGCGGCGTCGGCGGCGCGCAGTTGGCGGAGACACGCGTGTAGTGTCGCGCCCGTCGCGGCGCCGTCGTCGACGATCACCACCCGCTCGCCGGCGACGGGCGGCTCGGTCTCGTCCCCACGGTACCGAGCCGCTTTTTGGCGTGACTGTTCGGCGACCTGCTCGCGCTCGCGTTCGAAGTACGCCTCGTCTGCGCCCGTTCGTTCTATTGCCGACTCGTTGCGCCAGACGCTCCCGTCAGTCGCGACCGCGCCGATCGCGTACTCTGGGTTGTGTGGGGCGCCGATCTTCTTCGCGACGACGACGTCAAGGGGGGCGGCGAGCGCGTCGGCCACGGCTCGACCGAGCGGAAGCCCGCCGCGCGGGATCGCAACCACCCGGTCGACGTCGCCGTGTCGGTCCGCGAGCGCCGCCGCCAGTCGTTTGCCGGCGTCACGTCTGTCGGTGAATCGATCTCCGTCGGACATACCTCGATCTGTTCGACCGAGCTACAAGAAAGCCGGCGGCTATCGTCGGTCCGCGAGGAGTTCTCCGGCCGTGACGAGCGACTCTAAGGTGACGTCGTGGTCGGCGAGCGTCTCGGTCGCCCCTTCTTCGCGGTCGACGACGACGAGGACGCGTTCGACGGTCGCGCCCGCCTCCCGGAGCGCCTCAACTGCGTCCGCGGCCGACTGACCGGTGGTCGCGATGTCCTCGATGACGACGACCTCCTCGTCGGCCGCGAGCCGCCCCTCGATTCGATTGCCGGTGCCGTACGCCTTCGCTTGTTTGCGGGCGATCACGTACGGTCGGTCGAGCTCGGCGGCGGTCACGGCAACGAGTGGGACCGCCCCGAGTGCAACCCCGGCGAGGGTCGCGTCAGTCGCTTGGAGCCGATCAGCAAACGCCGCGGCAATCTGACGGAGACACGCCGGGTCGGTCTCGAAGAGGTACTTGTCGACGTAGTACTCGCTGGTGCCGCCGTGTGAGAGCTCGAACTCGCCGAAGCGGACGGCGTCCGCCTCGCGTAGGGCCGCGATGAGCTCCTCGCGTGTCTCGTCGTCACTCATGGCTGAGGTGGGTCCCCCCGCGAGTATAAACCGGTCGGAACCGAGGCCGTCACCGTCTCTGGATCGTCACTATCGTTGCTCACCGGTCGATGCCGTCGTCGCCGGCGATCACTCGGTCGACCTCGTCTGGGGTGACGACTGCTACGTCGCCACTGACGGTGCGTTTGAGCGCAGCGGTCGCCGCCGCGCGCTCGAGTGCGATTGGGACGTCTTCACCGTCGATCCGCGACGCGAGGTAGCCCGCGACGAACGCGTCTCCCGTGCCGATGGCATCGACTGTCTCTGCCTCGAAGACGGCCTGCTCGTACGTCTCGTCGCCGTGGTGGGCGAGTGCGCCGGCCGCGCCGCGGGTGACGACGACGGTTTTGAACTCGTGTACGGCGGTCAGCTCGCGAGCGATGGCCTCGGCGTCGCCATTGAGCCCGAGCACGGCGCGGGCATCCCGCTCGGGGATGAAGAGCACGTCGACGGACGGGAATAGCGACTCGTAGGCTGCCCGCGCGGTCGGTCGGTCCCACAGCTTCGCGCGGTAGTTCAGGTCGAACGTTCGCGTCGCCCCTGTTTCGCCCGCTGTCTGCAGCAGTGTCCGGGTTGTCTCCGCCGTGCTCGACGCGAGCGCGGGCGTGATACCCGTGGTGTGGACGTACGCTGCCGCTTCGATGGGTTCCCGTGGGAGCTCTTCGGGTGTTACTGTCGTAATCGCGGCGTCGGCGCGGTCGTAAATCACCGTCGTCTCGCGGGGGTCGACGCCGTGTTCGAGGTAATAGGTCCCGACGCGGCTCGTCGACGGATCCGTCCACGACACCGCGGTGTCGACATCGTGGCTCCGGAGCTCGCTTACGACCCGCCGACCGAGCGACGAGTCGGGAAGCTTCGACACCCAGGTGGCGTCGGCACCGAGGCGAGCCGCTCCGACGGCGACGTTGCTCTCTGCGCCGCCCGCCTGCACGTCGAGTTCGCGGGCGCGTTCGAGTCGCTCGCCCCGCGGCGGCGAGAGCCGGAGCATCGTCTCGCCGAACGTGAGAAGGTCGGTCACCGCACCCACCGCTGCGAGCAGGCCGTCAGCTTGTTCATGGGTGTCGTTCGTCGGCCGATCGTGATAACGTTCCTCCCGGTTCCCGGCCGCGGGTACGTCCTATCCGGTCCGCCCGGGTGTGGTGTGTCGACTGGCGAATGGAGTGACTGTATTCGTTAGAGTGGCTGTTGACCGATGTCGCCGGTCGCTGGTGGCCAGCTCATACCGCGTCGTCCAACCGCGTTGTCGGAAAGAGCGCGTCGACGTCGGGTGTGGACTCGACCAGCCGGTACGTCGCCCCGTTGCGCTCAGCGACGCCGGCGCCCGCGAGGTGATCGAGGTGCGCGAACGCCTCGCCCGGCCCGTGGAGCACGTGGATCCCCTCGAGGTCGCCGAACAGTGCGGCCGACACCTCCCACGTAGTCGCCGGCCCGCGGTCGAGCACGTCGACCACCCGCCCGGTCCGCTCGCGGTGATGGGCGAGGATCTCGGCGGCTCGCCGAGCTGGCTCGTCGATCCGGTCGCGATGGCCGGGGTACGCGACTGCGGGGTCACGGTCGACGAGCCGCGCGAGGCTTGCGGCGTACGTGGCGAGCGGATCCTCGACGCGGACGTCGGCACCCCCGACATTCGGCGTGTACCGCGGGAGTAACGCATCGCCGGTGAAGATGGCTGAACGGGCCGGCTCGTCGCCGGTGTGGTCGTCGCTGGAGCGGTCGTCGCCGACCAGGCCATCCGATCCCATTGCGGTCGGATCGAACGCGAACCCACAGAGCCCCGCGGTGTGTCCCGGGAGGTGAACGGTCTCGAGAGTCACACCCCCGAGGTCGACGACGTCGCCGTCTTCGACCGGCGTCACTGTTGGGTTCCGCTCGACGAGTCCGGTCGCCGCCGACTCGAAAAACGACTGGAGTCGCTCGCGTGCGGTCGTCGGCATCCCCCACGCCGTGAACGTCTCGCGTTGTTGATCTGGGTCCGCAGTGAGCGGCTGTTCGCTCCCGTCGACGATCGGGGCGTCGGCGGCGTGAACGATCACCCGAGCGTCGCTTTCGGCCTGGATTGCGCCCGCCAGGCCGGCATGGTCCGGGTGCCAGTGGGTGAGCACCACGGTGTCGATGTCGGCGAAACCGACGCCGTGACGCCCGAGACCCGCCTCGAGGTCGGCGCGGACCGCCGGGGTCGCGACCGCGGTGTCGACGAGCGTCGTCTGGTCGGCGTCGATCAGGTAGACGGCGTTTTCGCCCTCGAAGACGGTGTTGTCGAGCTGTATCCGGTACACGGGTGCGTCTCGCCCCGGAGCGTGGAAAGGGTTGCTCTCGGCGGTCGACCTGTCGACCTGTCGGCGATGGCTCACGCCTGGTCGACGCCGGTAAACTCGAAGCGGGCACCGCCGTCGCGACCCGCGAGGACGTCCACCGACCAGCCGTGTGCGGCGGCGATCTCCTCGACGATGCTGAGCCCGAAACCGGTGCCGTCGGCGGCGGTTGTGTAGCCGCTTTCGAACACCGACTCGCGCTCTTCAGGCGGGATCCCCTCACCGTCGTCTTCGACGAAAAAGCCGTTCCGGTCGGCGAGTGCTCCGACCCGGATCGTGACGTTCGTGCTCTTCGAGGGCGTCGTTTCTGTGTCCTCCAGTGCTGTTTCGTCGTCGTGTTCGTACGCTGACCCGCGGTCGATCTTGTTGGCTCCGTGCTCGATCGCGTTTCGGATCAGGTTCTCGAAGAGCCCTTCCAGTCGTGTCTCGTCGGCGAGAAACACGCAGTCATCACCCACCTCCAGGGTCGCGGTGGTCGTTACCACGTTCTGCCACGCCGACTCGGCGACGCCCGTGAGGTGTACCGCCGTCGTCTCGTTGAGTTCGTCGCCCGCCCGCGCCAGCATCAGCAGGTCGTCGACGAGCGCTTCCATTCGGTCGTGTGCGCGTTCGATGTGCTCGAGATGAGCCTCGTCGCCCGATGCACGGTACAGCTCTAGCCGGCCGCTCGCGACGTTTAGCGGGTTCCGTAGGTCGTGTGAGACGATGCTTGCGAACTCGTCGAGCCGCTCGTTCTTCTCACGCAGCGCCTCCTCGCGGCGCTTTCGCTCGCTGATATCGCGGATGACTCCCACGCGGTCGAGGCCGTCGTGATCGGGGACGACGTCAAAGCGCATCTCGACCGGAAACGTCTCGCCGGTCGCGGTCTCGAAGTCGTACTCGATCACCCCTCGCTCTTCGTTCCCGGCGGCGATTGCCTCGCGGGCGCTCTTTGCCTTCGTCACGGCCGCTTCGGTCGCCCACTCGTGGACGTGCGTGCCGAGTAGTGTCTCGCGGCTCGCCCCTTTCATCTCCGCGTACCGGTCGTTGACGTAGACGAGGATGCCGTCCGGATCGACGGCGTAGACGCCATCCTCGAGCGACTCGAGGATCGTCTCGTACCGGCTCCGTTTGCGCTCACAGGGCGTGGGATCGGTCATGCGACTGCTTATCATTCGTTAGCTCCCCGGTGGCTTAAACCGGTCGTCTGTCGTATCGATCGATAGATACGATTCCGCTGACTGACCGGCCGACTGGCTCTCCCGACCGGCCGACTGGCCCTCCCGCTTGGCCCACCGGGCAAATCCGCCGGGGCTTTGAGCCACCCACACGAACATGGGCCATGGAGTATCAACCCGGGGTCTGTAACATCGGACCGGCACAGCAACGACGGCGACTGCTGCTCGGCGTCGTCTCGCTCCTCGCGGCGGGGCTCCTCGTCGCCGCCATCGTCGTCCTCGAGTGGCCGCAGTGGGCGCTTGCGTTCGTGGTGTTTCCCCTGTACGG
>Ga0209917_1000494_pt1 | contig 16700 bp, 20 predicted proteins | sample SalPon2_C_H2O_MG_FD_185710 | JGI IMG/M metagenome (GOLD analysis project Ga0209917, IMG submission 185710) | Salt pond water microbial communities from South San Francisco under conditions of wetland restoration - Salt Pond MetaG R2_C_H2O_MG... | ecosystem: Environmental > Aquatic > Non-marine... | reverse complement strand
GTCTACGTGTACGACGCGGAACGGCCGGCGGTGATCGACACCGGCCTCGGGACCAACCCCGAACACATCCTCGACGCCCTCGACGAGGTCGGGATCGGACGCGACGAACTGGCGTACGTCATCCCGACGCACGTCCACTTGGACCACGCCGGCGGGGCCTGGGTGCTCGCCGAGGAGACGGACGCGACGGTGCTCGCCCACGAGGCCGGCGTGAAACACCTCGTCGATCCGGAGCGCCTCTGGGCGGGGACGAAGACGGCCGTCGGCGACCGGATCGAGTACTATACCGAACCCGAGCCGATCCCCGAGGATCGGGTCACGGCGCTGGAGGGCGGCGACGAGATCGACCTCGGCGACCGGACTCTCGACGTCTATCACGCCCCCGGACACGCCTTCCACCAGGCGATCTTCCACGACGCCGGGACAGACGTGGTCTTCGCCGCCGACGCGGCCGGGATCTACGTGCCCGAACTGGACCGGGTGGTCGAGACGTCGCCGCCGCCGGGGTTCGACCTCGAGGCGGTCGTCGAGGACGCGCGGACGATCGAGGAACTGGCCCCGGAGACGATCTGTTACGGCCACTTCGGGCCGGTGCCGGCGGAGGGCCGGATCGACGAGTACGTCGAGGCGACGGAGCGTTGGGTCGAGGCGGTCGAGACGGCCCGAGCCGAGTTCGACGACGAGGACGCGATGGTCGAACACTTCTGCGAGCGCGCCGACACGCCGGACGTGTGGGGCGAGCGGAGCGCGGCCGGCGAGATCAGGATGAACCTCCAGGGCGCGTTGCGCTACCTCGAAAATCGGGACGAGGCGTGAGACGGGACAAGCGGGAAGCGGGAGTCAGGCCGACTCGGGGGCGTCGAGCGCCGTCTCGATGTCGAGCGCCCGGGCGACCTCGACGAGGAGGTCGCCTTTCACCTCCGAGGTCTTCGTCTCGATCTCGGCGACGAGCGGCGTCTCGAACTCCTCGCGGACGCGGCGGAGTCGCTTTTCCTCGGTCGCGACGCGCTCTCTCAGGTAGCGCGCGCCGCGGCCGTCCTCGTCGTCGTCGGGCGACGGCGTCAGGCGGTTCGCGACCAGCCCCCTGACGGAGAGGCCGGACTCGGTCATCGCCTCGACCGCGCGTTCGGTCTCGTTCAACGACAGTTCGTCGGGGTTCAACACGAAGAAGAAGGCCGCCTCCTCCCGGAGGGTCGCCCCGGCGAACTCGAAGAACTCCTTTCGCTCCTGCAACCGGGCGAGGACGGGGTCGCCGTCCATCACCCGCCTCGGCTCGTTGTTGCCGATCGCGGCCTTCTCGAAGAGGTCGATGCTCGTCCGGCGTTTGTACATCAGCCGGTCGATCCACCCCTCGAGCAGTTCCGGCAGCCCGAGCAGCCGGAGGGTGCTCCCCGTCGGCGAGGTGTCGAAGACGACCCGGTCGTAGGGCTCCGCCGAGCGCATCACCTCGATGAACCGATCGAAGAGCGCCGACTCGTACGCGCCGGGCGTGTCGTGGGCCATCTCGAGTTGGCGGTTGATCTCGTTGACCATCGCCGCCGACACCTGCTCGGAGAGGTCCCGTCTGATCTCGTCGAGGTGTCTCGTGACCTCCGTTTCGGGGTCGATCTGCATCGCCTCGAGGTTCTCGATCCCCTCGACCGGAGTCGCGTCGTCGTCGAAGGGCTGGTCGAAGACGTCCGTCACGGAGTGGGCGGGATCGGTCGAGACGACGAGCGTCCGGTGGCCGTCCCGGGCCGACTGGACCGCGTACGCACAGGAGACGGTCGTCTTGCCGACGCCGCCCTTGCCGCCGAAGAAGACGAACCGCTCCACGGTCAGTCTCCCCCTCGGTAGCGTGCTCGGAGCATCAGAAGTGATACTGCTGGCCCTTTCGCTCGATGTAGGACTCCCGATCCCACAGCCGGCGCTCCCAGGCCTCGAACTCGTTCTCGAGGTACGGCAGCAACTCGGCGGTGTAGTAGGAGACCGGCGAGGGGATCCCGAAGGCGTCGGGGAAACACGCGAGGATGAACGCGTCCTCGGCGTCCTCGGCCTCCTTTTCGATCTTCTCGTAGGCCGGGTGCGTCACCATCCCGTGATAGAGCCCCCGGAGCCACTCCTCGAGGGTCCGACGGAACGACTCGATCCGATCGGCGAGCGTCATTCGTCACAACGCAGTCGCGCCGGGGGCAAATACCTGTCGCGGGCGTGAGGGGCGGTCACGGTCCCGGCGGCCGACGGGTGCGGGGGACGATCGCCGGGGATCGACGGTCGTGCGGTAGAACCACCGTCGGACCACGGTTTCAAGAGTCCCGACCGTGTCGCTTCGGTATGGAGACGGGCAGCGACACCATTCCGGTGACGATCCTCTCGGGCAGCCTCGGGGCCGGCAAGACGACGCTTCTGAACCACCTGTTGGCCGAGGCCGACCGCCGCATCGCCGTCCTCGTCAACGACATGGGCGAGGTCAACGTCGACGCGGAACTCGTCGCCGAGGGTTCGGAGTTGGATATCGACGACGGCGTCGCCGAACTCTCGAACGGCTGTATCTGCTGTGAGCTACAGGACGACCTCGAGACGGCGGTCGTCCGACTCGCCAGGGACCGCTCCTTCGAGCACCTCGTCGTGGAGGCGTCGGGCATCTCCGAACCAGCGCCGATCGCCCGACTGTTCACGACCGAGTCCCGCGTCGCCGCGCGCTACGACGTCGACGGTCTCGTCTGCGTGCTCGACACGCCGTACTTCCTCGAGACGTTCTCCGGCGGCGACGTCCGGCGCCGCGGCGACCCCGGCGACCGACCCCTCTCGGACCTCCTCGTCGAGCAGGTCGAAACCGCCAACGTCGTGCTGTTGAACAAGGCCGACCGCTGCAGCGAAGCGGACCTCGACCGCGCGCGCGAACTCGTCTCCGGGCTCCAACCCGACGCCGAGACCGTCCCGACGGAGTTCTCCGCGGTCGATCCGGATCGGGTGCTCGGGACCGGGGCCTTCGACCGCGACCGGATGCGGTCGTTGCCGGCCTGGAAGCGCCTGCTGGAGGACGCGGACGGGGAGGAGGCCGGTCGTAGCGAGCACAGCCACGACGGGCACGGCGATCACGCCGACGACCACGCGCACGCCCACCCCGACGAGGTCTACGGCGTCACCTCCTTTACGTACCGGCGGCGGCGGCCGTTCCACCCCGAGCGCGTGGCGGCGGTGTTCCGGGAGCTGCCGCCGTCGGTCGTCCGAGCGAAGGGGACGGTCTGGATCGCCGGCAGCGACTTCCGGACCACGGTGAGCGTCGCCGGCCCCTCGGTGCGCGCGACGGCGCAGGGGCCGTGGATCGCCTCCCTGCCCGAGGTCGAACGGGAGATGTACCGCTCGAACCGCCCGGAGCTCCCGTGGGACGACGAGCACGGCGACCGCCGCGTCGAGTTGGTCTTCATCGGGACCGACTACGACCGGGCGGAACTGGAGGCGGCGCTCGACGAGGCGTTGGTCGACCCCGGTAGCGATATCGCAGCGGCCGCCGGGGCGTTCCCCGACGAGGCGGGCGCGGAGACGGTCCTCAGGGAGTGACCCGATCAGCAGGCACAGTCCCGCCCGGCGGCGCGCTCGAAGCGCATCTCCTCGCCGCAGTCGGGACAGGTCACCGTCCCGCCCGGTTCGACGTCGAGCTCGACGTCCCGGATGCGAACGTCGCAGTCGTCACACCAGTACGCGCCCTTCGAGCCGTCGTCGGGGCGGCCCTTCGGGGGCGAGGCGAGCGCCTCCTTTACGCTGTCGATGAGTCCCATACACCGGCTTTCGGAGCGACCTACACAACGCCTGCGTGGGTGTGTAGCGTTGACGCACACCGGCCAGGGGCTGCGGAGCCCCCATAGCCCTCCGGGGCGACCGTATCACTCCGCCGAGGCGAGCCGATCGAGCGCCCGCTCCAGTTCGCCCCCGCGCTTCCAGGCGGCGATCCGATCGGCGAACGGCACCGGGACGCCGAGCGACACCGCCGACCGCATCGAGACGCGCGAACCCTCGTCCTCGGGGGCGACGGTGAGCCACGTCTCCATCTCCTCGAACGGCCCGGACTCGCCGGCCTGGGTGTAGTAGACCCCGCTCTCGACGGGCTCGAAGCGCAACTCGAAGGCCAGCCCCGGGCCGGAGACGGTCAGAAGCGTCCCGGCGTCCGTCTCCGTTGCCGAGTCGACGGAGAAACTCCCCTCGTACTCGACGATCCGGGCCGGGTCGAGCAGCGCGTCGAGTTCCCGGGGTCGCATCCGGACGAAGCGGGTCCGCTCGACCTCGCGCATACGATCGCGTTGTGCCGGTCGGTATATAAATCAGCCGCCGGAGCGCCGCCCCGTGGACGCCGCCAGAGACGGCTCACAGTACCAAGGGGAGGGTCGCCGCCACGACGACGACGGCGAACGCGAGCGCCCCGTAGAGCAGCTGTTCGGCCCGCAACGCCACAGACGTCTCGCCCGTCGGCCGGGCGGCCCACACCTGGTGATAGAACGCGAGGGCGGCGACGAGGAGGAACGCCATCCCCGAAACGGCGAGTGCGGTCGGGAGCGACAGCCCGAACGCCAGCCCGTAGAGCGGGCCGAACGAGAACGACAGCATGAACGCCACCCCGCTGACGACGACGAACGGGACCGGATCGACCGGAACGCCGTACCGGTTCGGGAGGGGCATACGGGTGAACGGGTCGACAGAAAAATAAAGACTCCGCCGCAGGGGGCCGTATGGACGACGGCGAGGCCGACGGGTTCGAGGCAGGGGTCTCCGGGTCGCGGGGCGATCCTCGCGTGCTGTTCGTGTTGAACGCGGCGCTGTCGGCCTCGTTCGGGGCGACGATCGTCTGGGGGCTGTCGATGCTGGACGCGGCCGAACTATCGCTTGTAAACGTCGCCACCGCGGCGATCGTTCTGTTCTCGCTGACGTATCTCGTGACGACGCGTTGAGCCGGTCCGGACCGCGAAGTGGCGCCGGGGGCGATCGGCTACCGGCCGTAGGTGAGCCGCCGGACGGCGTCGTTCAGCCGGCGGCCGACTCCGGACAGCCAGACGGCCGGCGAGACGCGGCGGAACTCCGATTCGTCGACCTCGATCCGCTCGTCGCCGAAGGGGTCGTGGTCGCCCTCCTCGACGGCGGCGTCGACGACCGTCGTCATCGAACACCGCCCGCAGGCCTCGGTCTCGTCGCCGCTCATGCCGTCCGGTACGGCGACGATGTATTTAAATCCTCGAACGATCGTGCGCCGTGTACGCACACTCGCCCGGGACGGACGCCGGCCAGGGTGCGGATGCGGACCCGGGCGTCGGAGCCGGACCCGGACCGCCGACGGCTATTTGCGGGACGGCGCGCTACGGCGATGTATGACAGACCGAACCGCCGCTCCGGCACCCGCCCGTCGCGGGCGATCACGATGAGCGACGCGGACGGAACCGACGCCGGCGGGGGCGACGCGGACCGAAGCGACGTCGACGGGGGCGTCGCCGCCGGAAGTGACGCCGACGAGTCGGCCGACGCGTACGACTCCGAGCGCGCCGCCGCCGAGGCCGCGGCCGAGCTCCCGGCGGAGATCCGCGAAGCCGTCCCGGACTGGGACGACGGGTATCTCGACCGGGTCAGCGATCGGCTGATGTACAACTACGACCTCGAGCGCGACCGCCGGGTCAACGGCGAGCGCTGGGAGATGTACGGCGAGATGCGCGTCCTCAACCAGAAACAGTTCTTCCATCCGGCGTTGAGCTACGCCAACCACGAGGCCGAGGAGTACCTCTTCGTCCGCCACGAGCGACGTCCGACCGTCGCGGAGTTGCGCCGTCTCGTCGAGGTGGGCCACGAGGTCGCCGACGAGCGGATCGTCGCCGACGAGGAGCACTTCGGGACGGACGTCTCCTTCGTCCTCGTCTGTGAGGCACTGTCCGAGGAGGTCGCCGGGTTCGTCTCGGAGTTTCGCGAGCGCGAGCTGTTGAAGTTCGGCTACTACGGCCACTACGACGTGAACCTCGTCGTCGTCGCCCCCGAGGAGGAGCGCCTCGTCGCGAGCGAGGCCGCCGACGTCGCGGAGGCGTTCCGGCTCTGGGAGGACGTCTCCGAGCCCGACGAGGGGCTGCTCTCGCGGTTCGCGAGGCGCTTCTGGAAGTGAACGATCGAAAAACCGAGCTCCGCGATCGACGCCGACGTTCTCAGTCGTCGCCCGGTTCGGCCGCGGGCGTCTCGGGGCCACCGCGCGCTTCGGTGATGTTCCGGTAGCCGAGCCGGACCAACGCGAGCGCAAGCACGATCAACACGATCGCCAGCGCCGCCTGCACGGCCGAGGAGATCGCCGCGCCGGTCGTTTCGGCCCCTCCCTGGATCAGGTTCAGGAAGATGTTCTCGTAGAAGGCCAGCCACGACAGCCCGAGGACGGTGATCGTCACCATGATCGCCATCGGGACGCCGGTCGAGACGAGCTGTTTCGTCTCGTCCCAGTTGGCCAGCCAGACCGTCGCGGTGAGGAGCGCCAGCGCCGCGAGCAGCTGGTTCGCGCCGCCGAACAGTCCCCACAGGACCACCCACTGCCCGGAGATGACCATCAGGTACGCCGGGACGATCTGGATGAGGGGGTTGGTGTATCGGCCGCGAGCGATCGATCCGATGTCGGCGTTCAACCCGGTGTCGGTCCGGCCGGGCGTCGTGCCGACGATCTCCTCCATCATGTACCGCCCGAGCCGGACGGCCGTGTCAGTCGACGTGAGCAGGAAGCTCACGAGCACGAGCGCCATGAACACCGCCCCGACGGACTCGGGGATGCCGAGGCTCGTCAGGATGACGCCGCCGCCCGACGCGAAGTTCGGGAGCGCCGCGCCGATTCCGCCAGCGGGATCGCCGAAGCCCCACACCGCAAGCGTCGAGAGCGCGACCGCGGCGAGGAGCCCCTCGCCGAGCATGCCACCGTAGCCGATCAGGCGAGCGTCGGTCTCCTTGTTGAGCTGTTTCGCCGTCGTCCCGGAGGAGACCAGCGAGTGGAACCCGCTGATCGTCCCGCAGGCGATGGTGATGAAAAGCAGCGGGAACAGCGGCAGGAACACCGCGTCGACACCCCAAAACCCTTCGAAGGCGCTGATAGAGGAGTCGATGACGAGCGGCTGCGAGGCGGTGCCGAGCAGCGTCCCGACGATGATCGCGAGCGCCGCACCCCCGACACCCGTGTACAGAAGGAACGACGAGAGGTAATCCCGGGGCTGGAGCAACACCCACACCGGGAGCGCGCTGGCGATCCCGCCGTAGATCATGATGACCGGGATCCACGCCGCCGTGTTGCCGCCGAGGGCGGCCGCGCCGGGCACCCACGAGCCCGTGCCGCTCAACAGGACGATCGTGCCAGGGTCGTGTGCCGCGTCGCCGGCGAGTTCGAACAGCGCCAGCGGGTACTGGATGCCGACCCAGACCGCGGCGAACACGCCGGCGACGAAGACGACCGTCCCGGGGATGAACGGCCCGTTCAGTTGGTAGAGATACACCCCGAAAACGAGCGCCAAGACGATGTAGATGGACGACGCGGTCACGACCTCCGGGTACGCGTTGAAGACGATGCCGACGACCAGCGCGAACACCGCCACGACGAGGATGATCGTCAGGAACGCGAACCAAAGCAGCATCTTCTTGCCCCCCTCGCCGACGTACTGGCCGATGATGTAGCCGATCGATTTGCCTTCGTGCCGGAGCGACCCCGACAGCGAGACGAAGTCGTGGACCGCGCCCATGAGCGGGTTCCCGATCGCGATCCAAAGCAGCGCGGGAACCCATCCCCAGACGGCGCCGGCCGTGATCGGCCCGACGATCGGTGCCCCACCGGCGATGCTCGAGAAGTGATGCCCGAGCAACACCGGCTTCTTCGAGGGGACGTACTCCTGTCCGTCCTCGTATTTGTGTGCGGGCGTGTCCCGATCCTCCTCGAGGTCGACGAACCGGGCGAGATACCGGGAGTACCCGACGTATCCCACCGTGAACGTCGCCAATACCGCCGCCACGATCCATATTACTTGTGTCATGAGCGAACCCAACCGCATCCACGGCGATCAACCCCTTAAAACCATAGAAAGAGCTACCATTAATTGGCAGTGAGTTCCGTCATCTCAAAAAGAATATACTTATAATATAATAATCAAATAAGTCCCACGATCGTGTTATAAAAATGCCTATAAATCAGTGAACGGGCACCGGGTGCCCGGCGTCCCAGCGACCCGGATCGGGTCCGGCGGACCGGACTCGGAGGAACCAACCGACCCGCACCCGGGCGTGTTCGCCGGCCCGTTCCGTCCGCTCCGGACGAGGCTTTATGTATCGAAACGGGGCCAGCCCCCCTATGCAGGCGTTCACCGACCTCGCGACCGCGGCGTACTGCCCGCGGAAACTCTACTACAGGCGGACCAACGACGACGGCGATCCGCCCGAGTCGGTCGCGCCGACCCGGAACCTCGCCTTCCGGTACGGCGAGTTGCTCGATCCCGACACCGACCTCCGGGAGGAACCGATCGCGACTACGCCGACGGCGTACCGGTCGGCGCTCGGGTCCGCGAAGGCCCGCCTCGATCGGTGGGCGGAACTGGTCGATCCCCCGGAGACGCGGGTCTTCCTCCGCGGCAAGGACGCCCACGGGATAGCCCACAAGCTTCTGGCCGACCCCCCCGCGCCGGTCATCGTCTCGCCGGGGGAGCCGCCGGAGCGGGGCGTCTGGGGACCGCAGGGCGTCCGGGCGACCGCCGCGGCGAAGGCGCTCGCGTGGGAACTCGGGACGCCGGTCGAGCGGGCCTACCTCGAGTACCCGGCCCACGGCGTCGTCCGGGCCGTCCGGATGACGACGCGCCGGAAGGCGACGTACCGGAAGGCGCTCCGGACGGCCGAATCCATCGACGGGCCGCCGCCGCGACTGCGGAACGACGCCCGGTGTGAGAGCTGCGAGTACCGCGAGGAGTGCGGGACGCGGACCCGGTCGCTCAGATCGCTGCTATCGCGCTGATACTGACGGACAAACGAACGGACACACGACGCACGAGGAGCACGCCGTTCGACGGAGCGACCGGCGGATCACTCCTGGGTCGGTGTCATGTGATTTCGTCCATCAGTATGAGTCCCCGGCCAGCCACGCCTCGATCTCGTCGGCGAGTTCGCCGCGGCGGACGATCCGGCCCGCCGAGACGTCTACGACGGTGCTTTCGGTCCCGGGCGTCTCGCCGCCGTCGAGTACCGTCGCTCGCTCGCGGATCGCGGTGTCGACCTCGTCGACGCGGCGGGCGCTCGGTTCGCCGGAGCGGTTCGCGCTGGTCGCGGTGATCGGCCCGGTTCGGCGGGCGAGCGCGCGCGCAGTGTCGTGATCCGGGATCCGGATCCCGACGCGGTCGCCCCCGCCGACGAGGACGTCGGGGACGCGGTCGGTCCGCTCGACGAGCACCGTCACCGGGCCGGGGAGGAACCGCTGGCAGAAGCGCCGCTCGCGCTCCGTCGTCCGGGTGTAGTCGGCGGCGGCGGCCAGTTCCGGCAGCGCCATCGAGAGGGGCTTTTGCCGCGATCGGCCCTTCGCCTCGAAGACCCGTTCGATCGCCTCCGGATCGAGCGCGTCGGCCCCGAGGCCGTACACTGTCTCCGTCGGATAGACAACGAGGTCGCCGCGGCGGAGCGCCGCCACGGCGTCGGTGAGGTCCGGATCGCTCACAGCTCCTCGATCGCGGCCTCGATCTCGTCGTACGGCGGGAACTCCGGCCACTCGGTGGCCACCCAGCCCGTCTCGATCGTCCGGTCGCCGTCGAGGACGAAGACGGCGGGTCTGGGCTCCTCGATGCCCGCCATTCCGTCGAGTTCGTGGGCGATGCCGTACGCTTCGCCGACGCCGTTGGCGGGATCGGAGAACAGCCGGAACGCTTCGAGGTCCCACTCCTCTAAGAATCTGGCGTGCTCGTAGGGGGTCGATATCGAGACCCCGACGATCTCGGCGTCGTACCCGTCCCACCCCCGGTCGCGGATCTCCTGCCAGATGTACGTCGACGGGAAGTCGCCGTCCATCGGGTGGAAGACGAGCACGACGGGTCCCTCCGCCGTCAGCTCCGACAGCGAGGCGTCCTCCCAGTACTCGTGGCCGACGAGCGGGCGCGTGAAGTCGGGCGCGGTCTCGCCGATCTCGGGGTGGTCGGCGCGCCCGAGGTCCGTCACTTCGAAGCCGAGGTTCATTCGGCATCACCGCCCGCCGACGCGCTCGCGGGGGTCGGTTCCGGATCGGGGCCGCCGTCGCCGTAGGTGGTCTCGAGGTACTGTACGATGTTCGCGCTCTCGCTCATCGTGACGCCCGTCCGGTCGTCGACGATCGCGGGAACTGTCCGGGAACCGGTCAGGCGCTTGACCGCGTCGCGTCGGGAGTGACGCGCCTCGACGAACCGCGATCGGTACGGGATCCCGAGGTCGTTCAACACGCGGACGACGCGCTCGCAGAACGGGCACGCCTGTAGTCGGTACAGCGTGATCGCTGTCTCCGGGTCGGTCATGGGTGCCCGTTCGGCCGGCAGTCGTCTAAGTGTATCGCCGATCGGGATCAGATCGATCACGGCGTCACGTCGCCCGGCCCGGAGGGGACTGCCGGGGGCGCCCCCCATAGCAAGCCTTAATCACACCCCGGATCAAACCCGTACGTCTATATGGGCTCTCTCGCGTGGAACGCTGCCATCGTGACGCAGATCGGCACCGGTGCCGGTGAACTCCCGTTCAGCGACACGACGGTCGCGATCCTCGGAGGGGGCGTCATTCTCCTCCTGTTGGGGTTTTCGGCCTTCTTTTCCTCCTCGGAGATCGCGATGTTCTCGCTGCCGCCGCACCGGGTCGACGCGATGGTCTCCGACAACATGCCCGGTGCCGAGACGCTGAAACGGCTGAAGGACGACCCCCATCGCCTGCTCGTCACCATCCTCGTCGGCAACAACATCGTCAACATCGCGATGTCGTCGCTGACGACCGGGCTGTTGGCGTCGTACTTCCTCTCGCAGGGGCAGGCGGTCTTCGTGTCGACGTTCGGCATCACGGCGCTCGTGTTGCTGTTCGGGGAGAGCGCACCGAAGTCCTACGCCGTCGAGAACACCGAGTCGTGGGCGCTCCGCATCGCTCGGCCGCTGAAGTACTCCGAGTACCTGCTCCTCCCGCTGATCGTCACGTTCGACTACCTCACCCGGCAAGTCAACCGGATCACCGGCGGACGGGGGGAGATCGAATCGACCTACGTCACCCGCGAGGAGATCCGCGACATCATCGAGACCGGCGAGCGCGCGGGCGTGTTGGAGGAGGACGAGCGCGAGATGCTCCAGCGGATCTTCCGGTTCACGAACACCATCGCCAAAGAGGTGATGACTCCGCGGCTGGACATGGAGGCGGTCCCGAAAGACGCCACCATCGACGAAGCGATCCAAAAGTGCGTCCAGTCGGGCCACACGAGGCTCCCGGTGTACGACGAGAGCCTCGACAACGTCCTCGGGATCGTCCACATCTCGGATCTGATCCGCGATTCCGCCTACGGCGAGCGGGACGACATCGCCCTGGAGGACCTGATCGAGGAGACGCTCCACGTCCCCGAGTCGAAGAACGTCGACGAGTTGCTCGCGGAGATGCGCGAACAGCGGATGCGCATGGTCGTCGTCATCGACGAGTTCGGGACGACGGAGGGGCTCGTCACCATGGAGGACGTCACCGAGGAGATCGTCGGGGAGATACTCCAGGCCGGCGAGGAGGAACCGATCGAGTTCGTCGGCGACAACGAGGCGATCGTCAAGGGAGAACTCAACATCGACGAGGTCAACGAGGCGCTCGACATCGACATCCCGGAGGGCGAGGAGTTCGAGACCATCGCCGGGTTCATCTTCAACCGGGCGGGGCGCCTCGTCGAGGAGGGCGAACGCATCGAGTACGACGGCCTCGAGATCCGCGTCGAGCGCGTCGAGAACACCCGGATACTGAAGGCCCGGATCGTCCGCACCGAGGAGTACGACCGGAGTCGGGCGGAGGCGGAGCCGGAAGCCGAATCCGAGGACGCGACGGCCGAGTGACCGCTGGGACGCGCCTGCCGGGAGCGGCTGGGCGCGATCGCGCTCACACGAGCGCGGTCACGCCCGTGTACAGCCCGAAGCTCAGGACCCCCGCCCCGAGCAGCGATCCGACCCACGCCAGGACCGTATAGCCCATCTTGCTGCCGCTGACGCCGCCGGTTCCGGCGGCCGCCCCGGCCCCGATGACCGCCGAGACGATGATCTCGTTGAACGAGATCGGCACGCCGAGCAGGATCGCGGTCTGGGCGATGGCGAAGGAGGGGATGAGCGCCGCGATCGACCGGCGCGGCCCGAGCGAGGAGTAGTCCTGGGCGATCGCCTTGATCATCCGCGGCGCGGCGGTCCAGGACCCGGCCAACAGGCCGAGGCCGCCGCCGAACAGCAACGCGACGAGCGGGATCGCGACGCCGGCCGTATCGAAAAGCGGCAACAGCGGCCCGAGCGCGAGGCCGACCTGGCTGCCGCCGGCCGAGAAGGCGACGAGGCCGCCAAGCGCCAACAGGAAGTGCCGCTGGCCGGCCGGGGCGTCGTTCCGCATGTCCAGCCCCATCGCCCCGGCGACGACGGCCGCGACGGCGGCGGTGACGGCGATCCGGCCGGGTGTCCCGGCAGTGACGGTCCCAGCGAGGCTCCGGGCGACGTCCGGCGGCCCGAGCAACACGAACTCCACGTTCGCGAGGATCGCTCCCACGAGGCCGGCGAGAACCGGGGTCGCGACGCCGTCGGGGACGGACTCGCGCCGGAGCAGTTTCGCGGTGCCGTAGGCGATGCCGCCGCCGACGAACGGCGTCAGCGTCCAGACGGCCACGATCTCGTAGTACTTCGCCCACGCGGGCCCGCCGCCCATCGCCAGTCCCGCGCCGACGACGGCCCCCGTGACGGTGAAGGCGGTCGCGATCGGGTAGCCGGTGAACACCCCGAACGCGACCAATCCGGCCGCGATCGAGAGCGCGACGATGGCGGCCACCGGCGAGAGGGTCGTCCCGACGACGAGGTCGCGGCCGACCGCCTCCGTGACGTTCGCACCCTGCAGCGTCGCGCCGAGCAACCCGAGGATGCCGACGAAGAACCCGGCGCGCATGACCGAAATCGCGTTCGCGCCGACGGCCGGGGCGAAGGGGGTCGACCCCGACGATCCGGCGCCGATCGCCCAGGCCATGAAGAGACTCGCCCCGCCGGCAGCCAGAAACGTCGCGGCCGTCGCTGCTTCCATTGACGGCCGGTCTTTTTCGCGGTTATATAAATACCCGTCGGACGCGGTCGATCGGTTCCGACCCCGGCGACGAAAACGGTATATTCCGTCCGTTCCCACCGACGACCGTGCCGAACACGGACGCCGGAGGGGACGCGAGCGGCGATGCCGACACCGACGCGTACGCGACGATCGCCGGGCGCACCACGTCGCGGTTCACCGTCCAGGGGTCGGAGTTCATCGGGCACGCGTCCCCGGCGGAGACCGTCGAGGCCGCCGAGGCGTTCGTCGATTCGATCCGCGAGAAGTACGCCGACGCGACCCACAACGTGCCCGCCTACCGCGTTCGGGCGGACCCCTTCAGGGAGTACGCCTCCGACGACGGCGAGCCCTCCGGCAGCGCCGGCAAGCCGATGCTGTCGGTGCTCGCGGGTCGCGACCTCGAGAACGTCTGCGTCGTCGTCACGCGGTACTTCGGCGGGACGGAACTCGGCGTCGGCGGGCTGGTTCGGGCGTACTCGAAAGCGACGAAGGACGCCCTCGACGCGGCCGAGACGGTCCGACGCCGGCCACGGAGACGGTTCCGGGCGGTCGTCGACTACGACGACTCCGGGACGGTCCGGGGGATCCTCGAGAGCGAGGACGCCGAGTTCGAGGCCGACTACGGCGAGCGCGTCGTCTTCGACGTGTCGGTCCCCGTCGTGGCGGCCGAGGGGCTCCTCGATCGTCTCCGGAGCGCGACCAGCGACCGGGTCGAGGTTGACCCCGAGTGACGGGCGTCGGGGGCCGAAACGCCACACGCAGCGTCGGCTCCGAGGGGGCGTCCGCTCTCGACAGCCGCCGCGTCGGCCGTCCGTCTGACGTTTCGGACGGAAACTAATCGCAGTATGCGAGCCGGTTCCAAACGAAAAAGGGGGGTTGTCAGGGGATCACGTCCCGAACGCCCGGTCGCCGGCGTCGCCGACGCCCGGGACGATGTAGCCGTCCTCGTCGAGGCGTTCGTCGATGCTGACCGTCAGAATGTCCGCCTCCGGGAACGACTCCTCGACGCGGACGAGCCCCGGCGGGGCGCTGACCGCCGAGAGGACGACGAGGCGCTCCGGGGAGCCGGTCCCGAGCACCTCCTCTAAGACGGCGACGATCGTACTCCCCGTCGCGAGCATCGGGTCGGCGACGATGACCGTGTCCTCCTCGTCGATGTCCGGCAGTTTGACGTAATCGACCGTGATCGGGAACGTCCCGTCCTCGTCCATCCCGGCGGCCTCGTCGCGACCGGCGGAGATGACGCCCTGGCGGGCGCGCGGGAACGCCTCGACGAGGCCCTCTACGAACGGCGTCGCCGCCCGGAGGACGTTCACGATGACGACGTTTTCGAGCCCCTTGACGACCTCGCCGGTCGTCTCGGCCAGCGGCGTCGTGATCGAGACGTACTCGGTGTCCATCATCCCGTCGATGATCTCGAAGCCGCAGAGCCGACCGAGTTCGATCAGGCCGTTCCGGAACGCCACCTGATCGGTGTCGCTCGATCGGAGCTCCGAGAGGGTGTGCTTCGCCAGCGCGTGTGTGATGACGTGAGCGTCACCACGGTCCTCGATGGGCATAGCGGTACAGCGTCCGCCGGTGGCTTAAAGCCCCGTCGTCGGGGGGAGCCGATGATATAAAGTCCCTCGGTACATACGGTTCACAGAATGGACGTCGAGGAGAGCGTCTCGGGGTTCAAACTCCGGGGGACCTGGGCCGAGGTCGTCGAGCACGGCGAACGCATCACCCGCGCGCTGAAGGACCTCCGCGACGACGCCGAGACGGTCGACGGGGAGGCGCTCGAGGAGTGGGACGAGTGGCGGCCGAAAGCCGACGAGCGCCTCGGCGAGGACGTCAGCGAGAAGACCGCCGAACAGGCCAGCGTCTCCGAGGGCAAGGGCGAAAAGGCGGGCAAAGCCCCCGACGAGGACCTCAAGGCGGCCGGCGAGAAGCTGACCGACTCCTACGAACGGATCGAGGAGCCGGCCGAGGCGGTCAACGAGTGGCGCGAGTCGATCAACTACGTCGCGCGGGCCGCCGACTCGGCCACACGGAAGGCCCTCCGGAAGGTCGAGGGCGGGGTCTACAAGAACGTGATGACGCAGATGTCGCCGTACTACTTCGACAACCAACTCGTCAGCGCGAACCTCAACCGCGCCGACGCCGACGCCGGGGAGTACGTCTTCGAGATCAACGTCAACGACGACGACCTGAAGATCCGCGTCTCGAACAAACTCGCCGACTACGAGACGTCGGTCGACCGCTGGCACGTCGACACCCCGAAGGAGACCGACGTCGCCGAGGCGGTCGAGGGACACCCGCCGCCGGAGGCGGAGACGACGGACGGCGGCTCCGACCCGAAAAAGACCTGAGCAGACAGCGGGCTCGCGTCTCTGTTCTTCGACCCGCGTCCGACCGGACGCCCGCGGTCACTCGATCGAGAGCCGCCGGACGAACGGCAGGTCCCGGATCTCGGTTATCAACTCCCCGTCGAGTTCCGCGTCGGTGACGACGTAGAGCACCGGATCGTCGGTGAACTCGGGGTCCTCGCTTATCGTCTGGCGGATCGAGACGTCGTTCTCCGCGAGCAGCCCCGTCACCGTCGCGACGATCCCCGGCTCGTCGGCGTCGACGACCTCCACCGTGAGGACCGTCAGGTCCAACACCGGAGCGAGGTCCATGAGCGAGGCGATCGCGGAGATGTTCTGGAAGATCCGCCGGAGTTGGTCGTCCGCCAGGATGGCGTCGGTCGTCGCGTCGACGACCCGCCGGTCGACGCCGATCTCGCGGGCGATCCCGGTGTTCGGGATCTCGATGCCCCCGGAGACGACGCGGCCCTCGTCGTTGACCGAGAACCCCCGCTCGAGCAGCAGGCGGATCACCGCCTGCTGGCTGGGGCTGTCCTCGAACTTCCGCATGATCTCGTCGAACATTACCCGGGGATTGGGGGCGAGCCTGTTGTCAGTTGCGTCTGGCCGCCCGGCGTCGCTCCGCGTCGGGTCGATCGTCCTCGCGACCCCCGGAACCGAACGCGTTTTGGCCGCCGGAGCGTCCACACGACGTATGGGGACCGATCTGGACGTCACCGACCTGTTCGAGAGGATGCCGTTCAACGACCACCTGGGGATCGAGTTGCGCGAAATCGAGCCGGGCCACGCCGTCGGGAAACTCGACCTCTCGGGCGAGCACTCCTCGAGCCCCGACCGGATGATCGCCCACGGGGGCGTCGCGTACGCGCTGGCCGACACCGTCGGCGGTGCCGCCGTCATCGCGGCGAACGGGGCGGTGGCGCCGACGATCGACATGCGGATCGACTACCTCGCCCCGGCGACCGGCGGCACCCTCCGGGCGGAGGCGACGGTCCTGAAAAACGGCGACAACGTCGCTACCGTCGAGGTCGGGGTCACCGACGACGACGGTCGGGACATCGCAGCCGCGCGCGGGACGTACAAATC
>Ga0209917_1000493_pt1 | contig 16707 bp, 17 predicted proteins | sample SalPon2_C_H2O_MG_FD_185710 | JGI IMG/M metagenome (GOLD analysis project Ga0209917, IMG submission 185710) | Salt pond water microbial communities from South San Francisco under conditions of wetland restoration - Salt Pond MetaG R2_C_H2O_MG... | ecosystem: Environmental > Aquatic > Non-marine... | reverse complement strand
GCCACATGTCGTCTTCCCGGTCGACACCCACGTCCACCGCATCGCCCGCCGACTGGGGGTTGCACCGCCCGACGCCGACCACGAGGGCGTGCGCGAGGCGCTGGAGAACGCGGTGCCGACCGAGAAATGTGGCTTCGGCCACACCGCGATGATCCAGTTCGGCCGGGAGTACTGCTCGGCGCGCAAGCCGGCGTGTCTCGACGGGCCGGAGGCGTGCCCGCTGGCTGACCTGTGTGATCGGGTGGGCGTCGATCCGGCGTCGGTCGACGTCGTCGACCCCGCGGAGGCCGCTGACTGAGCGTGGCGTGGCCGCTCCGTCAGTCGTCGCCGTCGGACAGTTGAATCTCGACGACGCCCCGACCGTGAACGGTCACCACGGCGTCGAGATAGTGAAATTCGAGGACGCGGTCGTCGCTCCCGTCGTTACCTTTCACCAGGCGGTCGATGGCCGCTGGATCGATCGTCTCGACGAGCGGATCGAGTTCCGTCGGAGCGGTGTCGTGGACGCTCGCCATCGCTTCGACGACGGCCATGCTCGGCGCGATGGCGTCGCTGTCGAACTGTGCCAGATGCGTCTCCGACCCGGAATCGTAACTCATCGAAACCGCCTCGTCGGTTGGCAACTCGCTCACTCGCATCCGCCCCCACGGCCTGTCGGCCGACGCGACTGCCCGAAGTCGCGTAAACGCTGGTGTAAAGGGACGGCAAGGGGTGCCTCGTCCGATGCCATAGCCGGTGAACGGATCGGATGGTGATGGTCTTTTCGCAACTGGAACGAGAGCCGCGACACCGGAGCGACGACGGCGCCTACTTGAACCGGAACGTTTCGAGGTTCTTCGGCGCGAACGTCCGCATGTTGTAATCGTGATAGAGCGCGGAGGAGAGGTCCTGTACGGAGCGCTCGTCGCCGTGGACACAGAGCACCTTCTCGGGACGGGGATTCATCGTCTTGACGAAATTCTCCAGACCCTGTCGGTCGGCGTGGCCGGAGAAGCCGTCGACGGTTTCGACGTCCATCTTCAGCGAGAGGGTGTTGCCGCGCCCGCCCCGACCGTTGCCGCGGTCGTTCATCGGAATCTCGTCCCAACCGTTCTGAATCCGCCGGCCGAGCGTCCCCTGGGCCTGGTAGCCGACGAACACGAGCGTCGAGTCCGGATCGGGACCGAGGTGGCGGAGCCAGGACATGATCGGCCCGCCCGTAACCATCCCCGAGGTAGAGAGGATGATCGCCGGGTCGCCGTCGGCGACCTCCTGACGTTCGTCCTCGCCCGCGTCGATGTGGTTGAACTCCTCGGCGAGGAAGGGGTTCTCGTCCTCGTGGAAGATGCGGTCCCGGAGGTCGTCACGGAGATATTCGGGGTAGGTGGTGTGGATGGCCGTCGCCTCCCAGATCATGCCGTCGAGGTGGACGGGCATGCGGGGAATCTTCCCGGAGCGCATCGCCTCCTCGAGGACGAGCATGATCTCCTGAGAGCGCCCGACTGCGAAGGCGGGGATGACGACTTTCCCGCCTTTCTCGTGGGTGTCGTTGATGATCTCCAGTAGGTTGCGCTCGGAGTCCTCCTGGTCGGTCTGGTAGTCGTTACGGCCGCCGTACGTGGACTCCAGTACCAGGGTCTCGACCCGCGGGAAGTCGTTGACGGCGCCGTTGAAGAGTCGCGTATCCTCGTAGTGGATGTCGCCCGAGAAGGCGACGTTGTAGAGGCCGTCGCCGATGTGGAAGTGGGAGACGGCGGAGCCGAGGATGTGGCCCGCGTTGTGGAAGGTGAGCTTCACGTCCGGCGCGATGTCGGTCACATCGCCGTACTCGAGCGGGACGGTGTGTTTGATCGCCTCGCGAACCATCTCGCTCTCGTAGGGCGGCGTGCGGCCCTCCTTGGCGGCCACGTCGAGGTAGTCGAGGGTGAGCAGGCCCATCAGATCCCGGGTCGGCTCCGTACAGTAGATTGGGCCGTCGTAGCCGTATTTGAACAGGAGGGGGATGAGCGCGGAGTGGTCGAGGTGGGCGTGCGTGAGGACGACGGCATCGATGGAGTTCAGCGGCGCCGCCTCGGGCACCTGAAGGTAGGGTACCTCGCCCTCGGCGCCCGGTTTGTCGCCGCAGTCGATGAGGACGCGCGTCTCGGCGGTCGAGAGGATGAAGCTCGCGCGGCCGACCTCGCGACAGCAGCCGAGGGTGGTGATCCGCACCCACTGGTCGTCCGCCATCTCCTCGCGGTGGATCTGTCGCCCCACGCGTTCGAGGATGTCGCGGCGCTCCTCGCGCTCCTGTTTCAGGAAGTTGCGAACGTTCGAGACCGTCGAGGATTCGATGGGCGGCGTGCGCACCACCTCGGGCGTCCAGCCGATGGCCTTCGTGATCTCGCGGAGCGTCGAGCCGTGGCGGCCGATGACCATGCCCGGCTTCTCGGCTTCGATGACGACTTCGCCCGTGTCGACGTGGAAGTCGAGGTCGGTGACGCCCGCGTCGTCGGGGATCACCTCGCGAATCGTCTCGCGGGCCTCGGAGACGGCCATCAGTACGTCGGGGTCGGGACGGACCGTGATCCGTTTGCGGAGCTTGCTCGCCAGCTTGCGGATCAGGTCGCCGTTGCTGGCGAACTCCTTCGGGTCGCGCGTGTACACGACCAGTTCCGGCCCCTCGTATTTCACGTCGGAAACCGATATGCCCGGTGGAAGTTCGTCTTCGATCTCTGCTTTCAGGTCCTCGAGTTGCTTGTCTACGGAGCTCATATGTGCCGGTGGAGAGCCCTCCGTTCGACCGTACTCGGTCGACACCCCGGCACGGACGGCACACCCGCGACGAGCGCCGAGTAACGGCGGTCGTCGGTGGCGGTCGTGCCGTGAGGGAGCATCGGTGAACGGCCTGTAGAGGTGCTCGACTGCGGGAAGAGGCAGCGAAAACCCGCTTGAGTGACCCTATCAGGCCAGCATTATAAAAGCCTTCGCAAAATCGAAGACGTTGGCCCCCGGACGGGCCGTATGGAACTCACCCCGGCGACGGTGACGGCCGAGTACGAGTGGGTGCGCGACCGCGCGCCGACGGTCGTCCCGCTGATCAACGAGACCCGCGACCGACTGGGCGACTGCTTCGGCGTCGAGGTCGGTTCGGTGACCGAAGCGGCCTACCGTGACGAGGTGGCCGTCGTCTTCGGCGACGGCGACCGCGCGGTCAACGTCGCCGGCTACGTCGCCCTCCTTCGTGACCTCGACGTGGACGGGGACTACCCCGGCTTCGTCGTCGACGAGGTGCTGGGACGGGAACTCGCCGCGACGGTCGCGGGCGGCCAGCCCTTCTCCCTCTTGGCGCAGGCGACCTTCCACATCGCGGACGTGACGACTCACACCGACGGCGTCGCGGGGGCGGACGACCTCGACGCCGCCCTCGCGGCCGGCTTCCAGACCCGGCTGCCCGGCTGGGCGTGGACCGAGGGCGAGAGCCCGTTCGCAGTCGGGAACGATTAACTGGCGGCGGGCCGAGGGAAGCGGTGTGCAACCGAAGACCGTCCTCATCACGGGCTGTTCGTCCGGCATCGGGCACGCGACCGCCGAGGCCTTCCTCGACGAGGAGTGGGAGGTGTACGCCACGGCCCGCAACCCCGCCGACGTGGAGACGCTCGGCGACCGGGGCTGTACCATCGCGACGCTCGACGTGACCGAGGACGACGACGTGGAGCGGGTCGTCGACCGGGTCATCGAGGAACAGGGCCGGATCGACTGCCTCGTCAACAACGCCGGCTACGCGCAGTTCGGCCCCATCGAGGACGTGCCCGTCGACGCCGTCCACCGGCAGTTCGACGTGAACGTCTACGGCCCCCACCGGCTCATCCGCGCCGTCCTCCCGCACATGCGCCGGCGACGCCAAGGCACTATCGTCAACGTCTCTAGCGTCGCCGGCCGCCTCTCCTTCCCCGGCGGCGGCGTCTACGCCGGCTCGAAGTTCGCCCTCGAAGCCATGACCGACGCCCTTCGCGCCGAAGTCGACGAGTACGGCATCGACGCCGTCCTGGTCGAACCCGGGCCCGTCGACACCGCGTTCACCGACCGGGCGGAAGACGAGATAGCGGGCGTCGAGCGTTCGGGCGCTTACGACTCCTTCTACGAGGTGTTCGAGGACACGCAGGCCATCGGCGGTGGTGGCCCGGGCGCCGTGGCCCCCGAACGCGTCGCCGAGGACGTACTGAACGCCGCGAGTTCGACCAAACCCGCCAGCCGCGTGCCCGTCGGGACGCTCGCGCGGGTGAGCGTCCTCGGGCGCTTCGTCCCCGACCGCCTGCGTGATCGGGCGTTCGGACTGATGGACAAGCTACGCTAGCTCAAATCGCCACGAACACGGAGAGCATCGCGTACACGGCGCCAAGTAACACCATCGCGGACAGCACGAGGGCGACCCACGTGCGACCGTTCCCCGGAACGTCGGGGACCGCCGACGGGTAGTACGGCGAGAGCGGATTCTTCGGCTCCCGTTCGCGGTCCGTCATAGCCGACGTGTTGTCGCTCGAACGACACGCATTCTGCGGCCGCGAACGACGCCGACTACGCCAGACACGCCGCGACGACGCGCAACGCCCGTTCGCCTCGAACCTCGTCCGCCAGAAGCGGCACCCGTTTCACGTCGTGGCCCCGGAACAGGTCGGTCGCACGACGGAGCGCCCGCTGTTGAACGTCCCACCGACGCTGGCAGAACTCGCAGTCCTCAAGGTTCGGGGAGACGACCCACGCGGGGTCCACGTCGGCCACGTCCGCCAAGTTCTCCATCACGCGGTTGACCACGACGGTGTTCACGGGAATCGAGAACTCGTCGAGGCGGGCCACGAGTCGCTCGGACTCGACGACGCTCATCTCCTCGGGCACCATGACGACCCGGAAGTCGGTGCGGTCGGGGTCCTGCAGAACGGCCCGTAGGCGTTCGATCCGGTCACGGAGTTCGTCGAGGTCCGGCGCCTCGGCGTCGTCGTCGCCGCCCACGCCGAACATTCCCTTGAACCCCTCCATCATCCCCGAGAACTTCTCGCGCATGGAGAGCAGGCGCCCGACCATCGAATCGAGCATCTCGGGGAGTTCGAGCAGTCGGAGGGTGTGGCCCGTCGGCGCCGTGTCGATGATCACCCGCTCGAACCGGGGGTCGTCGAGATACTCGAGCAACTGCCGCATGGCCGCCGCCTCGTCCGCGCCGGGCATCGAACCGCCCATCAGCGGGTCGACGGCGTCGTCGCCCAGCATCTCGCCGAGTTCACCGAGGCCGCCGAGGGGGGCGCCGTCGTCGGGTCCGGGGGTCGCCTCGCTCCCCTCGACGCCGATTCCACCCTGTCCGAACAGCCCCTCCTCCATCGCCGCCTCGGGGTCGATTTCGGCGGCCCACAGCGGAATCTCGTCGCGGATGCGCGTCGGCCGCGGCGGGATATCCGTGTCGAGCGTGTCCGACAGGGAGTGGGCGGGATCGGTCGAGACGACCAGCGTCGCGGTGCCGTCCGCGGCGGAGGAGAGCGCCGTCGCCGCCGCCATCGTCGTCTTGCCCACGCCGCCTTTCCCGCCGTAGAGGACGTACTCGGGAGCGTCGACACCCTGGGGCAGGTCGGCCGTCGCCTCCACGTCGACTTCGGCGGGGCCGCGGTCGTGGTCGGCCACGTCCGCGTCCGCATCGTCGACTTCTTCGACCGGCTCGACGTCGATTTCGCTCATACGGGGCCCGAGACGGTCCGGACACCTGTACCCGTCGATACGGGAAAAGACACTTGCCGGTCAGCGCTGTACCGGCCGGCGTGTTCGACCGTTCCGTCACCGCCGTCCGGACCGCCCTCGCCGTGGCGCTGCTCGTCGCCGGCACGGGCTGTCTCGGCACGGGTCCCGCGGCACCCGCAACGGGGACACCCACGACGACCCCAACCCCGACGGCCGCCCCGAACACGGACTGTCCGCCCGCTCTGACCGTCACCGAAGTTCCCGCCGATCGGGTCGATCCGTCGTCGGCCGTCGCCTACGAGAACCTCACCGCCGACCAGCGGGCGACGTTCGACCGTGCGCGTAACGGCACCGCCGTCGAGGGCTTCGACTACGCGTGGCACGACATCGACGTGGTCGAGTACGAGGACCGATACTACAACGCCGGCATTCTGATGTGTTAGGGATCACACCCGTCGAGGGATGCTCGCTGGCCCGCCACGGCGGGACTCCCCACGGACTTCCGAGACGCCCTACTGGAAGTCGTAGTCGGCCAGCCGTCGGGCGGCCTCCTCGGCCCGCGGCGTGACGAGCGCGAACCGCACCCACTCGTCGTAAGTGCCGAAGGTGTCGCCGGGCATGCAGGCGACACCGGCCTCGTCGACGAGGCGTTCGACGTTCGCCAGGGTGCCGGGGAAGCCGTCGAAGCGCGCGAAGACGTAGAAGGCGCCGTCGGGGACGATGTACTCCGCGCCCGCCGCGTCGAGGGCGTCGGTGAAGGCGTCGATGCGCTCGCGGAGGAGGTCACGCGACGCCTCGTAATACTCCGGTCCCGTCTCCCGGAGCGCGCGGAGGACCGCGGCCTGCGAGGGGCGGGCACCGGTGACGTTGACGAGCATGTGTCGGGTCTTCGCCGCCTCGACCAGTTGTGGGGGAAACACCCCGTAGCCGACGCGGAGGCCGGTCACCGCCATCGACTTCGAGAAGGAGTTGGTGACGACGGCCCGGTCGGAATCGAAAGCGAGCGCGCTCTCGAACCGGCCGGCGTAGTCGTAGTGGTCGTACACCTCGTCCGAGATGAGCAACGCGTCGTGTTCTTCGGCCAGATCGACCATCGCACCCACCGTGTCGGCGTCGTACACCGCGCCGGTGGGGTTGTTGGGCGAGTTGATCAGGATGGCCGCGGTGTCGGCGCTCGCCGCCTCGGCCATCGCCTCGACGTCGAGGCCGCCGTCGTCGGCGACGGGGACGAGACGCGGGTCGGCGCCGAGCATCCGCGCCTTGCCGGGGTAGTAGGGGTAGACCGGATCGGTCAGCAGTATTTCGCCCCCGGCGTCGCGTTCGAGCGCCGCCGCCATCGCGAGGTAGTTCGCCTCGCCCGCGCCGTTCGTGATCACGACGCGGTCGACGTCGACGCCGCGGCGGGCAGCGATTTCCTCGCGCAGGGCGCGCAGGCCGTCGCTCGGCGGATACTGGAACTCGGCGGGGTCGCCGTCGGCGTAGTCCCGAAGCCCCTCGCGGAGCGCAGTCGGCGGCTCCCAGTCCGGGCCGCCGCTCACCAGGTCGATCACGTCGCGGTCGGCCGCGGCCGCGTACTGCATGACGTGAAAGAAAAGTGGCGTGTCGTAGTCCATGCCTGCCCTGCGGACGGCGATCAAATCGGTCTTTCGTTCGGCGACCGCCGACACTTTTGAGGGGTGAGGGCAAACCCCCCGACGGATGAACAAAGAAGGACACGTGATCAACGCGGCGCTGTTGAGCGTGGGGCTCGGCATCGTGCTGGTGTGGCCGACGACGTTCACGGCGTCGACCGCGCTCGAAACCGTCGAAATGGTAGCCAGACTCTCGGTCCCGATCATCCTCGGGGCGCTCTTTCCCGACGTCGACACCGCGTTTGGCAAACACCGCAAGACCCTGCACAACGTGTTCGTGCTCGGCGTCGTCGCCGCCTACCCCGTCTTCTTCGGCAACCTCCAGTTCGTCTGGATCGGCGTCGCGACGCATTACCTCCTCGACGTGGTGGGAAGTCGCCGCGGCATCGCCTTCTTCTACCCGCTCACCAGCCAGGAGTGGGGGCTCCCGTCCGGCGTCACGACCAGCAGCAAGTACGCCAACCCGGTGACGGTAGTGGTCACCGTCTTCGAACTCGCCGTCCTCGGCGTCGTCAACGTCTACGTGATGCCGCTCGGCGACGTGTCCGGCGCGATGAGCGCCATACTACTCGGATAGCGTGTCCGATCGACCGCCGGTCGAGTGGGACGACGACGGCCCCGTCGCCCTCCGTCACGTCGCCGTCGGGGCCGCCGTCGGCGTCGGGTTCCTGCTCGGAGCGGGCGTCCTCCTCTTCGTCCGGCGCTCGCTCCGCGAGGGGGCGTACGACCGTCTGGTCGCGATGTTCTTCGTCCTCGCGTTGCTCCCACTGACCGGGCGGGCGCTCCTCGGGCTCCGTGTGGCCGACACGCCGACCGACGACTCGCTCCGGCGCCGACCCCTACTCCTCGCCGGCGGCGCCTGGGCGCTCGTCCTCGCGGTCACCCTCCAGTGGCGACCGCTCGCCGTCGTCGCCCTCCTCGCGGGCGCGGTGGGGCTGTGGGTCGGCGCGGCCGCCTGCCGAACGCAGGGTCGACTCGACCCCGCGTCGGGGACGCTTACCTACGGCTCGCGGACGGCGCCGCTCGCCGGTCTCGACGGCACGCGACGGCTCCCGCTCGGCCCGGTGTCGGTGTACTGGCTCGACTTCGCTCGCGAGAGCGTCGGCAGCGGCGTGCCCCGTGTCCTCGTGGTGCCGCGCCGCGTCGACGGCGACGTGTCTGCGGTGCTCGGCCGGGCGGCCGCGGCCGAGGGCGAGACGGACGCGTCGGGAGCGGCCGGCACCGCCGAACGCGCCGTGGCGGCGACGCTCGGCCTCGGCTTTCTCCTCGCCGGGCCGGTCGCGTGGCTCGTTCTGCCGGCGAGTGCCGACGCGACGCTCGTGACTGGGTATCTGACGCTTCTTGGCCTGCCCTTCGCCGTCGTGCTGTTACGGTACGCGCTGGTCGCCTAGTACGTCGTCACGTCGTCGAAGCGGTCCCGGTAGGCCACGTTGCTCGGGTGGGTCGGCTCGGTGCCCGAGAGGAAGAGGCGGTCGAGTTTCCCCCACGAGTTCTCGTAGCCGAGGTGGGCGAACTCGACGAGGCCCCGAAGGTGGTGGCCGAGGCCACCCCGGTGGACCACGCGCCGCGACGCACCGGACCGGAGCGCGTCGACGAGGTCGGTTACGGAGTCGATTGAGTCGTCGAAGACCGTCCACGCCTCGCCGACCGTCCGGCGGAGGTGAGCGTAGGAGGACCCGAATCCCGGAAGTCCCGTCTCGCGGGCGACCGCTCGTCCGCGCCGGTTCTGATGGGGGAGACATTTGGCGTTGTACGTCTCGACGGCGTCGACGAGACCGGCGTTCGCGGCCACGTCTTCGCGGTCGCAACTGACGTTCAGCATCTCGGGATGCGGGACGAGGACGGCCGCGTCCTGCCGGTCGAACTCGTCGAGCGCCCCGCGGAAGGTTATGAAGTCGGGGACGGGATCGGTCAGGCCGACGGCGAGGAGGTGTCGGCGGTCGTACCAAGGGCCGGTGAACACCTCACGCGCGGGCACGACGAGCAGGTCGTCGTCGGAAAAGCGGGCGGCGCGGGCGCGGATGTCCGGCAGGCGCGTGAAGTGAGGCGCGTACACGAGCACGTCGATACCGCGGGCCTTCGCCCGCGAGACGACCCGCTCGTCGAGGAGCTTGACGTGCATGTCCACGCGAGTCGGCCCGGCCGTCGTCACGGACAGGTCTGCATCGACCCCGAAGTTAGTGGTTGCTATTTCGGCAGCGAATGTCGGGAGAACGAGGGGACGGCGGCGAGGATCGGACGCTACCGCTCGTCCGAGTCGAGGACGCGAATCTGGTCGCCCCGAACCGTAACCGGGATGGGAACGGTCGCCTCGTACAGTTCGACCGTCACCTGGTCCTTGCCTTCGTCGATGCGCTGGACGCGGGCCTTCTCGCCTTTGAACGGCCCGGCGATGAGTTCGACGATGTCGCCCTCGGCGATGCCCTCCACGTCCGGCGTCGGCGAGAGGAAATGTTCGACCTCCGTGAGCGAGGAGGTACCGGGGACGATGGAGCGGGCGTGGGGTATTTCGTCCATCACGCGTTCGAGGACGGCGCTGTTGTCGGCCTCGACCATCACGTAACTCGTGAGCGAGTCGGGCGCGAGGACGGCGTGTACCTCGTCCTCCTCACGGCTGGCGATCATATCCGCGACGGTCCGCTCCTGGCTGGCCGTGGTCTTGACCGCGAAGATGCCCATCTATGCCCCTCCGGGGAGGATGGTCATGATGGCGAAGATGATGAAGCCGAGCAGGCCAACGAGAAAGACACCGGCACCCGCGACTTTGGAAACCTGCGAGAACTCGTTCCACGACGGCGTGCTGGCCATCTTGAGCACGCGGACGTAGCTTGCGAGGTCGTATTTGACGTCCATAGCGACCTTAGACGAGCGGGCTTTTTCTATCTATTGATAGGGAGCCGCGACGAGTCGGCTCGTCGGGGCCGCCGCGAATCGCTACGCTGAGGCGGTTCGGCACCCGGATCACTCCTCGAACCGCAGTTCCGCCGAGAGTCCCTGCGCCATCTCGATGTCGCGCCCGTTGTTCAGCGTCCACGCCGTCCGCTCCGTGACCGCTTCGATTACCTCGCGGGCCGACGGCGAACCTTTTCCGGATTTGCCGACGCCGCCGAAGGGAAGCTGAATTTCGGCCCCGATACAGGGCAGGTTGGCATAGGCCAGCCCAACGGCCGCCTCGTCGCGGTAGTAGTTGAGCTGTCGGTACTCCTCGCTGACGATCGACCCCGCCAGTCCGTAGTCGACGGCGTCGTGAATCTCGACCGCCCGCTCGACGCCGCCGCGGTAGGGGATCAGGGCGACGTGCGGCCCGAACACCTCTTCCCGGAGGACGCGACTCTCGGGGTCGAACTCCATCTCGTAGACGAAGGGGCCGACCCAGTGGCCGGCCTCGTGGCCCGCGGGAATCTCGTCGGGCGCGAGGTCCGCGCGGTCGACGAGGACCGTCGCGCCCTCCTCGCGGGCGCGGTCGTTGTACTCGCGGAACTTCGCCACCGCGCTGGCGTCGATCAGCGGCCCCATGAACGTCGAGTCGTCGAGCGGGTCGCCGACCGCGATTCGCTCCACCGCGTCGACGAAGCGGGCGCGGAAGTCGTCGTATACGTCTTCGTGGACGATCAGGCGCTCGGCGGAGACACAGCGTTGTCCGGTCGTCTTGAACGCAGAAAGGACGGCCGACGGCACCGCGATGTCGAGGTCGGCCGCCTCGGTCACGACGAGGGCGTTCTTGCCGCCCATCTCCAGCGCACAGTCGCGGCCGGGGCGCCCGCCCAGCCGCTCGTCGATGGCGTGGCCCACCTCGGCCGACCCGGTGAACAGCACCGTATTCACCCGGTCGTCGTCGACGATGGCCGCGCCCACCTCGCCCGGACCCTGCACCAGGTTGAACACGCCGGGCGGGACGCCGGCGTCGTCGAACAGTTCGGCGACGATCCGGCCGCAGTACGGCGTCTGCTCGGCAGGCTTCCAGACGACGGTGTTGCCCTCGACCAGCGTCACCGCCATATGCCAGAAGGGGATGGCGACCGGGAAGTTCCATGGCGTGATACAGCCGACGACGCCGCGGGGGCGGCGCAGCATGTACGCGTCCTTGCTCGCGATCTCGCTCGGCACCACGTCGCCGTGAGGGTGGCGGGCGTTGCCCGCCGCCCACTCCACCATGTGCGCCGCCTCCTCGATGTCGGCCAACCCCTCGCTGATCTCCTTGCCACACTCGCGGCTGACGACCTCGCCGAGTTCGTCCTTTCGTTCGCGGAGTTCGGCGAACACGCCCCACAGCACGTCGGCGCGGTCGACGTAGGACCGCCGCCGCCACTCGTCGGCCGCGTCGCTCGCCGCGCCGACCGCCCGCGCCACGTCGGCCGGCGACGCGCCCGCGAACGTCGCTATCGTCTCGCCGGTCGCGGGGTTCGTACTCTCGAACGGTTCCCCTCCACCCTCGACCCACTCGCCGTCGACGTACCCGTCGAACGGTTCGGTACTGTGTGCCATACCCACGGAGCTACGCGGAGGAGTAGGATAAGTTACGTGTTCGGCCAGATTCGTGGCCGGACTCTCCCCGGAGAACTCCGACGTACGTCCACCGACCTCGCCGCGCTATCGGCCGGCGACGCTGTCCACGATGGCCCGTAGCGCGAACCCCAGGTTCTCGCGGCGTTCCCTGACCCGGCGGTAGAAGTACGACGCCCACGCGGACCCGTAGGGGACGTACTGGTAGACCGTCTCGGTCGCGGCGAGTTCGCGCTGGCGGTCTTCACGGACGCCCATCAGCATCTGGAACTCGTAGTCGCGGTCGTACCGAGCGCTCAGGTCGAGTGCGCGGTCGATCATCGCGTCGTCGTGGGTGGCGACGGCGATACCGACGGTCGTCTCGGCGAACAGTTGGCGGAGCAGGTCGCGGTAGGCATCGTCGACGGCGGCACGGTCGCGGTAGGCGAGGTCGGCCGGCTCGTCGTACGCCCCTTTCACCAGTCGGATCGCGCCCGGCGTGTCCGCGAGGCGGGCCACGTCGTCGGGCGTGCGCTTCAGGTTGGCCTGCAAGCAGATGCCTACGCCGCCGCCGTAGGTCGCACACAGCGCCTCGTAGGCGCGGATCGTCGCGTCGGTCGTCCCGTGATCCTCCATGTCGAGCCAGAGGACGGTGTCCGTCTCGGCCGCCACCTCGGCGATCCGGTCGAGGTTGTCGCGGAAGACGCCCTCGTCGACGCCGAGGCCGAGCTGCGAGGGTTTGACCGAAACCGCCACCGGCGGATCGGTCGTGGGGAGGCGTTCGAGGAGACGGAGATACTGCTCGGTGTCCGCGCGGGCGTCCACGGGGTCGTCGTAATGTTCGCCGAGGTGGTTGACGATGGCGGCGATTCCCGCGTCGTCGAGGCTGCGGACGTGGGCGACGGCGCCGTCGATGGACTCGCCGGCGACGAATCGGTCCGCGATGGGCGGGAGCATGGTGGACGTAGGTGGTCGGGAGACAAAACCCGGTCGGCGGCCATCGAAGCGATTAAGCCCGGACTGACCGAACGTCGCCCCATGCAACAGCTCATCGTCAGGGGGGACCCCGGCATCCGTAAGGACGCCGTCATCGACTACGACGGCGAGGAGCAGGTCTGTTTCTCGATCCAGCGCCAAGGCGACTACCACGGCCCCGACGAGGTACAGCTCTGGTGTACCATCGGCACGCCCGACGAGCGGGAGGCGTTCGAGAAACGCCAGTACGTGCCCCACTGGCTCGACGTGGACTCCGTCGACGCCGACGCGCTCGACGTGATCGCCCCGCGCGGGCGACAGTAGTTACGCGACGCCCAACTCCGTCCGGTCGACCCGATAGATCGTCACCGCCTCGTTTTGGAAGACGGGCGTGAGTCCCTCGACGCCCGCGAACGTCACCGACCCGTAGCGGGCGCGCTCGGCCGGACCGACCCACACGTACTCGACGCCGTAGCGTTCGAGCACTGCGACGGTTCGCTCCGGTGGACCGGTGTAGGCGGCGTCAACGTCCCGCACCCGTGTGAGATACGGCTCGGTGCCCCGATAGCCGACTTCGTGATGCCAGCCGGCCACGGTCGGCACTCCGGTCAGACTGGCCGCGGGGCTGGAGTCCCAGCTGTACATCCCGGGCGGTGCGGGGGCGTCGCCGCCCGGCCCCGGATACCGCCCCGTCGCCGGTGCGGAGAGGAGCGTCGGCCGACCGTCCAATCCATCGACGTAGGCGATGGCCGGCGCCTCGTCGGGATGCTCGCGCTCGACGAACCGCGTGGCGTCGAGCGTCGGCTCCGGGGTGGCGGCGAAATGCGTCGAGAGCGCCAGCCCCGCGTAGGGCACCGTCGCGACGACGACGGCGACGGCGAGGCCGGCCCGAAGCCACCGCGAGCGGGTGCCCGGCGTGGGGAGGTCCCCGCCCGCCCACCGGACGAAGGCCGGGAGGGCGACGCCCGCGGCCGTCCCCCACAGCACCCACACCTGCATGTACGTCTTGAATACGGTGTTCATCCGCAACGGTCCGGCCTGCTCTTTCACGTAGACGAGTTCGACGAGGCTGACCAGCCCGGCCCCGGCGACGATCAGGACCGTCTCGAACCCCACGGGGCGGTCCGTTCGGTGGGCGGCCCACCCGAGTGCGAGGAGGGGACCGACGGCGACGGCGACGGCGAGGTTCGCCGTCGCGGCGAGGAGGCCGAGGGCGGCGACGCCGACGAGCAACGGGAGGACGCGGTCGATCGACAGCCGATCCAGCAGGTAGGCGTAGAAGACGACGAGGAAGGCGCCGTGGACGAGCAGGAGGCCGGGGAGGCTCGTCCGCTCGGCGGCGGCGAGAAGCGCCACCTCGCGCCCGCCGCCGGCGCCGAGCAGGAACGGGAGCGCGAGGAGGCCGCCGAGGACGGCCGCGAGGCCCGCGACGCCGAGGGCGCCGACCAGGTGGCCGAGTTCGTCGAGGATGGGACCGTCCTCGCGCGCCCGTCGCCACGCAGCGAGGCGGCGAGAGAGGATCGGCCACGGATCCGCGGGGCCGAGCGCGACGCCGAGAAACAGGAGGCCGAAGAGCGACGGCATGCTCCATGTGTCGACGACGGTCTGTAAGCCGGCGAGCAGGGGGACGGCGACGAACGCGAGGACGCGCCGCCGCCACAGGTCACGCGGCGGCGTCCGATAGCAGGCGAAGGCGAGGGCGGCGCCGAGCAGGAGGAAGGGCGTCCCCATCATGTGCGCGTGGAGGTCGCCGTTCAGCCAGGCGAAGAGCGGGAACTCGTTGATCGTTCCGGGCACGACGCGGCTGGCGGTCCAGTACGAGAAGGCGTCGACGCCACCCAGAACGTCCGCGACAGTGTAGCGCGAACGGGCGGCGATGGCGCCGGCGACGGTGCGCTGGAGCGACGGGGGGAGGGCGTCGACGACGAGGCGGCCGACGGTGACGAGGTTGCTCGCGACGCCGACGAAGAAGGCGGCGGCCAGGCCGGCGGGGCGCCACGAATCCGCGCGGTCACGGGCGACGGCGCCCGCCAAGCCGTAGGCGGCGGCCACGAGGGTCGCGTAAAAGCCCGCGAGCGAGAGGTTGTAGGCAAAGCGCGGCGGCGTCGCAGTGAGGTCGGCGAGCAGCGTCGTCAGGAGGTGGCCGCCGTAGTAGTAGGCGACGGGCTCACCCGCGAACCACATGTCCTCCGGCGGGAGGGTTGTCGCCCGCTCTAGGGACTTCAGGAGGCCGAAATCGAGGAACTTCTCGCCGCCGAGGGGGTAGACCGCGGGGTCGGCGGCGCGAACGGCGACGAGCAGCGAGAAGGCGACGAGGAAGACGACGGCCGCCTCGGCGTTCCGGCGCGTCGGTCGGACGCCGGACGCGAGTTCGAGGCGGCGCTCGCGGAGGGCGTCGGCGTCGAGGCCGGCGGCGAGGGCGAGCGCAACGAGGGCGAGGAGGCCGGCGACGAGGGCGACGGGGCCGAACGTGAGGTGGCCGACCCAGTAGGCAACGGTGCCGACGACGGCGAGGGCGACGGGGAGCGCGAAGCCGACGCCGCGGCCGGGGAGGGTCGCGAGCAACCGGGCGGCGACGGGGCGCCCGAGGGCAGCGAGGGCGGCGTAGGCGACGAGCCACCGGACGACGAGGCCGTACTCCATCTACCGGATTGGCGCCCAGCGTCGGTAAACCGTTTGTGATCCGAAGTCGGACGGTTTTTTATCGCGGTAGGGAAAGTAGCGCACATGAGTCGTTCCGTGGGGGTAGTGATCCCCGCGTACCACCCGGACGTCGACCGCCTCGGGGCGTACGTCCGTGCCCTCCGGACCGCCCTCGACCCCGAGGAGATTCGCGTCGAACTCGACAGCGAGGGACACGGTCCCTCGGGCAGTCGGCCGGAGGCCGACGACGCCGCCGAGCCGTCGGTCCGCGACCGGATCGCCGACCTCCCCGTCACGCTCAACGAGGCGTCTGGCCGTCGGGGCAAGGGTGCGGCGATCACCGCCGGGTTCGAGGCGCTGTCGGCCGAAGTGGACGTGCTGGCCTTCGCCGACGCCGACGGCAGCACGCCCGCACCCTCCATCGCGGACGTGGTTCGGCCGGTCGTCGCCGCCGAGGCGGACCTCGCCGCCGGGTCGCGTCGGCACCCCGAATCGACCGTCGAGTCCCACCAGACGGTCGCCCGCCGCCACCTCGGCGACGGCTTCGCGTGGCTGGCCCGGCGCCTCCTCGACGTACATCTCTACGACTACCAGTGTGGCGCGAAGGCGCTGACGACCGAGGCGTGGGAGCTGATTCGTCCCCACCTCCACGAACCCGGCTTCGCGTGGGACATCGAACTCCTCGCCGTCGCGGACGCGGTCGACTGTCGGATCGTCGAGGTGCCCGTCGTCTGGGAGGACCGACCCGAATCCACGGTGTCACCCGTGCGAACCACCCTCAGACTCGCGCGTGGGCTGGTCGTCTCCCGGCACCGCGCGAAGCTCATTCGGGACGACCGGCTTCACTCGCTGCTCGACCGCCCGCGGGAGTCGACGCCCGCCCTCGTCGAGCGGGATCACCGATGAGCGGCGGCCTGGGCAAACTGGAGGAACTCTACTCCGGCATTCGCTTCGGTCAGTTCGTCTCCGTCGGCGCCGTCGGTGCGACGGCAGAAACCATCGTCGTCGCCATCCTGACCGCCGGCTACGGCGTGCTGCCACAGCTCGCCAAGGCCGCGGGCGCCGAGGTGTCGATCACCCTGATGTTCCTGATCAACGACCGCTGGACGTTCTCGGAGGCCGGGGCCGCCGGCTGGCTCCCTCGCATCCGGCGCTATCTCAAGTCGCATCTGGTGCGGGCGGGTGGCCTGCTCGTCGGCTTCGCCGTCCTGACGGCGTTGACCTCGTGGACCGACATCACGCTCGTCGTCGCCGGCGCGGACCTCTGGCCGACAGTGGCCAACGCCATCGGTAT
>Ga0209917_1000492_pt1 | contig 16721 bp, 15 predicted proteins | sample SalPon2_C_H2O_MG_FD_185710 | JGI IMG/M metagenome (GOLD analysis project Ga0209917, IMG submission 185710) | Salt pond water microbial communities from South San Francisco under conditions of wetland restoration - Salt Pond MetaG R2_C_H2O_MG... | ecosystem: Environmental > Aquatic > Non-marine... | reverse complement strand
CCACCCGAAGTACGCGGTCGTCGACGACCGGGCGCTCGTCCTGACCGAGAACTTCAAGCCGGCCGGGACCGGCGGGGCGTCGAGCCGGGGGTGGGGCGTCGTTCTCGAGGACGCCTCGGCCGCCGACGCCCTCGCGTCGATCCACCGGGCCGACTGGACGTGGCGCGCCGCCACCCCCTGGCGGGAGTACCGGCGGGGCCGGGACTTCGTCGGCGGGGAACCCGCGCTCGGATCCTACGAGACCCGCCACGAACCGAAACGCGTCGACGTCGATTCGACGACCGTCCTCGTCACCCCCGACAACGCCGGGTCGGCGCTCCGGTCGCGGATCGAAGGCGCCGAGGACCGACTCTTGATCCAGCAGGTCCGGATCGACAGCCGCGAGAACGACCTGCTTCGGGCGGCGCTTCGGGCCGCCGAGCGCGGCGTCCGGGTCCGGATCCACCTCGGCGGCAGTTGGTACGTCGAGGAGGACAACGCCGCACTCGTCGGGTGGCTGAACCGCCGCGCCGAGGCGAACGAATGGGATCTCGAGGCCAGCGTCGACGAGGCGAACGGCTACGAAAAGATCCACACGAAGGGCGTGGTCGTCGACGACACCGCCGTCGTCGGGAGCCTCAACTGGGTCGAGTCGGCGACGGCTGAGAACCGGGAGGTGCTCGTCGCGCTCGAGTCGGCCGGGGCGGCCGACTACTATGCGTCGGTCTTCGAGGCAGACTGGGACGACACCGGGAGCCGCCCGATCCCCGGTGGGTTGCTCGCGGCCGCCGCGGTCGCCGGAAGCGGGGGATTGCTGGCGCTCCGGCGGCTCGAGTTCGTCGGGCGGGGGGAAACGGTGACCGACTGGCAGTGGTAGGAGCGCGCGGCCGCCGGACGCCCGTCTCATACTGACGGACAAACGAATGTACACACGACGCACGTGGATCACGCCGTTCGACGGAGCGAACGTCGGATCACTCGTGCGTCGGTGTCATGTGATTTCGTCCATCAGTATCAGTCGTCGTCGCGAAGCAGCGTGCTCCGGAGATCCGCGTCGAGTTCGGCCGATTCCATCTTGTCGACGAGCGCGTCGAGGACCCGCTCGCGGGCGCCGGGGACGAACTTGATCGAGCCGACGACCAGGTGGCCGCCGCCGGAGACGCCCGCACCGTCGAGTTCCTCCTGGAGTTCGGTCACCATGTTCGGGATGTCGAGACGGACGCCGTCGGAACGCAGCACGGAGAAGTCCGGTCCATAGCCGATCGTGATGACCGGATCGCCCGTTTCGGTCACCTTCCGGTCGTGGAGTTCGCCGGTCGTCTTCCCGGGTGCGGGGTAGGTGAACCGGCGGGCGTGGTTCTCGACGTCGAGCCGATAGAGGTGGGCACCGTTGTCGAGACGCTCGTGTTCGACGTGACCCTCGACGTTCTCGAGTTGATGCTCGACGTCGCGGCGGGCCCGCGAGGCGAGGAAGTCGACGAGTTCGGCGTGTCGCTCGGGGTCGTCACAGTCGAGGTCCAAGGCGTCGCTGATGAGGTTCGGCCCGGAGCTATACCGGAGCCAGTGGGCGGCGTAGTCGAGGGCTTCGACGATGTCGTTCAACGCCGACTCGTCGTAGCCCGCCGACTCGGCGAGCTCGAGGTATCGCTCCATCGCGTCGGCCTTCGAGCGGTCCGCGAGGCCGGCGACCGCGGGGACGTGTTCGAGGTCCTCGGTGATCGAGGGGTCGATCATCCGGGCCAACTCGACGCACATCATCCCGGTCGTGATCCGGTAGTCCTCGCCGTGGAGGTAGGGGTTGACGTGCTCCTCGAGCAGCGGACCGACCGCGTCGGGATCGGGGTGGTGGTGATCGACGGCGACGATCGGGATGTCGTATTGGGCGACCGCCCGGTAGGCCGGGGTGTCCTCCTCGGTCGAACCGTTGTCGACCATGAACAGAAGCGGGAGCCGCTGGCCGTGTCGAACTTCGTCCTCGAGGGCGAAGTTCAGATCGCGCGTCACGTCCTCCATCTCGTAGTACGGGGCCTTCGAGGGGAGCCGCTTGAACAGGTGCCGCGGCGCGTCGGGGTCGGCGTGGACCTCGGAGATGAGGTTTTCGAGGGCGAGTTGGACCGGCAGCGCGGCACACATTCCGTCGCCGTCGGCGTGGTGTCGGACCCGGATCGGGCGTCCCTCGAGGACGGCCCGTCGGAGGCGGCGCGCGACGGCCGCGAGGTCCTCGCGGAGGGCGTCGAACGCCGGCCACTCGATCAGCGGCTCCGGATCGGTCGGGGTCGCGGCCGCCTCGACCGCCTCGTCGACGCGCGCCCGGACCGCCTCGCGCTCCTCGCCGTCGAGGACCGAGAGTGTCTCGACTTCGAGTTGCGGGGCGCCGTCGTGTGCCTCGACGGTACCGCCGACGCGAACGGTGTCGTCGAGTTCGATGTCGGGGTACGCGCGGACGCCGGCCGCCTCGAAGGCCGCACAGGGGACGATGCCGGTCCCGTCGCGGATCGAAAACACCGTCGGGCCGGCGGTCTGTTTGATCTGGACGACGTCGCCCTCTACGTACACCGCGTCGCCGGTCCGGTCGTCGAGCGAGCCGATCCGGGCGCCGTCGCCGTGGACGACGTCGGTTCGATCGATGCCGTCGGGATCGGCGGCGACCTCCTCGAAACCGAGGTCGCCGTTCTCGCGGATCTCGACGAGTTCGACGACGATCTCGTCGCCGACCTCGTAGGTGTTGTCGAGTTTCGATTCGTGGACGAGCCCCGAGACCGCCTCGGACAGGTCGACGAAGATGCCGTACTCGACGACGCCGTTGACGGTCGCCACGTAGCGGGCGCCCTCCTCGATGTCGTCGAAGGTACAGCCGGGTGCGAGATCCTTCGCGACCCCCTCTCGGGAGCCGCGGCCCTCGTCACCGGCGGTAGATGGATTCATTACCGAAATATGTGCCCTGGGTCGTTTTAAGGGTGTTGTATCCGTGGTCGGCGGACGCGGCGCGGGGCTCTCGAACCCGGAACGCTTAGTTGTCGGGCGGCCCCACTATCCGGTATGGGTCTGTTCGGGTCGTTCTTGAAACCGAAGCTCTTCAGATCGAGCGAACTCGTCGGCATCGCCGACGACGCCCTCCAGCTCGCCCTGCAGGCGTCCGAGGACGCCCACCCCAACGAGTACATGGGGCAACTCCGCGGACAGGACGCCCGCAAAGTCGGGCTCGACCGCGACGGGACGGTCATTACGGACGTGTTGCTCGCGCCGGGGACGAAGACGAACCCCACGAGCGCGGAGTTCAACCCGAGCTACATGCCCAACGACCTCGACAGCGTCGGCTCGGTTCACTCCCACCCGAACGGAGTGTTGCGCCCGAGCGATGCGGACCTGGCGACGTTCTCGCGGGGGCGGATACACATTATCGTCGGCGCGCCCTACGGCCGGGGCGACTGGCGGGCCTTCGACCGGGAGGGCGAGCCGACGGACCTCGACGTGGTGTCGGTCGACGTCCCCGACGAGCAGTTCTTCGATTTCACGCAGGCCGACATCGACCGGGAGCTCCGATGAGACGCGTCGTCGCACAGGGGACCTTCGACCTGCTTCACCCCGGACACCTCCACTACCTCGAGGACGCGAAGTCCCGCGGCGACCGTCTCCACGTCATCGTCGCCCGCTCGGAGAACGTCACACACAAACCGAAACCCGTGGTGCCGGACCGGCAGCGGCGCGAGATGGTGGCCGCCCTCGATCCGGTCGACGCGGCCCGACTCGGCCACGTCACTGACTTCCTCGTGCCGATCCGAGATATCGACCCCGACGTCATCGTGCTCGGTCACGACCAACACCACGACGGGGAAACGCTCGCCGGACTGCTGGCCGAGGAGGGCATCGACTGCGACGTCGTTCGCGCCTCGGCCCGCGATGCCGACCCCGACGCGGAGTTGCTCTCGACGGGGCGGATCATCGACCGCGTCTGCGAGCGCCGCTGTTGAACCGGGCGACCCGCTACCTCATTCGAGCACGGACTCGTACACCGCCTCGAGATCGTCGATGGACCGTTCGACGCACAGCCGTCGCCGCCGCTCTTCGAGCCGCGTCGGGAGCCGTTCGGAGGCCCCGAGCGCCCGTTCGATCGCCCCCTCGAACGCCGCCGTATCGCCGGACGGGAAGTGTGTCCCCGTCTCGCCATCGGTCACCGTCTCGGTCAACGCACCGGCGGCGGCGGCGACGACGGGCGTCCCGCAGGCGATGGCCTCGAGGGCGACGAGCCCCTGTGTCTCGACCGGGCTGGGGAAGGCGAACGCGTCGAGCGCAGTGTAAAAGGCCGGCAGTTCGGATCGATCGAGGAACCCGAGAAAGGAGACGTCGTCGCGGCCCGACGCCCGGCGTTCGAGGTGGGGACGCGCCGGGCCGTCGCCGGCGAACACGACGGCAGCGTCGACGCCGGCGGTCGCGTCGAGGACGTCGCCGAGTCGCTTCTCGTGGCCGTGCCGCCCGGTGTACCCGATCAGCGGGCGGTCCGGGAGGCCGTGTCGGCGCTCGAACGCCCGCACCGTCCCGTCGTCGACCGGGCGGAACCGCTCGGTGTCGACGCCGTTCGAGACGACGTGGGTCGGCGTCCCGCGGGCCCGGAGGGACTCGGCAGCGTCCCGCGAGGGCGCGATCACGGCGTCGGCACCCGAGAGGAACCACCGTTCGTAGCCGTCGGCGACCCGCCGGATGGGGACCTCGAGCGCGTCGCTGAGGTAGCCGGCGTACTCCCCCGCCGGCGTGTGGTAGGACACGACGAACGGTACCTCGAGGGCAGCCGCGAGGCGTCGGCCGGCGATCCCGAGCGCGAACGGCGTGTGGGCGTGAACCACGTCGGGGTCGCGCTCTCGGATCGAGTCCGGGACGGTCGGCGCCGCGAGTCTGAATCCCGTGTAAAACGGGAACGGAACGCTCGACACCGGGCACTCGCCGGGGTCGGGGCTGCGGGCGTCGGTCGCCGGGTAGACGACCGGCATCTCGCCGCCGCGTCGCCGCCAGCGCTCGCGCCACGTCCGGACGGTGTAACTGACCCCGTTGACCGTCGGCAGGTACGTGTCCGTGACGGCCGCGACGGTCCGCATACCACCCGGTTCGACGACGCCGGTTTAATCGGTTTTGTGTTCGTCCGCGGCGCGCTCGCGGGCCACCTCGTAGGCGGTCTCGAGCTCCCGGCGGACCCGGTCGAGGCCGTGTTCGCGGGCGGTCTCGGCCGCCCGCTCGCCGAGGCGTCTGCGGAGATCCGGATTCGCGGCGAGGCGCTCGATCGCCGCCTCGAACTCCGGAAGCGTCTCGCACAGCAGGCAGTCCTCGCCGTGGGTGTAGAACTCCTCGAACACCGGTAACCGCCGCAACACGACCGCCGCCCCGCAGGCCATCGCCTCCAGGACCGAGATGCCCTGGTTTTCGACCCGGGTCGGGAGACAGTAGATGTCGCCCGCAGCGTACGCACCGCGGACGTCCTCGATCCAGCCGGTGAACGTGACGTTCTCCGGGGGGTTCGCGGTCAGCCGCCGGACCGTCGGCGAGGCGTGAGGCCCGTCGTCGTAGGGGCCGAACCAGACGAACTCGCGGTCGCTCCGGCGGGCGAGCCGGCAGAACGTCTCGACCCCCTTCCGCTCGAAGACGTTGCCGACCGCGTAGACCACGACGCCGTCGAGGCCGAACCGCCGCCGGTACGTCCGGCGTAGCGCCCCGTGCCCCGCGAGGGCCGCGAGGTCGACGCCGTTGGTGATCGTTCTGATCGGCGCGTCGACCGGGTACGACTGCAGTACGGACTTCGTGTACTCGCTCGGACACAAAAGAAGGTCCGCCCGCGAGTAGAGCCACGCGAGGTACCGCTGGAGGACCGGGCCGACGGCCGTCGATCCGCGAAAGCTCCCGGCGAAGTCCTCGCGGGTGACGTGGGCGTGTACGACCAACGGGAGGTCGTTCCGGCGGGCGTGTTCGGCGACGGCGATTGTCCCGGGACCCGGGAGGTGACAGTGGGCCAGATCGTAGTCCCGGAACGCGCCGTCGCCGACGGCCCGCTTATAAATGGCCGTCAGCGGGTCGCCGCCGCGCCACGGCGACGTCGAGAGCCGCAGCGGCGAGTCGGCCAACGCCGTCCGCTGGTGACGAACGGCGGTCCCGATACCGCTGCGCTGGAGGCGGTCCCGGAGTTCGAGGTAGTGGAGGACGCGCACGCGGGTCCGTTCGCCGGGAGCCGATATATAAACCCCGGAGCGGGCGTCGCGGGCACCGGGGATCGTGCGAAGAGCCGGTGGTGCATGAAAAGAGCCAACACGCGCGGCGACGACCGACCCGTATGATCGGCATCGTCGGCGGCGGCCTCGCGGGCCTCGCCGCCGCCCACCGCCTCCGGGAGGCCGGCCGCGAGGTCCGGGTGTTCGAGGCGTCCGAGGCGGTGGGCGGCCTCGCCGCGACCTACGAGACCGCTGGCGACCGGATCGAGGCGTACTACCACCACCTCTCGAAGTCCGAGGAGACGATCGTCGAGTTGGCCGCGGAACTCGGCGTCGACGACCGGATCGAGTGGCGGATCGGCGAGAACGCCTACTACGTCGACGGCGTCGCCCACCCCCTCGATACGCCCTGGGAGATCGCGGCGTACCCGCACCTCTCGATCTACGACAAGTTCCGGCTGGCGGCGCTGACGCTCGAGGTCGACGTCCGCGGCGGTCGGCCGCGCTTCGACACCTACGACGACATCGAGGCGTTCGAGGACGTTCCCGTCACGGAGTTCCTGCTCGAACACACCACCCGGGGCGTCTACGAGTACTTCTTCGAACCGCTGCTCGACGCCAAGTTCGGCGACCGCAAGGCCGACGTCTCGGCGGCGTGGCTCCTCGGCCGCATCAAGTTCCGCGGGGAACGCGACGTCCTCCGGGGGGAGGTGCTCGGCTACCTCGAGGGCGGCTTCGCCGTCCTCGTCGAGGCGCTCGTCGAGGCGGTGGGGCGCGAACGGATCGACACCGGAACGGCCGTGACGGATCTGTCGTTCGGCCCGGGCGAGGGCCGGGCGTCGGAACCGGCCGTCGAGTCGCTGACGGCCGGACGCCGCGACGGCGGGACGGAGACCCACGACGTCGACGGCGTCGTCGTCGCGGCGATGCCCGACGTCCTCGAATCGCTGACCGGCTACGCCTGCGACATCGACTTCCAGGGGTCAGTCTGTGCGCTCGTTTCGATGACCGAACCGCTGTCGGACACCTACTGGCTGAACATCGCCGACGACGCGCCGTTCGGGGCGCTCATCGAGCACACGAACTTCGTCCCGCCGGAACGCTACGGGGGCGAACACCTCCTCTACGTCGCGAGTTACGTCCAAGATCTCGACGAGGAGTTGTGGCAGCGCGACGACGAGGCGGTCGAGGAACTGTGGCTCGAGGGGATCGAGGCGCTGTTCCCCGACTTCGATCGCGACGCGGTCACGGACGTTCGCGTCTCGCGGAACCCGAAGACGGCCCCGGTCTACGAGCGCGGCTACCTCGATATGGTCGTTCCCTACGACCTCGCGTCGGCGGGGCTCCCGGGGGTCTATTACGCCGGGATGGCCTCGCGGGCACAGTACCCAGAACGAAGCCTCGACGGAGCGATCGAGGCGGGGTACGCCGCCGCCGACCGGATCCTGGGGCGGTGACCGCCGGGCGGCGGCGGGGCCTCGTCGTGTCCGTTACATCCGGTCGTACTCCGTCCGGAACGTCTCCAGCGTCGCCGCCAGTACGCCGATGACGATGGGGCCGACGAACAGTCCGGTGAAGCCGACGGAGTAGACGCCGCCGGCGACCCCGACGAGGATCACCCCGGGGTTCAGCCCCGCCTGCTGGTCGATCAGGATCGGACGGGCGTAGTTGTCGAAGAGGCTGACGATGACGACACCGTACACGAACAGGAGCACCCCGGCAGAGACCTCGTCGATGACGAACAGATAGCCGGCGGCGGGACCCCACACCAGAAACGAGCCGATGAGCGGCAGCAGCGAGAGCACCGCCATCACGAACGTCCAAAACACCGCGTTGGGGATACCGGCGATCCAGAGGCCGACGCCGGCGAGGAGCGCCTGCACCAGCGCCACGATGATGTGGCCGATGACGACGCCCCACGTCGTCGCGTCGATCTTCCTCGCTAGGTCGTCGACGACGTGGGGGGGCAGCGGAACGGTGTCCTTGCTCCACTCGACGAACGCCGGCCCGTCGCGCAACAGGTAGTAGAGCAAGAACAGCATGAGCGCGATCCCGACGCTGGCCTGGAGTGCGAACCTGAACACCCCGGTGTAGCCGTCGAAGAGCACCCGGATCAGTTGGTCGCCCGCCGTCCCGAGCAGATCCACGAGTTCGATGTCGACCTCCCGGCCCAGAAGCTCCGAGAGGCGGCTCTCGATCGCGGCTATGTCGAGGTCGACCTCGCCGCTCGATATCGACCGGAGGTCGCTCACGAACTTCGAGACGATGTACACGAGGGGGACGATGACGGCGACGATCGTCGCGAGGATGAGGCCGAACGCCGAGGCGCTACTGCCGATTCGCCCCTCGAGGCGGCGGTGAAGCGGGTACAGCACGTACGCGAGGATGAGCGACGCGACCATGTACTCGAGAAACGGGACGACGATGAGAAGCACCAGCGCCGAGACGAGCGCGATGACGAGGAGGAGAAACGCCTGCCCGCGATTCATACTCCCCCGTCGACACGGGAGGACAAAAGGCTACGGGAGTCGAGGACGGGAGGCCGAGTTAATTCGTGCCCTTGGATTCGTCGTCGACGACGGGCGATCGCCGGGGGTCGATCGAGTCGGGCTCCTCGGTGTCGCCCCCGACGACCGTCTCGCCGTCGCCCGTCCGTACGTACACGTCGTCGGCGAACCCCTCGATCGCGTTCTCGTACTCGGCGGTTTCGAGTCGCTCGGGGGTCGCGGGAGCGTCGGGGACGCCCCCGGCGGGGGCGAACACCCCGAGCGGGTCGTCGATCGTGATCTCGTAGCGCTCGAAGAACGCCTCGTAGCGGCGGTAGTGGGCCTCGAGTTCGTCGCCGGGGATCTCCATCATCTCGGTCCAGCCGTGGTTGAAGAAATCGAAGTTCGCCTGGACGTGCGTGATCTCCCTCGCCTCGGCCTCCGAGTAGCCGGATTCGAGCGCGGCGACGTAGCTGTCCATCGTCGCGTCGAAGAACCCGTCGAGGTGGTCCCGGCGTTCCTCGCGGCGTCCCGCCTCGGCCTTGTCGAGGAAGATCTTCGTGTGCATCTTCACCAGGCCGTAGCGGGCGACGTCCCGGATGCCGGGGGTCGTGAGGGCCTTCTTCGACGCCCAGTGTCGCGGGTTCTGGTAGAGTTTCATACGGTCGCTACGCCGTGCAGCGTCTTGAACGCCCTGCAAGCGGAACCGGAACGCAGCCCCGGGCGCCCCGAGCGCGGGCGGTAGTGGGTGTCGGGCCCCAAAGCGACACCGGGGCGGGGGACGCCCGACGCCGACCCGGAGAGCCCTCGGGGCGGTCGTCATATACAGATGGCAATTAACATTAACCCGGATGGCTTACACGCCTCCATGAGTGCGTCCCACGTAATCATCGGTGACGGCATCGCCGGCGCCTCCGCGGCCGAATCGATCCGGGAAGGGGATCCGGACGCCGAGGTCACCGTCCTCACGGAGGAGGGCGAAGCCCTGTACAACCGCATCCTGATCAAGGAGTTCGCCAAGGGGAAACTCCCCGCGGCGCCCGTCTCGATCCACGATCCCGAGTGGTACGACGAACGCGACATCGATCTGCACCTCGACACCGTCGTCACCGACGTCGACACCGACGCCCACGAGGTCCACACCCACGGCGGGGAGACCTACGAGTACGACAAACTCCTCGTCGCGACCGGCGGAACGCCGACGCAGCTCCCGGTCGACAACAGCGACGCCGACGGCGTCCATCACTTCTGGACGTTCCAGGACGCCCGGGCGATCAAGGAGAGCGCGGCGGACGCCGAGAAGGGCGTCGTGGTCGGTGCCGGGCTGTTGGGCATCGACCTCGCGGCCATCTGCGGGGCCCAGAACGTCGACGCACACTACCTGATGCGCGGCGAATCCTGGTGGCGCTACGCGCTCTCGCCGGAGGGGGCGGAGCTGATCCACGAGGCCATGGAGGACATCGGCGTCACGCCGGTGTTCGACTCGGGCGTCGACCACTTCGAGACCGACGAGGAAGGCCACGTGACGGCCGCCGTCGACCCCAACGGCGAGCGCTTCGAGGCCGACTTCGCCGGGGTCGCGATCGGGCTGAACTTCAACACCGAGTTCCTCCGCGGCAGCGGGATCGAGACCGACGACGGCATCCTCACCGACGAGTACATGCGGACGAACGTCGAGGACGTCTACGCGGCGGGCGACATCACCCAGTTCCACGACGTGATCTTGGGCGACCGCGCCCAAAACGGCGCGTGGGGATCGGCCAAAGAGCAGGGGTCGATCGCCGGCCAGAACATGGTCGCCGACGGCCCCGAGGCGGAGTTCTCGTGGGTCTCCTCGTACTCGATCACCCACTTCGACTTCCCGTTTCTCTCCTTCGGCCACCCGACCCGGGGCGACGACTCGGTCGAGCGAAAGTACGACGACGGGACCTGGCGCCGCGTCGCCCTCAAGGACGGCCGCGTCATCGGCGGCGTGCTCATCGGCGACCTCTCGGCGCAGTCGGTGCTGAAGAAACTCGCTCGGCGACAACTCGACGTCTCCGACCGGACGGACCTCCTCTTGGAGCAGGGCGTCGACATCGACGCCTTCGAGGAGCGAGCGACGACCGAGTGACCGGACGGACGGCCGGGCTGCCGGCGCCCGATCCGATTCCAAAGTGTTTTCTCCGGGCGTCCCCCCCGTTGAGCCATGGACGGCGGCGGCTCATCAGACATGACGCTCGCGTTCGAGTTGGAAGCGCTCAAGGAGCTTGCGAACCCCGAGGCGGTGTTCTCGGACGCCCGCTCGTGGAGCGAGTACGTCGGCGTCATCTCGGAGAAGCCGACCTACGTGGTGACGAACTTCACCCGGAAAAAGCGGATCCGGCAGGACTTCTTTTCGGGTCCTCGGGGACGCGAGGAGAGCCTCGACAACGTCAAAGACCAGTTCCAGACCGAACGACACGTCTTCGTCGGACAGGGCGAGGCGGACGAGGCGCTCGCCGAGGCGGCCGGCTGGGAGTTCCTCCCGATCGACACGGCCGCCGAGGCGGCCGGTTGGTCGCTCGCGACGGAGGAAGAAGAAGACGAGGCGGCGGACGTCGAACGTCGGGACGACTGGCCCTGAGAGGGTCGTCTCGCCGGCGGAGCGAACCGGTCCTCGAGGACGGGAGCCGATTCGGCTACGTTTAAGAGGGCGGCGGACGCGGACGCGAGTATGGGTATCGACATCGGTCAAGCGCTCCGTGAAGGAGCGTCCCGCACAACCGGCAAAAACGGTCTCATCTTGGCTGCCGTTTTCGCCGGAATCGCCCTCCTGACCACGGTGTTGTTCCAGTCGCTCATCGTCTCCGCCACCGATTCGGCGCTCGCGGCGTTCCAGAGTGCGTCCCCCCAGGAGCTGGGGCTCTCGGCGGCGGAGTACGACGACGCCATCTCGGAGTTCGAGACAGCACGGGAGCAAGCGCAGTCGGCCGCCCCGTTCGCCGTCGGCATCTCCGCTGGCGTCGCCGCGGGCGGATTGCTCCTCTTGGCGCTCGTCGGCGAGGCCGTTTCGATCGCCGCCGTCCGCGTCTTCGCGACCGACGAGGTGGGGGCGGCGACGACCGATCTCGTCACCGACAACGTCTTGCTCGCGACGCTGAACGGATTCGTCGGCGGGATCGTCGTCTGGGGACTCATCATCGTCGGATCGGCCTTCTTGTTGTTGCCGGGGATCGCCCTCGCGGTCCTGTTTTACTTTCTCAGACAGGAAGTCGCCATCAACGACAAGAACTTCGTCCAGGGGATGGCGGATTCGTGGCGGATCACGAAGGGTAACCGCGTCGAGGTGTTTCTGATCGGAGCCACCCTCGTCGTCGTCTCGCGGCTCGAGGAGGCCGCGTCCGCGGTCGTCGGCGTCGTCTCGACGCCCGGAGGGACGGTCGTCGCGGCGATTGTCGGCGGCGTGCTGGCCGTCTTCGGCGCGGCGGTTGCGACACGGGCCTACGTCCAGCTCGACGGTGCCGGGGACGCGGTCGAATCCGACCCCGACGAGGAGTTCGAGGATCCCTACGACGCGGCGCTCGGCCCCGACGACCTCTCGCGGTGATCGCCCCGTTCTCGCCGCCGCCGGTCGGGATCGAGCCGTCGACCGGATGGGGCCGAACGCTGGATTTAATCGCTTCGGACGCCCACATCGACCAATGCCAACGCCGCGTGTCCCCGGCGACGACGACCGGCTCGAACTCCCCTGCGGCGAGACGGTCCGCCCCGTCGACCTCGACATGGGAATCCGGGAACTCGGGTGTGCGTGCGGCGAGCGCCACGCCCTCGTGGTCGACGCGCACCCGATCTCGCGGTTCGTCCCCGAGTCGATCGTCGAGGTGTTGTCCGAAACCGTCGAGACCGACGACGAGTTCCCGGAGTTCGGCACGCCACACGTCATGGGGATGGTCCTGGAGGAGTTCCCCGAGGACGTAGCCGTCGCCGACGTCGCCGACGACGGCCGGGTCGGCTACGCGCTGCTTTGGGTCTTTGAGTTCGACGCCCGTCGGCTCCACGAGGTCGTCGTCGAACTCCTCGTCGAGATGATGGAACACGCCGCCAGCCACGGCGACTCGGCGACCGCCGAGCGCTTCGAGGAACAGATGCACGAGTTCGACGTGACAGCGTTCGTCGAGCAGTACCGCCGCGAGCGGTCGTTCGATTCGGAGTTCGACGAGCCGGTCTGACCGGCGGGCGCGCGATCGTCTGACGTCCGAACCGCCCCCAGTCGGCCGGATCGACCGTCGCTCGCGTATGACATTTGTCTGACGGATGCTTATGGTATGAGAGGCCTTGTGTATGCACATGCGCATACGTCGCGGCGAGTTCGAGCGCATCCGATCCGTCATCTCGGAGGCCGACCCCGAGGGGCCGCTGACCGCCCGCGAGATCCTCGAACTGCTCGAGGACCACGGCGAGGAGTTCGACAGCGCCCACCGGATCGCGACGGTGCTCGGACGCGAGGCCGACGCGGACGCGGCCGACGTCGAGGTCATCAGGGATCAACCCTACCGCTACCGGATCGGCAGCGAGCGGAACTGAACCATCCCACGGTGGCCCGACAGCCGCGAATCGGGACGGGGTACCGTCGGAGGAGGGGGCTCTCGACGGCGGGGAGAGTAATATAAATCGACGCGTCCGGGAGAGCGGTATATGGAGTCGACCCCGGAGGCTACGGGGTCGGTCACGTTCCGAAGCCGGGTCGGCGGAGAAACATAGCGGGAGGACGATTTGAACGTCCGATCTCCGGGTTATGAGCCCGGCGGAATCTCCTGGCTATCCCATCCCGCTACTATCACGTAGCCCGGTGCGGCAATTAAGGGTTGTGATTGACCTCCCGTCCGTGGAATCGTCCCGTGGTAGCACGCCCCTCTCACGGTTCGTGGACGCGCCACGTCAGCAGGCTCTCGGTGACGTAGTTGACGACCATCCCACAGCAGATACCCGCGCCGCTGGCGACGAGCAACCACAGGTCGACCCCGAGCGCCGAGAGGTCGACGTGAAGCCGCCGATAGACCGCCGAGAACACGACGAGTTGGACCGCGATGCCGCCCACGCGGACGACGTTCGAGGTGGCCAGCCGTCGGAGTTTGGGCGTCACCCCGGCGCGGCCCGATCCGGCGAACGTCCAGCGCTCGTTGAGGACGAACATGACGACGACCGCCGTCTCGATGCCGAGGAACTTCGCCGCCTCCGGGGTAAGTCCGGCCGTCGCGAACGCGAGCAACACGGCGTTGTCACAGATCGCCCCGACGACGCCGACGCTGGCGAACCGCCCGAACCGAAACGGGGCGTACAGCGTTTCGCCGAGTTCCCGAAGCGTCATGGGCGGACGTTCTCGACCGTCATTGTCGATGGCGGTCGACGAGTGCCGTCGGCTCGTCCGACCGTGCGATGGCGCGGTGAAGCGGGCTGTTCTGGAGGCGCTTCGCGCGGTGGCGGGTCACGAGGAGGGCCTTCCCCATCGAGAGCGTCGTCCGGATCGGGTCGACGGTCGAACCGGGTCGGTCCGTCCAGGCGATCGGCACTTCCCGAACCGACAGCCCGAGCGCCCCGGCGACCGCGAGGAGTTCGATGTCCCACGCGAAGCCGGGTTCGTAGAGGTGCCCACGGACGGTCGTCCACGCGCCGGCGGTGAGTGCCTTCGCGCCGCACTGGTAGTCGTACAGCGACGAGTCGAGCGCCCGCCGGGCGACCCACGCGAAGCCGTCGCCGAGCAGTCGCCGGACGAGCGTCCGGTGGCCGACGACGGTCGAGTCGGGGTGGCGTCTCGACCCGGCAGCGACGTCGGCCCCGTCGAGCGCCCCGACGACCCGGGCGAGTTCGGCGGCGGCGGTGCTCCCGTCGGCGTCGGCGAAGGCGAGCCGGTCGGTCGACAAGGCTTCGAATCCCGCCGTGATGGCGGCCCCCTTCCCGCGGCGGTGGGCGACGGCGTTCACTTCGAGGGGAGGTACATCGAGCGCGGAGAGGGTCCGCTCGATGCCCTCGTCCGGGGCGTCGAGTTCGACGCGGATCGTCTCGGGACCGAGTTCGGCGTCCAGATCGCGGAGATACGACGCCAACCGTTCGGCGTCGGGTCGGAACGCCGGCACCACGATCCCGAGGCTGGTCATACGGCTTTCTCCCCCCGCTGTGCGCAAAAACGATTCGGCTCGCGCCGATGCCGAAGGGGCTCGGACGCCGTCGACCCACAAGCGATATACGCCCCCACGCCGGGGATACGCCTGATGGAGTACGGGCTCGTCGCCCTCTGGCTCGCCACCTACCTGTCGATCGGGGCGCTTTCGCTCCCGCTCGCCGGGGCGGCGTTCTCGACGGTTCGGGGCCGTGGTGTCGCCTTCGCGATCCCGATCGGGCTCGTCACGATCGCTGCCGTCGGCTACATCGTCGGACACCTCGCCTTCGGGCTGCCGGCGCTGCTCGCTGGACTGGCCGTCCTCGCCGCCGCGAGCGTCCGGTTCGGGGATTTCGAGCGCCGGCTCTGGCGACACGCCGTCGAGATCTCGGTCGTCTTTGCGGTCGCGTTCCTGTTCGCCGTCTCGCTCCGGGCTGTCTCGCCGGCCATCGCGCCGTTACCGATCGCCGCCGGCGAGAAGTTCCTCGACTACGGGTTGCTTCGGTCGCTGCTCCGGAGTCCGGCGCTGCCGCCGGAGGACATGTGGTTCGCCGGCGAGGCCGTCCAGTACTACTACGGCGGCCAGATGCTGACCGCGTTGCTGGCGACGCTGACCGACACGGCCCCGCGGTTCGCGTACAACCTCGCGTTGGCCGGCTTCTACGCCACGCTCGTCACCGCCGCGTACGGGCTCGCGGGCGCGATTGCGGCGGATCACGGCGCGCCGCGGCGCTTCGCGGCGGTCGTCGCGGCCTTCTTCGTCGGGATCGCCGGCAACCTCGACACGGCGGTTCGGGTCGCGGCCTGGGCGCTCCCCTCCGAGGCCCTCGCTACGCTCCCGGGCGTCGGGCCCGAACACGAGCTCGGTTCGTGGACGCCGGCGGCCTTTTCGTACTGGGATTCGAGCCGGATCGTCGAGGGGACGATCAACGAGTTCCCGCTGTTCGCGTGGCTCAACGGCGACCTCCACGCCCACATGATGACGACACCGTTCACGCTGCTCGTCGCCGGGCTGTGTTACGCGTACTGGCGAACCCCTCGGGACGAGAGCACCCGCAGACGGGGGCTCGTGCTCGCGACGGCTCCGGTTGCCGGCGTGCTCGCGATCACGAACACGTGGGATTTCCCCGTTGCCGGCGGGCTCGTCTTTCTGACGGTCGCGTTCGCGCCGGCCGATCCGGCGACGCTGCTCCCGGGAGCGATCCGACGGCGCGTCCCGGCGCCGACGGATAGCCGCCTCGGCGCGGAACTCCACCGAGACGGGCTAGCGCTCCTCGCAGCGGTTGCGGTGCTCGCCGTCGGGGCGTTGCTCGTCGCTCCCTTCTGGCTCTCGAGCGCGAGCACCCGAAGCCTCGGCCTGTTTCCGCCGAGGAGCGACCTGTGGCCGCTCGTCGTCGTCCACGGCGGGTTCCTGTCGCTTTTCGTGCCGTACGTCGGCGGGCGCCTGGCTGGGAGTGGCGACGGCGACCGCAGGAAGCGCTCGATCGCCGTCGCTGCGACCGTCGTGGGGGGCGGAGCCGTAGCGTGGATCGTCGGCTTCGCCGCCCTCGCGTTGTTCGGCCCGCTCTTGATGGCCGCGTGGCTGGCGCTACGGCGGCGCGACGACGTGGGCTTCGAGACGCTGTTGGTGATCGCGGGGCTCGGCCTCGCCCTCGTCGTCGAACTCGCCTACGTCGTCGAGCCCCAACAACAGGGGACGGGGTTGGAGCGGTTGAACACGGTGTTCAAGGTGTACTCGCAGGTGTGGATCCTCTGGGCACCGGCGGCCGGCGTCGTCGCCGCCCGATTGCTCGACCCCGCCGGGGCGCTCGAGGCCGTCGACACGCCGCGGTGGCGGTGGGCCGGAACCGTCCTCGTCGGCGTCGCCATCGTGGCAACCGGGCTCTACGCCGGCTTCGCCGTGCCGGCACACCTCGGGAACGAACCGGTCGGAGCCGACGGCCCGAC
>Ga0209917_1000489_pt1 | contig 16785 bp, 17 predicted proteins | sample SalPon2_C_H2O_MG_FD_185710 | JGI IMG/M metagenome (GOLD analysis project Ga0209917, IMG submission 185710) | Salt pond water microbial communities from South San Francisco under conditions of wetland restoration - Salt Pond MetaG R2_C_H2O_MG... | ecosystem: Environmental > Aquatic > Non-marine... | reverse complement strand
GGTCACGGACGGACCGAGCGCCGCGCCGCCGCTCGTCGAGCAGCGGCTCCGGTCGCTGGAGGGGCTCTAGTCGTCCCCGAGCACGCGGCCGATCCCCGGGACGACGGCCGCGAGGCGCGTGACCCATCCGAGTTCGAACAGGCCGATCTGCGAGAGGACGCCGACGAGAAACAGCGCGCCGAAGAGCGGGACCTCGACGCCGGCGACCGGGGTGGTGGCGAGCGGGTCGAAGAGGATCGGGTCGGGCGTGAGGCCGTCCCGGGCGGCGGTGAGCTCCGCAAGCGTGATCGACCCGGCGGCGAGGGCCGCACCGACGAAGGCCGTCACGAGGGTCAACGCGATCCGGGTGAGGGTGAGACCGAGGGCTGCGCCGGCGACGCCAGCGGCGACCGCAACGGGGTATCGGACGAGACCGCCCGCGGTGAAAAGCGGCGAGACGGCGTAGAGGCCGAGATACGCGCCCACGACGAACGCCGGGATCGCGGTCGCGACCGACAGGGCGACCGAGGCGAGGACGGCGCCCAGGGCCGCGCCGGCGACGACGGCGACCGCGAGCCCCACGACGCCCCCGGCACCGACGACGCCCAACAGCTGCGGCGCGAGAGCGTACCCCTCGGCGGCACCGATCAGGACGCCCAACAGCGCGGTCGCATAGACCGACAGCGCCGCGCCGAAGAGGACGAGTACGAGTCCCACGAGCGCGACTCCGACGTCGAGGAGTTCCATACCAGTCCCTCGGGAGCCGCCGAGATAAGTGTGGACGGCTTCGGATCGGGGACCGCCCGCTATCCCTCGACGCTCACCTCGACGTCGAACGTCCCGAAATCGGAGAGGGCTCGCTCGGGACCGAACCGGGCGAAGAACCGGCGTTGCGCACCCGGTCCGACGTCCTTGAGGGCGACGGTCTCGTCGGCCAGCGTCGAGTCGTCACCGGCGTAGAGCGTGATGCGGACCGAGACGGCGTTCGCGGGGCCGTCACCGACGTTCCGAACCGTTCCGGTGACGAGGACGGTCGCGTTTTCGCTTCCGGCGTCGTGGAGCGTCGCCTCGGCGTCGTGTTCGATTTCGGGATCGTCAAAGACCCCGAATCCGACGAGAAACCCCGCGACGCCGACTGAACAGAGCACGAGGAAGGCGATCCAGACCGCGGGACCGGCAGCCGGAACCCGCGCCCGGAGCGGGAGGATCGACAGCGCGAGCGCGCCGGCGACGAGGAGGGCGAGTCCGCCCCACGCCGAGTGCGCGAGGACGAACCCCGAAAAGACGACGGCGACGGCTCCGAGAGCCATCGCCAGCGCGTCGCCGTTCGTGAGTCCCATAGTCGGTTACCCCGACGGAGCGACAAAAAACGATCGTGATGCGGCGGGCGGGATCACGCCGTCGTGGGCGGTGTATCGGGCGTCACACGACGGCGAACGCCGCGGCCCCGGCGACGAACAGCGCCGCCGTCGCCGCCGCCGTCGGGCGGACGCCGATCGGCCGGCCGAGGCGGGACTCGATCGCGGTCTGAACCGGCGGGAGAACGAAGATACCGGCGAGGAGGAAGAACGCCCCCGCGACGTCCGTCAGCGTCGCCAACCCGGCCACGACGCCGAGGTAGCCGAGCGCGTACTGGAGGCGGGTCCGGAGCGCGCTATTCCCCGGTTCGAGGCCGCCCTCGGCTCCCCCGCCGGCCTGTCGTGCCCGCCGATCGATGTACTCGCTGAGCCGCCGACTGGCCTCGTCGTTCTGCGGGGTGGCGCAGTTCGAACAGAAGTTGTCGGAGTGGCCGAGATCGGTCCCACAGTTTCGACACGACGGCATCGGTAATCGGTTTGAGCTACCGCGGGCGCGTTTATCAACCTGCAGTCCGCCTCAGCGTTCGAAACCGAACGCCCGATGGAGGGAGGTCCGGATTCCTGCCCGGAGCGTCTCGATCCCGTCCTCGGTCCCTGTGCGGGCGGGTGCGTTCGGCTCCCGGACCCGGCGGGTGGATACGAACCCAGAACGTTCACAGTCGTCGCCCCGCTACGGGCGGGTAATGACCGACAGGACGGACGAGCGTCGTCGCGACGACCCGTCCGACACGCCGCCCGAGGATCGACCCGACGCGTCGCCCGAGGACCTCCCGGGCAGCCGCCGCGACGCGCCGTCGGGGACCGGAGACCGAGACGGACCCCCGGACGGGGAGGTCTCCCCGGGGAGCGGCGGCTGGTTCCGCCGGCTTCGAACCGCCGATTCGGGGGCGTTGATCTACGTCCGGGACGTCCTCACGAGCGTCGCGATCGTGCTCGGGATCGGGGTGTTGCTCTTTGCCGTCAGCGGCGTCTGGCCGCCGATGGTGGCGGTCGAATCCGGCAGCATGGAGCCGAACATGGAGCGCGGGGACCTGATCTTCATCGTCGACAACGGCCGCTTCGTGCCGGAGGGGGCGGTCGACACCCCAAGCGGATCGACGGGCGTGGTTCCGGCCGACGTGGCCGCCGAGCGCGGCCGGACGACGTTCGACCGCCCCGGCGACGTCATCGTCTTTCGGCCCAACGGCAACGCCGGACAGACCCCGATCATCCACCGTGCGATGCTGTGGGTCGAAGGGGGCGAAAACTGGTACGACCGGGCCGATCCCGAGGCCACCGGCGGCGCCGAGGACTGCGCGGCGTTGAACCACTGTCCGGCACCCCACGCCGGGTTCATCACGAAGGGCGACAACGGGGTGACGAACGCGAACTACGACCAGGCCTCGCGGCTCTCGTCGCCGGTCCGTCCGGAGTGGATCGTCGGCACGGCCGAACTCCGGGTGCCGTACCTCGGACACGTCAGACTCCTCTTTTCGGCTGTGACGGTGTCGCCCGGGAGCGAGGCGGGAACGCTCGGACCCGGAGCGGCCGAAGCCGGAACGATCGGACGCGGAACCACGGGCGGTGAAGCGGTCGGGACCGAAACGTCGGTCGTCGGGGCCGAAGCGTCGGCAGTCGCGACGACGGACGCCGCAGCGGCGGTCGAAACCCGAACGGCGCGAACGTAAAAAGGGACGAAGTGGCGGGACCTATCTCGTCTGTTCGAGCCACTCCTCGGCTCGCGCGACGCTGACCTCCGCCGCCTCGGCGACCGTCTCCGCGTCGGCGGCCCCCAGCGCGTCGACGGTTCCGAGCCCGGCGTCGGCGAGACGCTCGGCGTACGTCGGGCCGATCCCGGCAAGCGTTTCGACGCTCTCGGTGGACGCATCGTCGCCGGTGTCGGTATCGGTCTCGGCGTCGGCCGAGGGATCGTCGTCGATCTCGATCTGGACCGCATCGTCCGGGGACGACTCGGTCGAGTCCGCCTCAACCGGCTCGGCGGGTGACTTCTCGAAGTACCACTCGGCGACCTCCGGCCAGACGTCGCTGTGGCTCGATCCCGACACCGCGAGCCCGATGTGGCCGGTCGGATACTCGATGATCTCGGTGTCGTCGCTGCCGATGATGTCGTTGAACGGCCGGCTCGTCTCCGGCGGGATGAGGTGGTCGTATTCGCCGATGATCTGCAGGACGGGCACGTCGATCTCCGTGACGTCGACGTGCTCGCCGCCGACGTACATCTCGTTGTTGTAGAGTTTGTTCTCCTGGTAGATGTCCTCCAGGAACTGGACGTAGGTTTCGCCGGCGAGATCGATCCCCTCGTCGAGCCACCGCTCCATCCGGGCGAAGTTCTCGACGAAGTCGTCGTTCTCGAGGTTCTCGTAGAGCCGGATGTACTTCGAGACGTAGTTCGCGACGGGGTCCATGAGCGCGAAGCCGACGTCGAGCATGTCCGCCGGGACGTTGCCGTAGACGTCGACGACGTCGCGGGGGTCGTAGTGCTCCTCGTTGCCCCACAGCTCGAGGACGCCGCCGGTCCCCTCGAAACAGAGGCCGGCGGCCATCAGACCGAGCGATTGGACCTTCTCCCCGTGGAGGGCGGTGTAGATCGACGTCATCGTCCCGCCCATACAGTAGCCGAGGATGTTGATCCGGTCGGCCCCGGAGCGCTCGCGAACGACGTCGACGCAGTTGTCGATGTAGCGGTTGACGTAGTCGTCGAGCGTGAGGTGCTGGTCGAGCCGCGAGGGCTCGTTCCAGTCGATGAGGTAGACGTCGTGGCCCGCCTCGAGCAGGCGGCGGACGACGCTTCGCCCGGGCTGGAGATCGAGGATGAACGGCTTGTTGATCAGCGCGTAGACGACGAGGATCGGGGTCCCGTGGGGCTCGTCGACCTCGGATTCGTAGTGGAGGAGTTCGAGTTTGTTCTCCTCGTAGACGACCTCGCTCGGGGTCTGTCCGACCTCGACGTTCTCGATCCGTTCGGCCTGCTCGCTCGCGATCGACGCGCGCTCGACCGACTCGACGGTGGAATCGAGCAGTTCGCGCTGGAAGTTCAACGCGAGCGAGAGCGGGTTGTTCGTGCTCATTCGAGTGCCTCGAGGATTCGGTCGAGCTTCTGTTCGACGCTGTGTTGGCGTCGCTCCAGTTCGATGATCCGCTCGCCGACCTCGTCGATGTCCGACTGGGTCGGCATCCCGAGCTGTTCGAGGGTGTCCTCGCCCATCGCGTCGACTTCTTGACGCATCTCCATCATCGCGTTGACCAACTGGCCGTTGGCGGCCGCGAAGGCCGAGGTCCCCATGACCTCTTTGAACGCCTCGTTGGCGCTCTGCAGCCAGATGTCGCGGAACTCCGTCATGTCGACGTCCTCGCCCTCGGCGGCCGCGGTCGTCCGACCGGACATCTCCTCGGCGGCGTTCATCCACACCTCGTAGGCGTCGCTGTACCCCTCGACGCTGCTCGAGAGGGCCTCGTCGTCCGGCATCGAGTCCTCCATCGCGTCGGCCCACGACTCCATGAACGCCGCGCTGGCCTCCATGTTCTGCTCCATCGATTGGGCGACCGCGTCGTTCATGTTCTCGACTAGTTCGTTCCACTCGGCCTGCATCTGCTTGTTAGTATCACTCATTATTGGTATGTCCTCGGTTGGGCTACAAAAATCCGGTGCATTGTGTTCGTCATCTGTGTGGGCTCCTCACTCGTCGGCGTCGAACCCCGCCGACTCGACGCGCTCGAGCATCTCTTCGAGTTGGGTCCGGAACTGCTGGAGTTGGGTTTCGAACTGCTCGGTGAACGCCTCGGTCGGCGCTTCGAGCCCCGCGGCGAAGTCGGCATCGCCCGACTCGAGTTGGTCCCGCAGTTCCTCGAACTGCGCTTCGGCCTCCTCGAAGGCTTCGAGCGTCTGGGCCTCGATATCCTCGTGGGCCTCGAGCACCGCGTCGAGTTGGTCGTTGAGCGTCGCCAGGGAGTCGGCGGTCAGTTCCTCGTAGGCGTCGGATCGGTCCTCGGCGCCGGCCCCGACCGCCTCGAAGGCGTCCGCGTGGCGGGACTCGATCTCGTCGAACTGCTCGTCGACGGTGGATCGGATCTCCGCGACGGCCTCGTCGGTTCCGGGAATCGTCGCTTCGACCGCGTCGAGGTAGTCGTGGAGGCCGTTCCGCGTCAGTTGGACACTCCGCCGTTGGGCGTCCTCGGTCTCGTCGACGCCCTCGAGGAGGGCCTGGCCCATCCGCCGTTGGAGTTCGATGCCCTCCTCCATCGCCTTCCGGCTCTGTTCGATGCTCGTCCGCTGGAGTTCGAACGCGGCCTCGACCGGGTTCGGGCGCTCACTCATCGTCGTCACCCCGGTTTCGCTTGACCGGCACGACGACCGTCTGGACGATGTCGCCCTCGCCGATATCGAGGGCCTCGCGCTCGGCGTCCGGGATCGAGATCCGGCCGCCGCTTTGGATCCGGGTCTTGAACGTCGCCATCTGTGTCATCGTCCCGAGCTGCTCGGAGATGTTTCCGAGGTCGGGGGAGGCGCCCGAGCCGGCGCCCACGAAGAGGTTCTGGAGCGCCTCCTGTTGTTTCCGCGTCGCCTGTTCGGAGGTCTCCTGTATCGCTTTCATCACGTTCGGCGGCCACATCAGGCCGTCCGTGTTCTCGTTCGCTTCCGGCATAGCAACGAATAGACCCCGGTAGTGGATAAAGCTTCCGGAGCATGACATCAGATGGTTTTCGAAACCAATTAGTGGTTTTCAACCCCCGAAAAGGCACCAGCTTTTAGTAGTGGTGGCCCGTATATCGAGAGGAGATGAGCAACAGTTCGTACCCGATGCCGTTCAACACATGGGCGGAAACGTCCTCGCGCGTACTCAATACGTTTCTCGAAGCGAACCGAGCGGCTAACAAAGCCGCGTTTTCGGCGTTCGGGTCGAAAGCGATCCAACCGGCGTCCCGGAACGGGGCAAGCACGTCCCAGAACGGGGCGAGCGAATCCACGGTCGCCGCCAAGCCCGAGGAAGAGCGGCTCGAAGCCGGGGCTGACCTCATGGGGTGGGAGACAGAACGGCTGATCGAAGGGGAACTCTCCGTGGGCGATTCGGTCAAGTTCACCAAGACCATCTCCCAGGACGACATCGAGCGGTTCGCGGCCGCCTCCGGGGACACGAACCCGATCCACCTCGACGACGAGTTCGCCGCGGACACCCGGTTCAACGGGCGCATCGCCCACGGGATCTTGGTATCGGGGTTGATAAGCGCCGCGCTCGCCCGCCTGCCGGGCAGCGTCGTCTACCTCTCGCAGGACCTCGAGTTCCGCGCCCCCGTCCGGATCGGGGACGAGGTCACCGCGACGATCGAGATCGTCGAGGACCTCGGCGGCGACCAGTACCGGATCCAGACGACCGTCGTGAACGAGACGGAGGACGCAGTCATCGAGGGCGAGGCCGTCGTCCTCATCGACGAACCGCCGGCGGAGGACTGAACTCGACCGTCGGGGCCTCCCCGGCGGGTGCCCGAGTCAGCGCTCGCCGGAGACGTGCCGTGTCCGCTCGAAGCCGCTCTCGTCCGGAAACGACCTGCTTTTGCTCGGAAGCGACGCCGACCGGCCGCCGGTTTCGCTGTGTCGATGTGTACGGAATCAGTTCGGGAGGCCACCGAGTTCCTCGTCGGCCTCGAGTCCCTCCCGGAGACGGCCCAGATCGGCTTCGACGGCGTACTGGGGGCGGCCCTTCCCGACGGGCGAACGGTCCTCGGGGCGCCGTTCGTCGACGAGGTCCGTATCGGCCAGACCGGCCAACGCACGGATCACGTCGGCGTCCGAGAGGCTCCCGACCGGTTGGCTGTCGGCGTTCTCGAGGATCTCCTTCGCTTCGGCCTTGATTTCGGCGGCGTCGGCGGGCGTGCGATCCGCCTCGGCCATATCGACCAGACAGCAGAGGGTAATCCGTTGTGCGAACGTCATCGAGTCGGGATCATACATACGTCGATGGACGACAGCGGAGGAAATAAATCCTGTCCAAGACCGTGAAGGACCGGTGGCGCGAATCGACCGACCGCGGGTGTTGATGACGGCTGATGGCAGGGGCTGGGACTGACCGGTACGGGCGCCGGCCGAGTCGCGGTCGCGAGCGCCTGACGACGGGGGAGACGGCGAACGCGCCGCCGGGCGCGCCGTTCGAAGCGGGTGCGCGATCCGGTCACGAAAGGTATATGTTCCGGGATGACCCACGGGGACGTATGTCAGGACGCGCCGGATCGGACTGCCCGGAGTGCGGTGGCCAGTTGCGGTCGAACGACGGGGGGATGAACTACCGGTGTCGGGACTGCTCGCGGGAGTTCGACAGCGCCGACGTCTTCCTGCTGTGACCTACCGCTCGACGACGAGGAGCGCGACCCGTTCGAGGGCCAGCGCCGGCAGGCCGGCGTCGGTTGCTTCGAGTTCGGCCGCGCCGATATCGTAGAACGAACGAACCCTGGCCTCGTCGTACGCCCCGAGCGTCGCGGCCGGGGCGAGGAGGTCCGCGACGGCCGCGGCGGCCGCGGCCTCCTCGCCGGGACCGTCGACGAGGACGACCGTCGGCGTCTCGCCGGGCGAGACCCCCATCTCGAAGGCCCGGTCGATCTGTCTGCGACCGGCCGCGTACAGCGCGATCTCGACGCCCCGATCGCGGGCGATCGCCTCGCCGCGGCCGCGCTCGCGGTCCGCGAGTTCGACGGCGCGTTCGAGGTGCCGCCGCGAGACGACGTAGCGGGCGTCGAACGCCTGTACGGTCACGTCGTGGGCGGCTGCGACCTCGCTCGTCCGTTCGAGGAACGCGTCGACGTCCGCGAACCGGCCGTCGCCGATCTCCGCGATTCCCTCGACCAGCCGCATCACCGATCACCGCACATCAGAAGTCACCGAGGTTGGACTGGTCGTCGCCGCCCCCGGGCGCCGCGCCCGCGTGCTCGCCGTCGTCGGGTGTCGTTTCGGGGGTCACCGTCGCGTCCGGGGTGACGCCGTCGAGGTCCGGGTCGGGGTGGCCGGCGGCCTCGAGAACGTTCTCGGCCGTCTTTTCGCGCCCGCGGAGCGCGCCGAGGACGACCGCCTTGTCGGCCTCGCGGAGGTCGGCCCGCGTCTCGATCCCGGCGTCGTAGAGCCGCCGGGCGCGCTTGCGCCCGACGCCGCGGACGCCCGCGAGGTCGATCAACTCCTCGCCGACCCCGTGTTTGACGCGTTGTCTGGCCTCGCGGATCGTCGCGACGCACTCGAGGTCGAGTTCGCCCGCGAGCGATTCCGCCGCCCCGAGCAGCCACTCGGCGGTGTCGACTTTCCCGCGGATGTCGCCCGGGCCGACCCCGTAGCGCTCGGCGATCTCGTCCTCGTCGAGTTCGCTTGCCCAGTCCTCGAGCATCCGGGCGGTCTTCAGCGCCGACAGCCAGTCCTCGAAGCGCTCCTCCTCGAACTCGCTGGGGGTCGCGCCGAGGAACTCCGACTCGCGCTCGTGGGCCAACATCGTGTACTCCTCGCGGTCGCCCGATCGGAGGTACAACTCGTACATATCGGGCGTGCGGGAGACGAGGTGGTACAGCCCCATCGCGGTCGGGGCGGTCGCGCCCTCGAGGCCGTCTACGATCTCCGCCGCGCTCATCGGGTCGAGATACAGCCGCGAGACGGTGTGGCCGAGGTTCGTCGCTCGGATCGCTTCCCCGCGGTCGATGAAGCCGTTGGTTTCCAGGTACTCGAGGGTCGAATCGACGATCCGTTCGAGGTTGTCGTCGGTTTCGCCCGCGCTCCGGTCGGGCGGGGCCACGGTTTCGCTCGTCTCTCCCGCCCCGTCGCCCTCGTCGGGGGCGGCTCCGCGTCGGTACTGAGTGGCGTACAGCGTCCGGTCGAGAAACTCCAAAAGCGCCGCCCGCGAATCAGCGAAGCCGGAGGCGACCGTCGAGAGCAGGTGGGTACGCATCGAGGGTTCCCGTGCGAGTTTCGACTCGACCGGCTCGGGGTCGGCCCAGACGTAGCGATCGAGCAACTCGTCGAGTTCGTCGTGGCTCTTCGCCAGCAGCAACGCCTCGCCGTAGGGATCCCGCCCGGGACGGCCCGCCCGCCCCATCATCTGGTGGACCTCCAGCACCGAGAGGGGCTTCATGCCGCCGGCCTCCCCGGAGTAGCGCCGCCAGTCGCGGACGACGACGCGCCTCGAGGGGGTGTTCACGCCGGCTGCGAGCGTCGGCGTCGCCGAGACGACCTTTATCAGCCGGTCGCGGAAGGCGTCCTCGACGATCGAGCGGTGCTCGCTCGAACAGCCCGCGTGGTGGAAGGCGGCGCCCTTCTCGACGCACGCCGCGAGGTCCTCGCTGGTCTCGGTGTCGGAGACGCCGCGGATCTCCTCGGCGAGGTCGGCCAGTCGCCGGCGCTCGCCGTCCTCGAGTCCGTCGCGGCTCGTGTTCGCTAGCCGCTTCGCCGCCCCCTCGGCGTTCCGCCGGGAGTTGACGAACACGAGCGTCGAGCCGTCCTCGGCGAGCGTGTCGCGAACGATCGCCTCGGTGGGTTTCTCGTTCGACCCGACGCGGAGTTCGCGCTGGGAGCCGTCGCCGAAGTGCAGCGCCTGCCCGTACTGGACCCCCGTCTTGAGTTCGATCGGTCGCCACGAGGAGTCGACCAACTCGGCGTCGAGCCACGCCGCCAGCTCGTCGGCGTTGCCGACCGTCGCCGAGAGCGCGACGACCTGGAGGTTCGGGTTGATCCGCCGGAGCTTCGCGATCGTCACCTCCAGGGTCGGCCCCCGGTTGGGGTCGTCGACGAGGTGGACCTCGTCGCTGACGACGCAGTCGAGGTCGTCGATCCACGGCGCGCCGTTTCTGACCAGCGAGTCGACCTTCTCGCTCGTGGCGACGATGATGTCCTTCCCGGCGAGCCACTCGCCCGAGTCCTCGTAGTTACCGGTCGCGACGCCGATCGAGACGTCGTAGGGCTCGAACGCCTCGAACTCCTCGCGTTTCTCGCTCGCGAGCGCGCGCAGGGGGACGATGTACAGCGCCTTCCCGCCGCGCTCGACCGCCGACAGCATCGCGAGTTGGGCGATGAGGGTCTTGCCGCTGGCGGTCGGGATCGACGCGACCAGGCTGTCCCCGTCTGCGACCCCGGCGTCGACGGCCTCGGCCTGGGGCGGATACAGCGACTCGATGCCCTCCTCCCGGAGGTGCGCCGCGAACCACGGCGGCACCCCGGACACGTCGGCGACGTCCATTAGAGCCCGATTGTGCGTCGTCGAATGTAAAGTATCGTATCGTCGGCGGCTCGACCGAGGGGACCGCGGGGAAGTCGCGAGCGCAAGCGGAGCGTATCGGCGGCCGAGCCCCGCCAAACCGTTTTGATCCTTCGGCACGAACTATCAATAATGTCTTCCGATCTGCGTTCGAGATCGCCCGATCAGCGGGGGGTGTCGGTTCTGCATGTCGACGACGACCCTTCGGTTCTCGACCTGACGTCGGCGTTTCTCGACAGGGAGTTGGATGCGGTCTCGGTGGCTACCGAGACGACCCCGGCGGACGCGCTCTCGCGGCTCGAAAGCGAGCAGTTCGACTGCGTTATAAGCGATTACGACATGCCCGGCATGGACGGGCTGGAGCTGTTCGAGGCCATCCGCGAGGACCACCCGCTGGTCCCGTTCGTCCTCTACACCGGCAAGGGCAGCGAGGAGATCGCGAGCCAAGCCGTCAACGCCGGCGTCACGGGCTACTTCCAGAAGGGCGGCCCCGACCAGCAGCGCCGCCTCGCGAACCGGGTCGAGCAGGCAGCCGAGGACTACCACACGAAAATCGAGGCCGACCGGTACTCGACGGTCCTCCGGGCGCTCGAGTACCCGATCTACGTCGTCGACGAGACGGGCGTGTTCTCCTACGTCAACGACGCGATGGTCGAGATGACCGGCTACGAGCGCGAGGAGATCGTCGGCAGTCCGACGGACATCATCAAAGACGAGGCGGCCGTCGAGGAGGCCGAAAACCAACTCGGATCGATCCTCTCGCACGAGGGACCCGACACGGCGCAGTTCTCCGTCGACATCCAGCCCAAGGAGGGCGAGCCGATCCCGTGTCGGGACCACATGGCCGTCCTCCCCTACGAGGGCGAGAAGTTCCGCGGCAGCGTCGGCATCCTGCGAAACACCTGTTCGGAGGTGCGCCGCGAGGCCGAGCTCGAACAGCGCGAACGGGAACTCGAACGGCGGACGCGCGCGATGGACGAGGCCCCGATCGGGATCGCGATCACCGATCCGGACCGCGAGGACAACCCGATGATCTACGTCAACGATCGGTTCGTCGAGATGACCGGCTACCCGCGATCGGAGGCGGTCGGCCGGAACTGTCGGTTCCTGCAGGGTCCCGAGACCGACGCGGAACCGGTCGCGGAACTGCGGCGGGCCGTCAACGCCGGCGAAGCGACGACGGTCGAACTCAGGAACTACACCAAGCAGGGGGAACTTTTCTGGAACCGCGTCAGCGTCAAGCCGCTCCGTGACGGGGACGGCGAGATCGTCAACTGGGTCGGGTTCCAGCGCGACATCACCGAGTACAAACAGCGCGAAGCCGAACTCGAACGGCAGAACGACCGGCTCGAGCGGTTCGCAGGTATCGTCTCCCACGACCTGCGATCGCCGATGAGCGTCGCGGAGGGGCGCATCGAGTTGGCGAAAAGCGGGATCGGCGAGGGGGCCGAACAGGAGAACCTCGACGCCGCCCTCGAGGCGCTCGGCCGGATGGAGACGATCGTCGAGGACACGCTCACCCTCGCTCGGCAGGGCGACACGGTCGGGGAGGCCGAGACGCTCTCGCTGTCGGCGGTCGTCGACGAGTGTTGGCGGACCGCGGACACGGGCGGGGCGACCGTCGAGGTCGTCGACGACCTCCAATTCCGGGCGGACCCCGACCGACTCCGGAACCTCCTCGAGAACCTCTTTCGCAACGCGGTCGACCACGGCGGCGACGACGCCACCGTCCGGGTCGGGACGACGGCGGACGGGTTCTACGTCGCCGACGACGGTCCCGGCATCCCGCCGGAGGACCGCTCGGACGTCTTCGATCCCGGTTACACGACGGCGGCGGACGGCACCGGGTTCGGGCTGGCGATCGTCAACGAAATCGCCGAGGCCCACGGGTGGAACGTCTCGGTGACCGAATCGGCCTCGGGCGGCGCGCGCTTCGAGATCAGCGGCGTCGTCGAGGCGTCGTAGGCGGCCGAACGGAAAGGAGGCTGGACGGCGTACCGTGACGCCCCCCGGTCGTCGCCGGGAACAGCGTCTCCCCGCCGGCCCGGAAACGCGGTCCGCCGTGGACGAGACGGTCCGGCCGCTCGGCGAACGTCCTGTGCTCGGTTCCCGTTCGCCTCGCCCCCCGCGGGACGGCGGAACTCACTCGAGGAACTCGACCCCCGTGAATGTGAACCGAGCACCGCCGTCGGCCCCTTCGCTCAGCCGCACGTCCCACCCGTGGGCCTCGGCGATCCCCTCGACGATCGCCAGCCCGAACCCGGTGCCGTCGTCCGAGGAGGTGTGGCCCGCGTCGAAGACGTTCTCGCGAGCACCCGCCGGAACGCCCGTTCCGTCGTCCTCGACGTAGAACCCCTCCGAATCGGTCGGCGCCCGCGTCGACGTGTGGAACGGGTCGACTCGACCGACGGTGATAGTGAGCCCCGCGGATTCGTCGCAGCCGTGCTCGACGCTGTCATCGGCCTCCGGCCGATTGCCCGTCGAGCCGTGTTCGACGCTGTCATCGGTTTTCGACCGATTGCCCGTGGAACCGTGTTCCACGCTGTCGTCGGGCTGTGCCCGACTGCCTGTCGAGCCGTGCTCGACGCTGTTCCGAAACAGGTTCTCGAACACGCTCCGAAGCCGGCTCGGATCGGCCAGGATCGCGTCGTCGCCGACAGCAACGGCCAGTGTCGCGTCCGCTGTCTCGACGGAGTCCCAACTGTCCCGTGCGGCGTCGGCGAGTGCTATCGGCTCCGGTTCGCTGACCGGTTGGCCCTGCTTGGCGAGGGTCAACGAGTCCTCGATGATGTTTTCCATGCGGTCGAGCGCGTGCAGGATACTGTCGATGTATTCGTCGACGCCCCCGCCCCCGACGTCGGCGTCCTCAAGCGTTTCGGCGAGAAGCGTCGTACGCCCCCGTGCGACGGTGAGCGGGCTGCGGAGGTCGTGGGAGACGATGCTCGCGAACTCGTCGAGGCGGTCTCGCTCCCGCTGGAGCGCCCGCTCGCGATCCTTGTGTTCGGTGATGTTGCGTCCGATGGCGACCAGTTCCGTGACCGCCCCCTCGTCGTCCCGAACGGGATGGATCAACCCATCGATCGTCGCCGTTTCGCCGTCGGATACCGGATGCTTCGCCTCGAAACGGACGTGTTCGCCGTCGGCTGCGCGGTCGATCCACTCCCGCAGTTGCTCCTGTCCCGTTTCGGAGCGGGTCCACCACGGGGTGTTCCAAAACTTTTTCCCGGTTACTTCGTCGGCTGACGCGTCGATGAGATCGAGTGACGTCCGATTGGCGTCGAGGACCGTCCCGTCGGGCCGGAGAAGCCCGATCAGGGTTAGCGGGTTTTCGAGGATGGCTTCGAACCGGCGGGCGACCGTGCTCAACCGCTCTTCGCGCTGTTTGCGATCGGTGATGTCCTGAAACTGCGAAAAGATCGCGACCGTCTCGCCGTCCTCGTCGGTGACGACGCGATTGTGCCACTCACAGGTTATGCGCTCGCCGTCGGCGCGGACGTTTTCGTTGATGCTGTGATAGCCGCCACCGGCCGCCAACAACTCGGAGACGACCTCCCCGACGGCATCCCGGTCGGATTCGGGGACGATTATCTCCCAGGACTCGCCGACCAGTTCCGCCTCGGAATACCCGAGGACGTCTTCGGCTTTGTCGTTGACGCTGGCGAACTCGAAGTTCTCGTCCCACTCGACGACGGCGAACGGGGACTGTTCGACGAACAGCGAGAGGCGTTTTTGACTCTCCTCGACGGCCCGTTTCGATCGGTACTGTTCGACGGCGTTCGTTATCCGGTTGGCGAGGACGGCGTACTGAGCGGTTCCGCTTTCCTTCTGGAGGTACTCGGTGACGCCCGCCGAGATCGCCTTGCTGGCTACTTCTTCGCTTCCCTTCCCCGTGTAGAGAACGAACGGGAGGTCGGGGCGCTCCTCGCGGATGGTTTCCAGGAAATCGATACCGTCACGCCCGGGCATGTCGTGATCGGAGATGACGCAGTCAAACGCCCCGTCGGCGAGACGATCCAGAGCGTCGTCGGCGCTGGTCGCCGTTTCGACCGTCAATCGGCCGTCCTCGCGCCGGAGAAACGTCGCGACCATGTCGACGAAGTCCGGTTCGTCGTCCACGTGGAGGACGCGGATCGTATCCGTTTCCCTGCCCGGTAGCATAGTAGAGCCTAATATCCATAATAATTAAAAGCACGGGTTGGGGGCGCGATCGGATGTGAGCCGGGAAGCCCGAACAGGTACCCGCGCCGTCACGCATTTGATCCCGTCGGCCGAACGACGGGTATGAGGATCCGATTCGACCGGGAGACCTGTATCGGGATGTTCCAGTGTGTCGCCGAGTGGGACGAGTTCGAAAAGGACGAGGACGAGGGGAAGGCGGATCTCGCCGGGAGCGAGGCGGTCGAACCGAACGTCTTCGAGCGGGAGATCCCGCCGGAGGCCGAACTCGACGCGAAGTTCGCCGCGCGCGTCTGCCCCGTCGACGCCATCGAGGTCTACGACGACGACGGCGAGCAGATCGTGTAGCGTCGAATCGCGGCGATCAGCTGATCTTCTCGTACTGCTCTTCGAGTTTCGCCGCGGCCTCGTCCATCAGTTCCGTCTCGTAGTCGTCGAGGTCCCACTCGATTACCTCCTCGACGCCGTCGGAGCCGAGCTTGACCGGCACGCCGAAAGCGGTGTTCTCGTGGCCGTACTCGCCGTCGAGGGCTATCGACCCGGGGAGCACCGCACCGGTGTCCTCGAGGACGGCCTCGACCATGTGGGCGACGCCCGTCGCCGGACCCCACTGGGTCGCGCCCTTGCGTTCGATGACGTCCATCGCGGACTCCTGGAGGTCCTCGAGGATTTCCTCGCGGTCGCCCTCGAAGTCGGGGTCGGTGCCGTCGACGCGGACCTTCGAGAAGACCGGTACCTGCGCGTCGCCGTGCTCGCCGAGGATCGTCGCGTCGACGTTCTTTACCGGGACGTCGAAGCGCTCCGAGAGGACGTACCGGAAGCGCGCGGAGTCGAGACGGCCCCCGAAGCCGATCACCTTGTGGCGGTCGCGGTCGCCCGCCTCGTAGAGGTGGCGGTTGAGCAGGTCGACGGGGTTCGACGTCGTGATCGAGACGTAATCGTCGTTGTACTCGTCGAGCGAGGCGCCGATGTCCTCCATGATCGGGGCGTTGTCGCCCGCGAGGTCGATCCGGGTCTGGCCCGGCTGTCGGGGGATGCCGGCGGTGACGACGACGACGTCCGACCCCGCGGTGTCCTCGTATTCGCCCTGGACGACCGTCGTGTTGGAGTCGTAGGCGACCCCGTGGTTCGTGTCGGCCGCCTGTCCGATGGTCGTCTCGCGTTGGTCAGGGATGTCGACGAAGACGAGCTCGTCGGCGATGTCCCGGAGCGCGATGTTGTACCCCGCAGCGGCACCGACGGTGCCGGCGGCACCGACAATGCTAACTTTAGTCATGATCGTTCGCAGACGGGCGGGGAAGCCGATTAACTCTTGTCTTTTTTCCCCGCAGAGGGGAATCGCCTGAACGGACGTTCGAGCTACTCTACGACGTTTTTAAGCCGTTCGTCGAATCCGGACTCGTCAGTTCACGAACCGTCGCAGCGGGCTCACACGGGGACGGGACGACGCCCGATGGTGCCGGAGATCGGAGCGGAGCATCGGGTGGGGATCGGTCCCGATCCCGACGTGTCGGCGGCCGTGCGACGCCGCAACCGACAGGATTTCACGCCGCGACCCCCTTCGACCGGTAATGACCGACGACATCGTCGTCCGCGGTGCCTCCGAGCACAACCTGAAGGACATCGACGTGTCCATTCCGCGCGAGGAGTTCACCGTCGTCACCGGCCTCTCGGGGTCGGGCAAGTCCTCGCTCGCGTTCGAGACGGTGTACGCGGAGGGCCAGCGCCGCTACATCGAGTCGCTGTCCGCCTACGCCCGGAACTTCCTCGGGCAGATGGACAAACCCCAAGTCGAGAACGTCGAGGGGCTCTCGCCGGCCATCTCGATCGACCAGAAGAACGCCGCGAACAACCCCCGGTCGACGGTCGGGACCGTCACCGAACTCCACGATTACCTCCGGCTGCTGTACGCCCGCGTCGGCACGCCGCACTGCCCCGAGTGCGGCCGCGAGGTCGGCGAGCAGAGCGCACAGCGGATGGTCGAGCGGCTGCTCGAACTCCCCGAGGGGACCCGGGCGAAGATCTGTGCGCCGGTGATCCGCGACCAGAAGGGGGCC
>Ga0209917_1000488_pt1 | contig 16814 bp, 17 predicted proteins | sample SalPon2_C_H2O_MG_FD_185710 | JGI IMG/M metagenome (GOLD analysis project Ga0209917, IMG submission 185710) | Salt pond water microbial communities from South San Francisco under conditions of wetland restoration - Salt Pond MetaG R2_C_H2O_MG... | ecosystem: Environmental > Aquatic > Non-marine... | reverse complement strand
CACTCCTTCGACGTGGACGAGCATCCGGATCACCGGATTCTCGCGACTAACCCCTGCGGCGAGCAGCCGCTCGAGGAGTACGAGGCCTGCAACCTCGGGCACATCAACCTCTCGACGCTCGCGGATCTCGAGGCCCCCGACTGGCGCGTCTGGTACGACGAGCACGGCGACGAGTACGCTGACCTCGAAGCCGCCGTCGATGCCTTCTTGCAGGATGCCATCGACTTCGAGGAGTTCGACAGACGCATCGAACTCGGCACGCGGTTCCTCGAAAACGTCGTCACGATGTCGGATTTCCCGGTGCCGGAGATCGAACAGAAGGTTCGCGAGATGCGGAAGATCGGCCTCGGCGTGATGGGACTGGCACAACTGTACATCCAACTCGGGATCAAATACGGCAGCGAAGAGGGCAACGAGGTCGCCCGGCAGGTAATGCGACACATCAACCACGGCTCGAAGTGGGCCTCGCACGAGCTCGCCGAGGAGCGCGGCGCCTTCGAGGAGTACGCAAAGAGCAAGTACGCCGATCCCACCGAGTACCGCGAGTGGTTCGAGAAGCAGACCGGTCTCGACGCCGACGAGTGGGCCGATGGCTTCGAGATGCGGAACCACAACACGACGACGATCGCGCCGACCGGGACGACGAGCATGGTCGGCAACACGACCGGTGGCTGTGAGCCGATCTACAACGTCGCCTACTACAAGAACGTCTCCGACGACGTGCAGGGCGACGAGATGCTCGTCGAGTTCGACGACTACTTCCTCCGAGTGCTAGAGGAGAACGACCTCGACGTCGAGGCGGTCAAGCAGGAAGCCCAAGAGCAGATGGCGGCCAACGAGTTCGACGGCATCGACGGGCTCACGACAGTGCCGGACGCCATCGGCGAACTGTTCGTCACGACCGGCGATCTCTCGGCGAAAGATCACGCCGGCGTTCAGGTCGCCTGTCAAGAGGGCGTCGACTCGGCGATCTCGAAGACTGTCAACGCGCCGAACGACTCGACGCTCGAGGACGCCAAGGACGTCTTCGAGTACATCTACGATCACGGCGGCAAGGGCGTCACCTACTACCGGGACGGGACCCGCTCGAAGCAGGTACTCACCACGCGCGCCCAGAACGCCGAGTTCGCGAGTATGGACGAAGCCGAGGCCGCCGAAGCCATCGTCGAAAACATCGAAGAGATCTTCGGCGGGATCGAGGGCTTCCTCGACAGCGAGGAGGTCAACGCGGCGCTGGGGACCGACTTCGAGGAACTGTTCGATTCGGAACCATCGCTTGGCCGGAAACAGCCCCGCCCGGACGTGCTTCACGGCGTCACCCAGCGGATCGACACCGGCTACGGGAAGCTCTACGTCAACATCAACGAGAACCCGGAGAACGGGCGACCGTTCGAACTCTTCGCGAACATTGGCAATTCCGGCGGTTTCACCGCTTCATTCACCGAAGCGCTCGCGAAGACGATCTCGACGGCGCTTCGATCCGGCGTCGACCCCGAAGAGATCGCAGACGAGCTACAGGGGATCCGATCGCCGAAGGTCGCCTGGGACAAAGGCGAGCAAATCAACTCCATTCCCGACGCGATCGGGACGGCGATGCGCCGGTATCTCGACGGCGACGTCGACAAGGCCTACCCCCAACAGCAGAACTTGACGGAGATCACGGACGACGAACGGGCACGGACCGACGCCGCTCGCGAGACGCCGCCCGAGACGGACGGCGGTGCGGTCGCCAGTACCGGTTCGCCGGTCTCGCCGAACGACGACACCGACGCCGCACAGTCGCTCATCGACTCCGGTGAGTCGCCAGAGTGTCCCGAGTGTGGCAGCATGACGCTGTATTACTCCGAGGGCTGCAAGACGTGTGAGAGCTGCGGCTGGTCTGAGTGTTGAATTGACGTAGCCAGCCTCGGAGCTTTTTTATCGATATCGGACTCGTACGTCGTATGGACGAGGACGCGGCGGGCCGACCCTGTCCGATGTGTGACGCCCAGATGTACAAACGGCACTGCAAGTACGTCTGCCCACAGCACGGCGTCGTCGTCGACTGTAGCGATCCGTTTACGTTCTGACCGTAGTACGCTCCGAGAGGTGTCTGTACGCCGGTCGTGAGAGCGCAAGCAAGAGCGCGAGCGCAACGACCGTTGCGATGACGAGCGGGCTCGCCGAGAATCCGGTCGTCGTCAACCGTCCCATCGAGGCACCGAGCAAAACAGCGGCCCCGACCCAGGGAGCCTCTCCGATCGCGGTGCCGAGCACGTACGGACGAAGCGGGACGCCTGCGATCCCGGCCGCATAGGAGACAGGGTCCGTCGGCAGGGGGGCCAGCCGAACCGCGATGACGCCGCGGAGATCGCCGGTCGTCCGCCGAATTGTCGCGCCTGCGTCCCCGATCCGAGCAAGGAGGCCGACATCGTGGCTGAACCACCGCGCAAGCAGGTACGCCGGAAGCGTCGTCAGAACAGCCCCGGCGAGCGCGACCGGAATGGCTTCCGGACCGAGCAGATATCCAAGCAGGACCGAGAGAGCGCTGATCGGCCACGCCAAGACCGGACGGACGACGTAAAGTCCGACGAGTGCAACGATCAAGAGAAGTGGGCGGGCAGTGAGGGTCTCGACGACTGCGAGGACGGCCGCCGGAGAGCTCGCGTAGGCAGCCGACGCCGCGATCCCGCCGACGATCGCGATCCCGGCGAGTTGACGGACTGTCGCACGATGCACGCACGAGGGAACCACTCGCGGCGGCAAACCTTTTGTGGTCGTTCGAGCGGGCGGCGATCGGATCGGTCGACGGTCGGACTCCCTAAGGACTATTGAGATCGGCCGCCGTAGCCAACGGCGTGAACCACGAGGACGATCCCGTCGAACTCGGCGTACAGCTGCTCGCGAGGCTCGAGCACGCCGAGCTTCCGCTTCCGGCAGTTATCGACCGGATCGAGACGATCAGTACGCATCCGGAGACGACGCGGGCGATCCTCGAAGAGGCCGAAAAGCGGGGCTATATCGCCCGTGACGGCGATACCGTCCGTCCGTCTGGCGGGCAGTTTCTCAGCTTCGAAAGCGGCGTCGTCTCGCGCGACGGGGAGTTCGAGTGTCGGCGCTGTGGCGCGTCGATCTCGACGGGGTACTTCATGAAACTCGAGGCCGGCGAGCACGGACCGTTCGGATCGTCGTGTATACGGAAGGTAACCGGACGGCAATGAGCGACCGGGGTCAGCGGCCGCGCCGGAGTTCGTCGACAAGCTGTTCGATCAACTCCCCCTGTGATTCGATGAGTTCGGTCTGTCGTTCGACCTGTTCGGAGAGCGTCTCGACTCGCTTTGCGAGGGCCTCCACATCCGGATCGGCGGTCCGTTCGGCGGAAGCGTTGGCGGTCGGATCGGTCGCGTCGGATTCGGAAGCTGTCGACCGTTGGGTCGGGGTATTAGTATTCCCGGCCGCAGTTCCGGAGACACCCTGATCGGCCGGCGGCGTCCAATCGGCGGAGACGAACCGTTCCGTCTCATCAGCCGATTCCGGCCCGCTAGACGCTCCCTGTACGTCGATCGAGGATTGATCGGCCGGGGCACGGGTCGAAGTGGTCGCCTCTTCCGAAGACTGGCCAGTCTCGTCCTCTTCTGAGAGCTCCGCTCGGAGTTCCTCTATGGAGGACACGTCGTAGAATTCGAAGACGGCCTGTTGAATCGCCCGTCTGACGCGACCCGCGTGCTCGTTCGGCACCTTGACGCGGCGTCGGCGCTGTTCGGTTTCGATCACCACCTGCGTCGCGACACTTCCCTTCTCGAAGGCGAGACCAGTGAGTTGGGCGTGTTCGACGGCCTCGAAGTCCCCGTCCCAGACGGCGCTGCCGACGTGTTCGAGGAGGCGGCCCTCCGTTACGACGAACGTCAGTTCGCTGAATCGGAACTGCGCTACGACCGGCTCGTCGGTTTCGATCGCGCCAGTGGTTCGGAGGACTCCTTCGAGCATCGCCTCGACGATCGGGTCGGCCACCTTCGAAGGGACGGTGAATCCGGTTTCGCTGTCGATCTTCGCCAACTTGATCTCGCTCTTGCGCCGTTTCGATCGCACCGACAGTCGCTCGACATCGTGTGCGAACGTTTCGACCGATTCATCGCTCAACAGTCCGTCCGACCGATAGACGTGCGTTGCTCGGTGCGTAACCGCGACTGCGTCTCCACCGCCGATATCGACGGTGTCAACGACCGTCGCGTCACCGACGGTCTCGGATAGCAGCTCCGGGAGTGCGTCCATACGTGTGGTGTGCCCACAGAATAGCATAAAAGGCGTGGTCGTGGGGAACGATGACAGCCCGAACCGACCGAGGGAGATAGGAAGCTTGAAGGGCGAGAGCGGGTTACCCGGACATGAGCCCGGGTGGCTTAGCTGGACATAGCGCCGCACTCATAGGGTACGAGGCGGTAGCCGTCATGTCCTGAGACGCTGCCTGCGTCTCGTTCCTGGGACATGCGGAGATCGAGGGTTCGGAGCCCTCCCCGGGCACTTCTCAAAGGGGTGACCCCCCACTGCGGTTCAATATACGCGAGTGACATCGTTAGAAGAGACGGCTCCGGAGACGATCCGAGAGACGATCAGTGGTGATGACTGTGCGGGTGGCCGTGTTCGTCCGGTGGCGCGAGCGGTTCCTCACACCGGACGTTGGTGTAGTGTGACTGGAACTGCTCGACGAACTCGTCGTTGGGATCGAACTGGTGGCGCTGGATGCATCCGACGTCCGCGCCAAGTAGGTGGACGCTGACGCTCGGGACGTCCGAGGACGTCTGGACCTTGTGGATGTCGTTGTCCGGCGGGACCAATTTGTAGAAATCGCCCTCCGCCATCTCTTCGGTCCGGAGATGTTCGAGATCGACAGGACCGATGTCGGTTTCCATGTCGTCGTTCCGCCGGTAGAACTCCTCTGTCTGGGTTCCCGAGTAGATGCCGACGAGTCCCCACGCGAGGTGGTCGTGAACGGGGGTATCGACACCGGGTGGTAACGCGAGAGTGAAAATCGAAAGCTTCTGTTCGCGACGATAGAGGAGCCACTGGGCGATTTCGCCACCCATCTCGCCTTTGTCGTCGTACCCGTCGGGAACGAGGCCGTCGTACGGTTGCGGAAGCCAGTCGTCGTCGGTGAGAAGATCCTCGAACGGGTCTTCGAGCGCGGCAAGGAGGTCGGGGATCTCTTCGTGTGTGTTTGCCGCTTCGTCTACCGTGTCGACGAACGAACGAAGACGTTCGTTATCGAGATACCATTCCTCGGACATACCCCGTCTGTGTCCCGGGAGGTAATGAAGATTCTTCCGACACGCTGATAGGTCCAGCGGCCCGAACGCGAGCGTGGAGTCAGACGATCCGACAGTCGTGCGCGTCCTCGCGATAAGGGCCGAGGACGTCCTTTCGGCGCTGGAGGCGAACGAGCGTCGGGGGGCCGAGGCGGTGCTCCGTGTGACCCCGCCGTTCAGTGGTCGAATGCGTGCCCGACTGCATCTCGAAGGGGCCGAAAGCGAGTACGATGACCCGGTCCCGTTACACATTCCGCCCGGGCGGTTCGTTCGCGCTGTGCCGCCGTTTCCGGACCCCGACGACACCGAAGACGAACTCCGATCGGATCCGGACACGACGTACTCACGGGCCAAACACCGAGAACGCCACGAGCGCGCCGTCGAGGCGTGGCGGGAACAGGCCCGTGACGCGCTCGTCGAAGAGACGACGATCGAAACGCCCGCCGGGGACCGGACCGTCCGTGTCGCGATACTCGGTTGACCGCCGTTGCTACAATTTTACGATCGTACACGAACCGGACAGAGCCGTCGATAAAACGTCTCGCCGGATTTGCGCCATCGATAAAACGTCTCCATGGAGGTCGAGCACCGGATAAAATGTGCTGAAACCGACCGAACCCTCTAACGGTTATTAGTGGATACCCACCCATTGCTCGTTCAAGATGACTCCCTCCACCCCAACGAACGAACGAGGTACCCCGCGGTCCGCCTCGCTCCCGACGCCGATCAGAGCCGGGGCGTTCTGGGCGGCGGTCGTGTTGCCGTTCTGTGCGCTCGCGCTGTTGGCGAGCGGGCTCTCAACGACCACGGAGTACGTTTCCTTCGTTTCGCTCGTCGTCGTGAACCTCGTTGCCCTCGTTGCCGGTCACGATTACGGTAGCAACTAAGCCGGGGCCACGACAGATGGCGGCGTTACCGGCTGTCGAAACGACGACTTAGTTCGTCCTGTATCGCCCGCCGCTTGATGAGGGCGAATCCGGCGAGTATGATCAGAAAGCCGCCCACAGTCGGCGCGTCGATACCTTCACCAAGGAAAACGAACCCCGCCACGGCGGCGAATATCGGGGCGACATAGGAGACGAGGTTGATTTCGATCGCGCCGAGCCGTTCGAGGAGGTCAAAATAGATCAGAAAGCCGAGCGCGCTCGAGACGACGGCGAGATAGAGGAGGGCGACCGTCTCCCGGAGTGGCGGCAACCCCGCCACCGACTCCCCGAGACCGAGACTGAGCCCGTGCATGATGATCGCGCCGGCGATCATCGACCACGCCTCGAACGCCTCGATCGGAAGTCCGGTGTCGATCCGTCGCGTGAGGACGCTCCCGAAAGCAAAACACAGCGCGGCGCCGAACACAAGGGCCTCGAATCGGGAGCCGACGAGGTTCGCCGGATCGGGCCGGGAGAGAACTGCGACGCCGAGGAGTCCGAGTACCATACCGAGGAGTCCAACGACGGTGAGCCGTTCGCTCGGGAGAAACGCACGAGCGAAGGCGGTCGTCAAGACAGGGGAAAGCGAGACGATGACCGCGGCGGCCGCACTCGTCGTGCCACGCTCACCGACGAACAGAAGCGCGTGATAGCCGGTGATAATGAAGACCGCCCCGATCCCGATAGCGATCCACTGGAGACGGCCCCGGGGACGCCAGGGGCCTCTCGTCCACAGGGCGTATCCGAGCATCAACACACCGGCGATATCGAACCGGAGGGCAGCGAAAAGCACCGGTGCGTCAAAAAAATACGCCGGAGCACCCACTTCGCCGACGCCGGCTTTGATCGCCATGAACGCCGACCCCCAGACCGCCGCAAGCGTCACGAACAACAGGAGATTGCGGTAGCGCACGGTCGGTGCTGGGGCGGAAGCTAATCTCAACCTTTCGACATCGTTCCACCGGAAAACGGGACGTGGCAGTTATCGGGTCGCTTTTCCGGCGTCCCGCTCGCGTTTGAGCGCTTGAAGCAGGTCCTGTCGAGCGACGACCCCGAGCAATGCGTCGGCCTCGTCGACGATGGGGAGCCGGTTGATGTCGCGGTCGGCGTCGGCCAAGAGCGCGAGCAGTTCGTCGACGTCGGCCTTCGGCCCGACGGTCACGACGTCTTCGGTCATCACGTCGCTGACCGGTCGGCCAGCGTTTCGCGCGAGGTCGACGCCCAGGTCGAACTCGTCCCACGAGAGATCGACGGCGTAGGTGAGCGATTCGAGGAAGGGCGGAAAGCCGATCGGGATCCAGAGCGTCCGATCGGAGGGCTGAAACAGATCGACGAGGTCCCCCTGAGTGACGATCCCGACGACGAGGCCGTCCTCGGTCACGGGAAAGCCGTTGAAGTCGGCCCGGGCAAGTCGGCCGAGGACCTCGCCCACGTCGTCGTCCGGGGAGACGGTCTCGACGTCGCGAGTCATTATTTCACGGGCGTTCATACGGCATCGTTGTGTACCGTATCGCATAGCCTTTGGGCTCTCTATCGAGCCACGAACCTTTTGTTTCGATCCGCCCGAGGTCACGGTATGGAGAGTCTCAATCGGATGGCCGTCGAGTTGGTCGACGAAGCGATCGACTTCGCCGACGAACTCGCGATCGAGATCCACGAACTGGACAACGGCGCTGTCGTCTGTGACTTCGGCGTCGAGACCGTCGGCGGCGTCGAGGCAGGACTGCTGTTGACGGAGATCCAGACCGGTGGTCTCGCGACGGTCCAGACCGGAATGGAAACGATCGGCGATGCACCGCTCACCCACGTCGAGGTATCGACCGATCACCCGGCGATGGCGTTCCTGGCGGCCCAGAAGGCCGGCTGGGAGCTTTCGGTCGAGGGCTTCGAAGGCCTCGGTAGCGGTCCCGCGCGGGCGCTCGTCGCTGAAGAGGAGGAGTACCAGCGGATGGGGTACCGCGACGCCGCCGAGTTCGCCGTGCTGGCGATCGAAAGCGAGGAACTCCCGGACGAGGCAGTCGCCGAACACGTCGCCGAGACCGCCGGCGTTCCGACTTCAAGCGTCTTTCTCCCGACGTTCTCGACAGCAAGCGTCACCGGCAGCGTCGCTCTGGCGGCGCGGGCCGCCGAACTCGCGACGTTCCGGCTTTCTGAACTCGGCTACGATCCGATCGAAATGCTTTCGACGACCGCCTCGGCACCCGTGGCTCCGGTCGCCGGGAGCGACGACGCCGCGATGGCGAGAACGAACGATGCGCTCGCGTACGGCGGTCAGGTTCACATGACCGTCGAGTCGTCGTTCGATCGGTTCGACGATCTACCGTCGACGGCCGGCACGGCGTACGGCGTGCCGTTCGCCGAGATTTTCGAGGAGCACGGCTGGGAGTTCTACGATCTCCCTGTCGAAGTGTTCGCGCCAGCACAGGTCACCATCGATATCGTTGGAGAGGGGGTCACAGTCGTCGGCGAAACGGACGAGGCGCTTCTTGCCGAAAGCTTCGGGCTCGCAGATCAGTCTGATTGATCGCTCAAGCGAAGGGCGATATCCACCGTATCAGCGCGTTCATCGGCATCCAAACCGTTTATACTGCGCCGACGGGAAGCGGTTGGTATGCCGAAACAGCAGACTGAGGTTCGCGAACTTCAGGAAGGAAACTACGTGATGATCGACGACGTCCCATCGAAGATCACGTCTTACAGCACGTCTAAGCCGGGAAAGCACGGCAGCGCGAAGGCCCGCGTCGAGGGGACCGGGGTCTTCGATGGCCAGAAACGAAACTTCACCCAACCCGTCGACGCGAAGATCTGGGTACCGATCGTCAATCGAAAGCAGGGCCAGGTCGTCTCCGTCTCCGGTAACGATATGCAGGTGATGGATCTCGAGACCTACGAGACGATTACGATGCGTATCCCCGAAGACCTCGACCCCGAATCCGACGACGAGATCGAGTACCTCGAGTACGAGGGCCAACGGAAGGTCGTCTGAACCGGCTGCCATGGCCGACTTTCCCGGCGCGAACGCGACGCCTGAAGCCGCCGACTACGCGATCGTCGGCGCGCCACTGGACGCGTCGACGACGTTTCGCCCCGGGACGCGGTTTGGTCCGGACCGGATCAGGAAGTTCGCTCGACCGTTCGACGAATACGACCGTCGGACCGATCAACACTTTTCGGACCTCGCGACTGACGCCGGTGACGTATCGGCCTGGAGCGATCCGTCGGAATACCTCGAATTTCTGGAAGGCCAGTTGTCGGATCACCACCGTGACGGACGGCTGCCGCTGCTCTTGGGCGGTGAACACACCGTCTCTGTCGCCGGTATCGGGGCCACCGATCCGGATGTCTACGTCAGTCTCGACGCTCATCTCGATCTATACGAATCCTACGCCGGGAACGAACTGTCGCACGCCACAGTTACCACACACGCTCTCGAAACAGCCGATCGGGCCGTCTTGCTCGGCGTCCGGACCGGTAGCGAGGCCGAGTGGGATCGGGCGGGCCAAGCGGACGTGACAGTCGTTCGTCCGGGCGAGGTTTCGGCATGGGCTCCCGCTTTCGACGGCGAAAGCGTGTACCTGAGTGTCGATATCGACGCCGCCGACCCCGGCTTCGCCCCTGGCACGGGGACGCCGGCCCCGTTCGGGCTGGAGCCGAGCGAACTTCGCGATATCGTTCGGGCTGTCGCTCCGAGCGCCGTCGGCTTCGACGTCGTCGAAGTGAACGACCGCGACGACGGCCAGGCCGCAGCCCTCGCGGGAAAACTGCTTCAGGAATTCGTCTTCGCACACGCCGACCGTTGAGTTCCGCCCCGCGCTGAAGCGCGAGGCTCTCGCCTCAAACTTTCCGTGAGTCCGAGATGGACCGATCCACGCGTCGGGCGACCCAGTCAGTACCGGAACTCGACAATGAAAGAGATCAGCCCCGGAGATAGAACGCTCGGCGTCGAATACAAAAGCGTGCCGCGAGAGGGTTGAGTATGCAGCTAGCCGAGTTCCGGAATCGGTTGAACGATCGACTCGATCACGATCGATTCGCCGAGGTTGACGCGAGTTCGAACGGGTTACAGGTCGGTGACGAGACCGCGACGGTCGAGCGGGTCGCCTTCGCCGTCGACGGGGCCGTGGCGACCGTCGAGGCGGCCGCCGAAGCGAACGCCGACGTATTGGTGGTCCACCACGGGATGATCTGGGGTGGCATCGATCGCGTTGCTGGCCGCGAATACGAACGGATCGCAGCCTGCATCGACAACGACGTCGCGCTGTACGTCTCTCACCTTCCCCTCGACGCGCACGGTGCCCTCGGAAACGCTGTCGAGCTGGCGGCGTTTCTCGACTGCGAGCCGATCTCCCCCTTCGGTGAGTACGGTGGCGTCACGATCGGACACAGGGTCCAAGCGAAAGAGACCTACACTGTCGAGGCACTGCGAAATCGGCTGTCGGACCTCGAAACCGATGATCAGCCGGTTCGAACGATGGACTTTGGTCCGGAGTGCATTGAGGAAATCGCGATTGTCACCGGTTCCGGGGCGGACTGGATCCGGGAGGCCGAAGCCGAGGGGGTCGACGCCCTCGTGACCGGCGAAGGAAAGCAGAAGGCGTACCACGAGGCCCGAGAAGCGGGACTGAACGTCTTTTTCGCCGGTCATTACGCGACGGAGACGTTCGGCGTTCAGCGACTACAAGAACTCGTCGAAAAGTGGGGGATCGAAACGGAGTATCTGGCTCATCCGACCGGGCTTTGAATTGACTGGACCGTCGACAATTTTGGACAGACACGACGATAGTGGATGGCTCTTTAGGTGATATATCTTATATATTCTGTTTACTGTCAGTAATTAATTAGTTATCGAGCGGCTGCTTCGTCGAGGCTGGAGCGTGTGACTACTCCGTTTCGTTTCCGTTCCGGCTATCGGAGTTCCCTTCCATTCCGTACGCGGATTCGAGCCGTGATCGGATCACGTGGATTTTTTACCATGCATGATTCTATCTGGCGTATGTTTGACGGAATGGGGTCCATCGATGCGGTCAACACTGTCGAGACTCCGAACGAGTTCGCGTACGGCATGGGTGCCACCGCCGAGCTAACTGAGTTCGCCGCCGACAGGGAGGTCCAATCGGCGCTGGTCGTCACCGACGATATTGTTCTCGAAGCCGGCGCCGTCGATCCGGTGTTCGACGCGCTGGAAGCCGCCGACGTGGATGTATCAACGTTCGACGAGGTCGAACCGGAGCCGAAAATAAAGATCGCGACCGCCGCCGCGGAGCAACTGGAGGCGACTGACGCGGATCTCGTGCTCGGTGTGGGCGGCGGAAGCAGCATGGACACGGCGAAGTTCGCGTCAGTGCTCGTCGAGCACGACCATTCGCCGCGTGAGCTGCTCGGAATGGGAAACGTCCCTGGGCCCGGGCGTCCGGCTGTACTCCTGCCGACGACTGCCGGGACGGGCAGCGAGGTCTCACACATCGGTGTGTTCGCCGACTCGACCGACGGTGGCATCAAGAAGGTCGTCTACTCCGAGCACCTCTTTGCCGATCTGGCGATCGTCGATCCCGAGTTGACGCGAACGATGCCGCCGGGGGTCGCCGCGGCGACTGGGATGGACGCACTGAGCCACGCCATCGAGTGTTACGTCTCGACGGAGCGGACGCCGTACACCGACGTGTTGGCTCGCCAAGCGATCGAGATGATCGGCGGAAACCTCCGGCAGGCGGTTCATCAGGGACAGCACAACGATGAAGCGCGGTACCAGATGAGTCTCGCCGCGACGATCGCCGGACAGGCGTTCGTCAATTCCGGACTCGGGGCCGTCCACGCGCTCACCTACCCGCTCGGCATCGAACACGGCGTCGGACACGGGCTTGCGAACGCCGTGTTGCTACCGCACGTCATGCGTTACAACGTCCCCGCCGAACCGGAACGGTTCGCGGACGTCGCCGATCTCCTCGGGGCGGGTCGTGAGGCGAGCGCCGGAACGATCGACCGTGCGTACGACGCGGTCGAGGCGGTCGCAGATCTCAACGAGGACATCGGCATCCCGAATCGGATCCGCGAACTCGGTGACATCGACGAGACCGAGTTCGAAGGATTCGCCGAAATCGCCTTCGAACACTCGAAGCACAACGTCGATCGGAACCCCCGGAAGCTGACCCGAGAAGACGCGATCGAGGTCTACGAAAGCGGGTACTGATCCGATCGGACCGTGTTCGGCGGCTCGCCGGACTGTCAGAGCGCCGACTGTATGAAACCACTGTCGACGGTGACGATCTCGCCGCTGACATACCGGCTCGCGTCGGAGGCCAAAAACACCGCCGTCGAGGCGACGTCGGCCGGGTCGCCGATGCGGTCGTCGTACGTTCGCTCCGTCACCGCCTGATGCCGCTCGGTCCCCTCGGCGTACGCCGCTTTCGTCTGTTCAGTTCTGATGAAGCCGGGACGGATCGCGTTCACCCGCACCGCCGGACCGAGTTCGCGCGCCGCAACCCGGGTGTACGAATCCGTCGCTCCTTTCGCCGCCGAGTACGCGGCTAACGAATCGATCGCCGTCACGGACGACGCCGAGGAGATGTTGATCACGCTGCCTCCACCATCGGTACCGAGCACGTCAGCAAACGTCTGAACGGCTCGGTGGGGGCCCTTGAGCTGAACGTCAAAGACAGTGTCCCATTCGTCGTCATCTATTTCGAGTACACCCTTTCGGGCGATGGCGCTCGGGGAGTTCACCAGCACGTCCACGCCGCCGAACGCCTCGTGGACGCGATCGCGGAGCGCTACGAGCGACTCTCTGTCGGTGACGTCACAGGTTTCACGAACGACATCGGCACCGAGATCCTCAAGCTCCGCTGCGGTGTCGTCCACCCGTTCGGGGGTTCGACTCGTCGCCGCGACGTCGGCCCCTTCGGCCGCGAACGCCCGGGCGATCCCGCGTCCGATACCGCTCGTCCCCCCGATGACGACAGCACGTTTGTCGGCCACCGTGATGGGTTCGTGTTCGTAGTCGGTCATCGAATAAAAATCCGGAGGAAGCCACTTATGTATTGCCTGCTACCGCGAAGCGTCTTTCAGTGCTAACTGCAAATTTTCTGTACATTATATTTGACTAGTAATTCTGAGCAGGCTTGAATATGGTCGGTCAATCGCTGTATTCCTGTATTCCACCATCGGAGCGCTGTCAGGCGTTGAAAAAGGCAGGATCGATCATCGACCCGATTGATTGCTGAGGCGGGGAGCAAAAAGCCGCATATAACACGTTTATTTTTGTTATCGAAAACGGCGGCAACGTTCGGTGGCAATCTCATTGAGGGTACCGGGTAGCCATCCCTCATAGAAAGAACAGGGATGCTCTGTACCGAAGCGGTTCCGAGGCGGCGTATGAAAACGTATCCGGGGCATACCCTTTTGCTGTAAGAACGAATACTACGAGTATGCCACCGAGTGACCCGCGCGAACGCTTCGCTCTGCTAGGAATGGGGGTGGTGATACTTCTCGGCCCCGTGTTGATTCTCGCGATTACCCTCGAAGTGCTCATTCTCTTCGGCGATCTCCGGCTCGAGCAGGTAACTCTCGTCAAGTTTCTCGAACTGTACATCATTGATCTGGTTCTGTTCACTGGGCTGGCGTACGGGATCTATCGATTGACCCTGTGGCTGGTAGAACACCGACTTCCGAAGTCGCTCGACGCGCTCGGACCGCAGGACGCCGCGAAATCCCGTGAGGACGAATCCGAGCAGACGAAAGAGCTAGGTGAAGAGCTGTGAGGTAGTATCAGCCATCAGAACAGTCGCAGTGCCCACGCTCGAGGAGTTCGATGACGTCGAACTGCGTGTTACAGTCCTCACAGACGACGCGCACGTCGACGAGAGTCCGAAACTCACCGAGGTCGAGTCGATCCGTCTCACGGAGCTGGCTCAGCTTCCCCTCGGTGACCGAATCGACGCGACCACGGAGTTGCTGAATGTTCGAAATCTCGCGTTCGATCGGGTCGGTCTCGTCGGGGGTGTATTCGGCCCCACGGTGTTTCTTGAGATAGGTCCGGATCGCCTGATAGGTGACGAAGTCGTCCTCGACGGCGTCGATATCGACGCCGTCCCGCTCGAGACGGCGTCGGATTCGGGTCCGATCAGCTCCGGCGTCTTCCTCCGTCAACAGCCGGTAGGTGTTCTCGATTTCCCCGTCGAGCGGCCGGACGTCTGCCTCTTCGAGGGCCTGACGTAGCAACTGGCGGTTGAAATACGACGCCAGATCGCGGAGGCTGCGGCGGTCCTCTTCGGCGGTCCAAAGCTGCTCCAGTTCGGCTCCGAGGGGTTCGAGGCCCTTCTCGTCTATGAGACGGGCGACCTTGCTTCGGCGGCCCCGCCCCGAACTAGCGGCTCCATCCGCGTCTCCCATACCGGTGACACGAACGGCAGTTGTTAGTATGTTTTGCTCGGTAGTGGTTCAGTCGCAATACGGAGTGGTTTCATCATATTTATTTTTCGATGGCCCGAAGCGGATTCTATGAGTACGGAACAGCCGGTAGCAAAGACACAGCTTACGGTCCGGAACATCGGAGGGATCGATAGTACGTCGGTCGAGTTCACCCCCGGTGTGACGGTGCTGGCCGGTGAGAACGCCACGAACCGGACGTCACTGCTACAGGCGATCATGGCGGCGCTCGGGAGCGACGACGTCTCGATAAAGGGCGACGCGGACGCGGCGACCGTCGAGATCAGTATCGACGGCGAGACGTACACCCGGACGCTCACCAGAGATGGGACGGCGATCGTCGAAGAGGGCGAATCGTATCTCGACGATCCGACCCTCGCGGATCTCTTCGCGTTTCTTCTCGAATCGAACGAGGCGCGCCGGGCCGTCGCCACGGGCGGCGATCTTCGGGATCTCATCATGCGACCGATCGACACCGACGAGATACAGCGGGAGATCGATCGGCATCTCAACCAACGAAACGAACTCGACCGGGAACTTCAGGAACTCGAGAATCTCAAGAACCGACGACCGGAACTCGAAGAGCGACGACAGAAACTCCAGTCGGAAGTCGAAACAGCCAGAGCCGATCTGGCGGCCAAAGAGGAAGAACTCGAAGCGCGGGACGCGAACGTCGAACAGACACGCGAAGAGAAGGCCGAACTCGAAGAGCGACTCGCGGACCTCAGATCGAAACGCTCCGAACTCGAAGAGATCCGATACGAACTCGAGACTGAACGCGAAAGCCTCGAATCGACGCGTGCGCGGAAGCGTGAACTCGATCGCGAGTTCGAGGAGCTTCCCGAGACGCCGATGGGCGAAATTGAGGAACTCGAGACGCGGATCGACCGCCTGCGAGGCGAAAAACGGAGCCTCGAAGCCGAGATCAACGACGTTCAGAGCGTCATCCGATTCAACCAGGAGATGCTTGAGGACGAGGACGCCGATCTGCTCGACGTACTCGAAAACACGGGGGACGAAGACATCACCGAGGAGTTACTCCCGGATGAGACGGTAACGTGCTGGACCTGCGGTAGCGACGTTCCCCGCGACCAGATCGAAACGACCGTGAGTCGGCTCCGAGAGCTCAGCCAGAGTAAGCTGGGGGAGATCACCGACATCGAGGACAAACTCGACGAACTGACCGACGAGGTCGAAGAACTCAGGAGCAAACAGCGCCGCCGAGAGCAACTCCAGCGCCGCCGATCGAAGCTCGAAGACGAGATCGAGCGCGGCAAATCGGGCATCGAGCGGCTCACCGATCGCCGGGAGACGCTTCAAAACGAGATCGAAACACTCGAATCCGAGATCGAAGACCTCGAAGACGACAGTTATCAAGAGGTCCTCGACATCCACAAGGCGGCAAACCAGCTCGAATACGAACTCGGGCGGCTGGAGGGTGAACTCGACGACATCGAATCGGAGATCACGGACGTCGAAGAACGGCTCGACGCCGAAAGCGAACTCCGAACACGTCGCGAAGAGCTCACGGCCACGATAGCGGACCTCCGGACACGGATCGATCGCATCGAACGGCAGGCCGTCGAGGAGTTCAACGATCACATGGATTCGGTGCTCGAACGGCTCGGATACAGCAACTTAGAGCGGATCTGGCTCGAACGCGTCGAGCGCGACGTTCGCGAGGGGCGGCGCACGGTCACGAAAAGCGTCTTCGAGCTCCATATCATTCGACAGACCGATGCGGGGGCGACCTACGAGGACACCGTCGATCACCTGAGCGAGAGCGAACGCGAGGTGACCGGACTCGTCTTCGCCTTGGCCGGCTATCTCGCTCACGAGGTCTACGATACGGTTCCGTTCATGCTGCTTGATTCGCTGGAGGCGATCGACTCCGAGCGGATCGCTGCCCTGGTCGAGTACGTAGAGGAGTTCAGTGAGCATCTCGTCGTGGCGCTTCTGCCCGAGGACGCAGCCGCTCTTCCGGACGAGTACCGACGCGTCGAGGAGATCTAAACGGGAAGGCTTCGGCGGTTTGATCGAGCGTGGATAGAAAATTAGAAGATAGAACAATACAGCCGCCTCGCTGTAGTTTATATGTAGGACACAGGAGGATCAACAAAGCAGATATATTACATTTTGACTAACGAGGCCCGAATACGTTTTGTCAGTATTTAAGCCTATTTTA